>VFQO010000582.1_pt1 | contig 37423 bp, 52 predicted proteins | sample 3512331 | NCBI WGS metagenome assembly VFQO01 (sample SAMN10412371, study PRJNA504923) | tailings metagenome | isolation source: Replicate 3 from Balatoc abandoned mine | place: Philippines: Itogon, Benguet | collected 2017-08-28 | reverse complement strand
TTCCCTTCACCCGCTCCAGCTTTGGAGTAAGTGAGCGCCACAGGCCCCCGCCGCAGCGAACTGCAGCGCAGATCCCCCGAACCCCGATTTGGTACCGGCGACCAGTGACAACGCCGGAAAATCGCAGTTTCCCGTCAGCACTTTGCAGGTCAGGGGTATGCACGGGAACAACGGTACATTTGGAACATTCTCGATCTTTCAAGCACTTGCGACGGTATATTTCTGGAATATCGATGGAACATTATACCGTTGGTTCAATGGAACATTTGTGATTTCTAAATGCCAATGATTTCAATGATGTACCTTTGGCCTGCTCAAAATATTCCATGATATTCCATCGGGGACGGTACATTTTTGGGCTGATATATCAGAAGGTTAAATGCCGATTTCGGCAAATGTACCGGAGATACCGTCTTTCCCACGCATACCCCCCTCTGCAGATCGGAGCGGGAGCCCGCTGGGTTGCATAATGCTGCACGCGAAAGCCGAAGGCGTGGCGTGGGGGCGACCGCGGCGCGGCGGGTTGAGGGGGGTGGGTGCCCCAAATTGGCCGTCAGAGGGGGTCAGGGCGCGCGAAAACGCCCCCGGCGGCGGCCGAGGGCGTCTGAGGTGGGCGTGAGAGGCTGGTTAGAGGGCCGGATCAGACCCGGCGCAAGCTGCCCGACGGGGTGATCGTGCCGTCCGGGTTGAGCAGCGAGCCGTCGCTCATCGTGTAAGGCTCGAAGCGCAGGACCTCGACCCCGAACCACTGGTTCATCTGCAGCATCCGCCCCATGATCGGCACGATCTCGAGCCGCATGAAGGCGTCGAGCGCCTCGGTCACCTTGCCGAAACCGGCCGAATTCTGCGGGATGATCCCGATCAGCTGGGGCGGCACCCGGTGCGCGGCCAGCAGATCGTCGCGGCTGATGTTCTTCACGTTGAGGAACTCATCCTTCGCCGCCACATCGGCGATCGGGTGGATCTGCACCCCGTCCTTCTTCCCGCCCGGGGTGTAGAGGAAAAGGTTCTTGAAGTTCCCGACGCCCTTGGCCGATTTGAACTTCTCGACCAGCTGGTCGACCGTCTCCTGGTTGATCAGCGTGTCGGTCAGGTGGAAGACGAACCCGGCGTGGGCGCCGTTGAGGTAATATCGGCGGCGGAACATCGTCGCGCTTTCGTTGAGCAGGCCGGATTGCAGCGCCGCGATCCACTCCGGAACCCCGTAGATCTCCTGCGCGATGTCGGGCTGCTGCAGCTGGTAGACGCTGCCCGGCTCGAACTTGTGATCGGGCTCGATCCCGTTCTCGACGAACCAGAAGACGTCCGGGTCGACGCCGCGGCGCGTGTGCCGGGCGGGGGTGAAGGCGGCGCGCTGCAGCCCCCCGGCCATGTTCGGCACCCGCTCGAGATAGCCGTTGCCCATCTGCAGGAAGTCGAGCGCGAACCGCTCGAAATCGTTCTTCGACAGCCAGCGGGTCGGCACCTGGTGCGAGACGAGCTGGTTCACCTTCAGCGCGATGGCGCTGCTGTGGTGGGGACTCATCCTGAACACCTGCGCGAGCCGCACCATCGGCAGCGGCGGGTGGTACCAGTTCGTGCTGCGCCAGACCTCGAAGTACTGGGGCAGCTCGCGCCGGTCGATCACGCTCTCGGGATCCCCGAAGGCAAATGTTGCGGTGGCGGGAACTGCCGGCAGGGTGTTGCTCGCTTCGTCCATGGCTGGGGTCCTCAGTCAGAAAAGGCGACGACGGACGAGCCGCCGCCGCTGGCAGCATGCTCGACATCGAGGGGTTCGTTGGAAAAGGCGTGCATGCACGCCCAGGCGATGTCGGCGTGCCCGATCACACCGTTGCGGGGGCTGGTGTAGGTGACGCCCTTGCCGCTGGCGGTGAGCGTCGGCTTGATCGACATGAAGGCCTGCAGCACGTCGGTCCAACCCTGATCGAACTCGACCCGCCCGGACCGGAACAGGTTCTGGGCCTTGATCACCATCGCGGCCTTGCTGGAGAGCGAATATTCGATCTTCCGCGCCTGCGGAAACCACTTGCGCACGATCTCGTAGACCGCCTGCCCGTGCCCGCCGGTGACGTCGATCGCGATGTCGGTGACGTTGTAGACCTTCGCCAGCTGCCTGATCCGGTCGGCCTGCCCCTGGTAGTCGAGACCGTTGAGCTTGTACTTGTCGAGGATCCGGAACTTGCCGATGCCGGCGTGATCGGGCGGGGCGATGATCGCCAGCGCGGCATCGTCGCGGCCCTGCTTGTTCGGATCGTATCCCAGCCAGACCGGCTTGTCGCCGAAGGGGCGCAGGCCCGCCACCTCGACATGCGCCGGGTGGAAATCGCGCCAGCTGTAGAAGCTGTCGACCATGGCCGGGCGCAGCAGCTTCCACGGGAAGCTCGAGGCCGCATCGTCGACGAATTCGCACTCGTAGAGGTTGCGGAACTCGTCCTCGCTGCTCTCGACGCGCAGCTCGCCCACGTCGATCAGATCGCCCATGCCGGCGGCAACGGCATCGTGCACGGTGACGATCTGGCACCAGCTGCCGTCGGGCATGATCCGCCCGTCCTTCAGCGCCTTGTGCGTGAGCTCGAAAAACTGCTGCTGGTTCTTGGGCCGGCCGCGGTTCCATTCCTCGCCCGACCAGAAGGCGTAGGCCTCGTGCGTCTTCGTCGACGGGGTCGAGAAATAGGTGCGCTTGTAGATCTTGTGCGTCGCCATCGCCGCGGCGACCTTGCGCAGCTGGGCGAAGCCGACGGTCCAGAAGAACTCGTCGAAGTAGAAATCGCCGCTCTCGCCCTGGGCGGTGTTGGAGTTGGTCGAGAGCGGGTAGAGACCGACCGGCTCGAGCGCGAGCTCGTCGCCCGCCTCGTCGACTAGGCCCGACAGGTCGAGCATGATCGGATCGCCCTTCAGGTCGACCCCGGTCACCCGCTTGACCCAGCCCACGATCTCGCGGCGGAACTTCATCGCCTGCCGCTTCGATGCCGACAGGAAGATCTGGTTGCGCGGCTGCTCGCCGGCCAGCACCGCCTCGGCGACCTTTGCGACCGCCTCGCGCGCGAAGTACCAGGTCGCGCCGATCTGGCGGCTCTTCAGGATCTTGCGGGTGCGCTGGTCGCGCTGCTCCCACCAGGTGCGCTGGTGGCCGAAGTTCCTGGCGTGGAAATCGTCGAGCAGGGCCTGCCAGTGCTCGCGGGTCAGCTGGTTCTTGCGCTTCTCGGCGCGCTTGGCCTTGGCCGCCTCGTCGTTCCGGCGCGCAATGTTGGGGTTGAGGTCGCCTTCCTTGCCGCTCTGGGCGTACTTGCGGATCCGCGCGGTGCGCTCGAGCTGCCGCGTGAGGAAATCGACCCGCTTCATGTCGCCCTCGGTGAAGGGCTCCTTGTCGAGCAAGGTGGCGATCTTGGCCTCGATGCGATCGTCGACGATATCGACCGGGGCGGCCTTGGCCCACTTGTCGCGGCGCTTCCAACTGCTGATCGTCTGGTAGGGGATCCCCAGTTCGTCGCTGATCTGCTTGACCGTCCACCCGCGCCAGTAGAGCGAGCGCGCCCAGCGCCGTGCCGCCACGCCGTTTTCGCGACTGTCGCTCTCGTCATCGGATGCTGGCGGTCTCGGCAGGTGCATGGCCTTGCCATGCACCCCGCGCACCCGTGCCGCGCCAGAAGCTTGTCCGGTGGAACGCGCATTCACCCGCCCGCGGCGTTGCGCGAGCCCCCTGTGGCAAGGCCTTAGTGCCTCGAACCGACCCGAGCCACAGCCTGGAGCTCCCGATGAAGACCAAACGTTTCCTGCTCGCCACGTCCGGTGCGACGGTGGATGGCCGCACGATCGAAGCCGAGCACCTGCGCCAGATGGCGCAGAGCTACGATCCCAAGCTCTACACCGCGCGGCTCAACATCGAGCACATCCGCGGGATCAGCGGCGAAGGCCCGTTCCGCGCCTATGGCGACGTGCTCAGCCTCGAGACCGAGGAAATCACGGTAGACTTCAACGGCAAGCCCGAGCAGCGCACCGCGCTCTACGGCATCTTCGACGTCACCGAAGACGCGCAGGCGCTCAACGCGGCCGGCCAGAAGCTCTACCCCTCGATCGAGATCCATCCCGACTTCGCCGGCAAGGGGTTCGCCTACCTGATGGGCTGCGCGCTCACCGACAGCCCGGCCTCGATCGCGACCGAGCGCCTGCAGTTCCACAGCCAGCTCAGCGCCGCGGTGCCGGGCCTGATCAAGCTCTCGCGCGAGGACAAGGGCGATGCCGCGCTGCTCGAGTTCGACACCAAGCCCTCGCCCGAGACGGCGGGCCTGCTGTCCGGCCTGAAGGGCATCCTCGACGGCTTCGCCGATCGCTTCGCGCCCAAGCAGCAGCAAACCCCCGCCGAGCCGCAGGGCAACCCGCCCGCCGACCACTCCCCGCAGGGCTTCACCGCCGACGATCTGCGCACCGTCTTCACCGAGCTGGCGACCTCGATCGACAAGTCGATCACGGCGCTGCGGCAGGAGACCCGCGAAACTACCGACGCGCTCACCGTGAAGCTCAACAAGCTCGAGCAGGGCATCGAGACCAGCCCGGCCCCCAACTACACCGCGCGGCCGCAGGGCCACGGCGGCTCGGGCGGCCGTTTCAAGACCAACTTCTGACCGCCCGCGCGCTGCCGATGATCCGACTTTCGCTCCGCCTCAGGACCAAAAGGACCCGAAACGATGCTTAATGCCACCCGTGCCCTCTTCATGGCCTATGCGTCGCACGTCGCGATGGCCAACAACGTCGCCGACGCGACGGTCAAGTTCGCGGTCGATCCCAACGCCGAGCAGATGCTCGAGGCGGAGATTCGGAATACCAGCGAATTCCTCGGCATGATCAACATCCTGCCGGTGATCAACCAGGCGGGCGATGCGCTCGGCATCGGGGTCTCGCGCTCGATCGCCGGCCGCGTCGACACCAGCGGCGGCACCCGCCGCAATCCGACCGATCCGGGCGCAAGCCGGGTCAAGACGAGCTACCTGTGCCAGAAGACCAACTTCGACTGGGCGCGCCCTTACGCGATCCTCGACGCCTGGCGGCACAACCCGGATTTCGAGCGCCTCATGCGCGACGACATCGTGCGCCAGATCGCGCTCGACCGGCAGATGATCGGGTTCCACGGCACCAGCGCCGCGGCCGACACCGATCGCGCCGCCAACCCGCTGCTGCAGGACGTGAACATCGGGTGGCTGCACAAGATCCGCACCGAGGCCCCGACCCAGGTGATGGACGATGGTGCGCTGACCGTGCTGAGTAACGGCACCAACAATGCCGCGCTCAAGGCGATCTACGTCAAGCCGGGCGCCACCCTGTACGACGCCGAGCTCGACAATGCCGTCGACGCACAGGCCGACTATTCCTCGCTCGACGCGCTCGTGCGCGATGCCCTTCGCGGCATCCACGAAAGCCAGGCGGACGACACCGATCTCGTCGTGATCGTCGGTCGCAACCTGATGGACGACAAGTACTTCTCGATCGCCCAGGAAACCGGCGCCACCGCCACCGAAGTCGAGGCCACCGACCGCATCCTGCGCTCGACCAAGATGATGGGCGGCCTGCCGGCCATGCGCGTCACCGGATTCCCGGCCAACGCCATGCTCATCACCAAGCTGTCGAACCTGTCGATCTACTACCAGGAAGGGTCTCGTCGCCGCCAGCTCAAGGATGAGCCGGAATACGACCGCGTCGCCAACTACGAGAGCGTGAACGAGGCCTATGTGGTCGAGGAATACGAGCTCGCCGTGCTGGTCGAGAACATCGTGATGGCCGAGGCGCCGGCGCGTCCGGCGGCGTAAGCTTCGCCTGTCGTCTCCGGACCTGAGGCGGAACGGAATACCCGAGGGCGTTGAGGGCGGTGGCTGACATCCGGGTCGGCGCTGCCTGAGCCAAGAGCAGAGCCGGGGAGGGGCGGGAGATTGGAAGCTCCCACCCCAGCGCCCGGCCCCCGCCGCCGGATCGAGCGGGGATTGATTTCAGCGGCCTACCTCCCCTGGATCAAGTCCGGGGTGCGTGAGGCCGATCTTGGAGGATCCCGCATGTCTCACAGCCCCTTCCTTCGCCAGCGCCAGCGCAAGCTCGCCGCTCTTGCCGGCGCGACCGCGCTCACCGCCCCCGCCATGCTCGCGGAGCCCGACCCCAAGAGCGAATCCGGGCAGGAATATGCGGTCCTGCGCGCCGTGCTCCACGACAACCTGCGCAAGCTGCAGGACGTCGAAAGCCACGAGGCGCGGATCCCGATGAAGCAGGCCTTCCTGGCCGAATTTGCGCCTTGGGTCCGCGGCGTGATCGAAGCGAATAAGCCGGTGCAAGACGAAGTCGTTATGACCTGTCTTGTCTGGACGATCGACTGCGGATTCTTCGACGAGACCCTGACCATCGGTCGCTTCGCCCTGGAGCACGGCCTTGTCCTGCCCGAGCGCTACAACCGCACCACGGCCTGCTTCCTGCGCGAGGACATCGCCGAAATCGCGCTGGCCGAGCCGGGCAAGGTCCGGCACGAAATCATGGTCGAGATCGACCAGCTCACCCGCGATGCCGACATGCCCGATGCGGCCAAGGCCAAGCTCGACAAGGCGCTGGGGCGCAGCTGGCTGGCCAAGGCCGAGAGCTTCGACCCGAGCGACGAGACCGGCCCGGCCGGGGGCGCCGCGGCCTTCGCCTCGCAGGGGCTCGAGCACCTGCAGCGGGCGAAGAAGCTCAACGCCAAGGCCGGCGTGGTGAAGGACATCGAGCGCGCGGAGCGGATGCTGCGCGAGCTGGCCCCCGGGGCCGGAAGTTAGAGAGACGCCCCACGGCGCCGGGGAGGGCGGACAGGACGGCGACGGGAACACCTCCCCCCGATCGCCGCACCCGTCCCCACCCTCCCCACACCGTGCGGCCCCAACGCGGGAAGGGGGTGATCATGTCCGCCGGGCGTAATGAGCGAAGGAAAGCCTGATGACTGGCCTCACTGCACCGCCCGACAACTTCGAGCCCGCCGGCCAGAACGTCGAGGCCGACAGCTGGTTTCCAGCGATCTCCACCGAGCATGTCCGCAAGGCGATCCGCCTGGGCGAGGGTGCGGTCACCGATCAGCGGCTGATCGCGGCGATCGAAGGCGGCATCCTGTCCGGCCTGCGCGCGCTCGCCGACTGGCGCACGGCCCGCGTCCTCGAGGGCGCCGCCCAGCTCTCCGATGTCACCGAGGATACCATCAACGGCCAGAACAAGGCCGAGCTGATCTGGAAGCGCATCGTCACCTTCTACGCGGCCGCCGAGCTGGCCGACATGCACGTCGACGTGAGCGCCACCGACGAAGCGATCGACCGCGACGAGGAAAAGCGCGACACCGCCGGTGTCTACCGGGTGAAGGCCTATGATGCCGTCGCCGATCTGCGCGCGATCGGCGCGGCCGACGAAGCGGCCGTGGCGCTGGCCGCCCGCAACCGGGTGGAGCTTATTTGATGGAGCCTCAAGCGCCGGCGTTCGCATCCGCTCACTTGGCTCCTGCGCGACGCGCGGCGGGCGGTCGCCCTTGCGGCGGCCATGCCGCCGAGGTCTGACATGATCGTCACCGCACAGGCAGGGGAAACGGTTGATGCGCTTTGCTGGCGCGTGCTGGGCCGCACCGAAGGAGTGACCGAGCAGGCCTATGATCTCAACCCGGATCTGGCCGCGCTGGGGCCGACGCTTCCCGGCGGCACCCTGGTGCGCCTCCCCGACATCGAAGCGAACACCGCGACACAGACCCGCCGGGCGACGGTGAAATTGTGGGATTGACCATGGCCTCAAGTAGCAAGGCGGCAGGACGCGAAAGATCATGAGAAAGCCTAAGTCCCTTCGCAACGCGCTCGAGGCCGCGCTTCCCGAGCTGCGCAACGAACCCGACCGGCTCAAGCTCTGGATCGAGAACGGGGCGGTGCGCGCGCGGGGCACCACCAGCCACGGCTTTGCGCTGCAATACCCGCTCTCGGTGCTGATCGAGGAAGCGAAGACCGACATCGCCATCATCGCGCTCGCGATCACCCGCTGGCTGCGCGTCAACCAGCCCGATCTGCTCAGCCCCAACGGCGACAGCTTCCAGTTCGAAAGCGACATCCTCGATCTCACCACCGCGGACATCCTGTTCACGATCCCGCTGACCGAAAACATCGCGGTCGAGCCGCAGGCGGACGGCAGCTGGGAGGTCACTTACCTGACCGAACCCGATCCCCTGTTCGACGATGCCACCGCCTTCGCCGATCTCGATCCCATCCCGCTGCTCGCCGAAGTGCGCCTGACCGACAGCAGCGCATGATGCCGGCCTCAAGTAGCGCAGCGATAGGCCGCAAGAATGCCTGATTACGACAGCGATGCGCTGGCCGCGCTCGACGAGTGGTTCGGGCAGATGCTCGAGGGCCTCTCGCCTACCCAGCGCAGGCGCGCCGCCATGAAGCTGGGGCAGGCGCTGCGAAAGTCGAACCTCGATCGCATCCGGCGCAATGTCGAGCCCGACGGCGGGCCCATGGAAAAACGCAAGGCCCGGCTCGACCAGCGCGGCCGGGTGCGGCGGCAGTCCGGGGGCAAAATGTTCCGCAAGCTGCGCTATGCCAGGATGTGGAAGATCAAGGCACTGCCCGACAGCGTCGAGATCAGCCTAGCCAAGGGAGACAGCCTCGCCTCGACGCACCACTTCGGCCTGCGCGGCTTCGTCGGCCGGGCGCCGGATGGCAGCAAGGTCTACACCCGCTATCCCGAACGGCGGCTGCTCGGCTTCAGCGATGCCGACCGCGAAGCTGTGCTCGACGTCTTCGCCCAGATATTCGAGAAATAGCTCGCCCCGGCCGCTGCGCTGCCTGAGGGCTGGCGCGGTCAAAGCCGCTTTCACCTGTCCGCGCCCTTCACTTCGCGCGCGCGTGGCAGGCAGGTGGCGGCATGGCTCTCCCGCTCAACTCGACCAGCGCCAGCTCGACCGCCATCGATCTTTCGCGCCTGCCGCCGCCCGATGTGGTCGAAGCGCTCGACTTCGAAGCCATCCTCGCCCGTCGCCGCGCCGATTTCCTCGCGCGCTATCCCGAGTTCACGGCCTTTGTCGAGAGCGACCCGGCGATCAAGCTGCTCGAGACCGGGGCCTATGCCGAGCTGGTGCTGCGGCAGCGGATCAACGATGCGGCGCGCAGCCTGCTGGTCGCCTATGCGCGCGGGGGCAACCTCGACCACCTCGCCGCGCTGTTCGGCGTGCTGCGCCAGGAGATCACGCCGGCCGACCCGGTGACGGGCGCGGCGGCCGTCATGGAGAGTGACGAGGATCTGCGCCGGCGGGTGCTGCTGGCGCCCGATTCCTACTCGGTCGCGGGGCCGGCCAGCGCCTATGTCTTCCACGCCCTGTCGGCGGATCCCGACGTGCTCGACGCCTCGGCGGTGAGTCCGCTCCCGGGCGAAGTCACCGTGGCGGTGCTTTCGCGCACTGGAGACGGCACCGCTTCGCCCGAGCTGGTCGCCACCGTTCGGGATCTTCTGGCTGGTGATGAAGTCCGACCGCTGACCGATTTCGTAAAGGTCCAGTCCGCCAGCCTGCTGCCGTTCGACATCGAGGCGCAGCTCACGCTCTATCCCGGTCCGGACGCGCAGCTGATCCTCGACACCGCATCGGCCGCGCTCGACCAGCTGCTCGCCGCCAACCGCCGCCTCGGCCGCAACATCTCGCGCTCGGCGATCACCGCGGCCCTGCATGTCGGCGGTGTGCAGAACGTCAACCTGGTCGCCCCCGTAGCCGACATCTTCGTCGAGCAGACCGAGGTCGGCAGCGTCGGCACCATCGACATCACCATCGCGGGCTTCGACGAATGAACCTGCTGCCGCCCAACAGTTCAGCGTTCGAGCGCGCGCTGGATGCGCTCGAGGCGGATACGCTGGCGGCCATGCCCGTGCCGGTGGGCGATGTCTGGTCGCCCGATAGCTGCCCCGCGGCGCTGCTGCCATGGTTGGGCTGGGGGCTGTCGATCGACATCTGGGACAGCGACTGGTCGGAAAGCCAGAAGCGCGCCGCGATCGCCAGCGCGATCGATGACCAGCGCCGCAAGGGCACCCGGGCGGCGCTCCGCCGCGCGCTCGACCGGATCGATCCGCTGATCGACATCACCGAATGGTTCGAGGATCCAGCGAACCTCGATCCCTACACCTTCCGGCTCGACCTGCCGGACCGCAACACCAGCACAATCGACTACAACGAAGAGACGATCTCCGTGCTCCTGCGCGACATCGCGGTGGTGAAGCCGCTGCGCGCGCACGTGATCGCCTCCTACCGGATCTACGCGCAGGCGCAGCTGGGGCTGGTCAGCGCGGTGATCTGGGGCGGGATCGGCCGGATCGAATGCGCCGCTGACACCGCCGCCGCCGCCGATCCGGTGTGGGCGACTTACCTGCAGACCGAAAACGGCGAGCCGCTTCAGGACGAAGCTGGCGCGTTCCTGATCGCAGCATGAAGGGCCACGCATGAGCTTTACCCTCACCATCACCACGGCAGGCCTCGATGCGTTGGTCGACGCGCAGAACGGGGTGACCGGGGCGATCCAGGTTGCCGAGGTCGGGTTCTCCGATCAGGAGGTTGCGGTCGCGCCCACGCTCACGGCCCTGCCGGGGGAATTCAAGCGGATCGCCGCGATCTCCGGCACGGCGGTCAGCGAGACCGTGATCCACATGACGGCGCAGGATTCATCGGCCGACATCTACGATCTGCGCAGCTTCGCCCTCTTCCTTGCCGACGGGACGCTGTTCGCGGCCTATTCGCAGGCCGAGCCGATCATCAGCAAGGCGGCGGTGCTCAACCTCCAGCTCGCCTTCGACATCGCCTTCCAGGATGCGATCGCCGGCGACATCGAATTCGGGGACGCAACCTTCCTGTTTCCTCCAGCTACAGAAAGCGTGAAGGGCGTGGCCGAGATCGCCACGCAGGCCGAGGTCGACGCCGGCACCGACGATCAACGCTTCGTCACCCCGCTCAAACTCGAGACCCGGCTCGCCGATGCCTTCGGCGCGATCGTGAGCGCGACCGAGGAAGTCGAGGGCGTGGCCGAGATCGCCACCCAGGCCGAGGTGGATGCCGGTACCGACGACGATCGCATCGTCACCCCGCTCAAGCTCGCCACGGTGCTTTTGCCGATCATCCAGGACATTGCATACGAGGCCGCGGCGCGCGCTGCCGCTATCGCGGCGGAAGCGGCCGCGCGCGCCGATGGGGACACCAGTCTGGGCAACAGCCTGTCGGCGCTGACCGCGCGCACTATCACCGGCTCCGGCCTCGCGAGCGGTGGCGGTTCGCTCGCTGCCAACCGGGTGATCACTGTCACCGCTGCCAGCATCGCCCAGCTGCTCGCCGGGACGGCCAGCGATGTTGCGCTCACGCCCGGGGTCTTCGGCCCGATCGTCAAGAGCCTCGGTACCAGCGGTTACATCGCCCTGGCGCTGGGCGATCCCGCCAACGCGCTGTGCATCCAGTGGGGGCGCTTCACGGCCCAGTCGAACACCAGCACCTCGGTCACCTTCCCGATCGCCTTCAAGCTGTGCTTCTCGACGGTGACCGACGGCACCAGCGACACCAACACCAATGCGCAGGACAATTACCCTGCGATCCGCACCAACACGATCACGGCCACCGGCTTCCAGGTCTTCAGCGCCAACCAGAACGCCGATGCCATGGCCTACCTCGCAATCGGGAGTATCGACCTGACATGAGCGTCCTTTTCGCCATGATCGGCGCGGGCGAGGATCGTCGCCCGGCCTTCTTCCTGACCCGCAAGTCCGCCCCCGACGACGCGGTCGAGATCAGCGACGCGCGCCATGCCGAGCTGCTCGATGCGCAGGCAGAGGGGCGCGCGATCGAGGCGGACGCGCGCGGCCGGCCGGTGCTGGTGCGCCGGCAGCGCCCGGCGGCGGACGAACTGCGCGCCCGGCTGCGCGCCGGGATCCAGCGCGAGGCCGCGCAGCGGATCCGCGCGGTAAGCCCGGAATGGCAGCAGCTCAACGATCTGCGCGCACCCAGCGATGCCGGCGCGGTGCGCTTCGCCCGGATCGACGCGATCCGCGCCGCCTCCAACGCGATCGAGGATCTGGCGAACGGCCTGCCCGTGGCTGACCTCGCCGGTTTCCCGGTCGCCACCCACACCCTCTGGCCGGAGTTTGATTGATGCCGAAGATTACCGAACTGCCGGTCGCCGCGCCGACCACCGGCGAGGAAGAAACCATCGTCATCCAGGGCGGCGAAGTGAAGCGCGGACCGTTCCCGCGCCAGCAGACCGGCCTGAACTTCGCCGGTTCGCTGCTGTTTCTGAACGGCAATGGAGAAAGCCAGCAGTCGAGCGCCAACGGTCTGCTGTATCTGCCGACGCCCGACGAAATCTTCAAGCAAGTGACCGCTGGCGACAGCCGGTTCTTCGGCGCAGGTTCGAACGATGCCTGGGTCTGCATCGTGTCGATTCCGGTCGAACAATATCGCTACATGAACCGCCTGCCCGTCATCTGGAACAATTCCAATGTCGGCACGATGACCGGCGGGAATGACTGGGGCGTCACCTATTATCCCGACGCGCATACTAATGGCTCTATAAAACGCACCTTCTATGCCAAAGTCACGCAGGCTGGCAGCGGCGCGACCGTCAGGACCGCGCAGCTGCCCGCAACCTTTAGCGGGCTTGGCCTGCTGCAGCTGCGCGAAAGCGGCGGGACGCTGTTTCTCGAATTCACCGACTTCGTCACCGGCGACAAGACGGTCGGCAGCGCCGCCCTGCCTGGCGGCTTCCTGGGTAAACAGACCAGCGGAACGCTGGCCATCGGCGGCGCCGGCAATGCCCAGATCGCGAACTTCCCGACCAACATCGACACCGCCTGGAGCGGCGCCCAGAATTGCGGGCAATGTTCCGACATCATGATGCGCGACTTCGCCTTCATCGAACGCAACCTGACCGACGCGGAGATCCTGCAGCTGCGCGACGGGACGCCCTTCGCCAGCATCGTCGCCCCTGCCGATCGCCGGCTTTATGCGCCGCTTGTCACGAACGGCGAAATCGATCTGGCCATCAGCGGCAACAAGCCAGGCCTTGCAGCCAAGCTGGTTCAGCTGGGCAATGTCGGCGCGGGTTCCAGCCTCACCGGCCAGACCGCCGCCAAGCACCTGCGCCTGGCGCGGCAAGCGAACCCCTGTCTGGTCGCGCATGAATTTGGTCAGTCTTCGGCACGGTTCAATATCAGAATCGCCAGCCAGGCAGGTCTGACCGGAACGCGGAAGGAAGGCCGCGTCACTTCGAACGGGCGCATCCTGAAAGATTGGCACCTGCTCGACGATTACACCGATGCGGCGGGCGACTGGGTCGTCGTCATGCTGCCCGATCATGATGAAGAAATGCAGGTCAGCGTTCGCAGCGTCCGCGACCCTGAAATCGTCGCCACCATCACCCGCGTTTTCGCCTGCTGGCATTGGGCGGTCTGGGGGCAGTCCGAAGCGGTTCATTCGACCATCCACCTGGCGAACACCGGCGCAACATCGACCGCCAACTTCGACCAGGGGCCGGAACGGTTCTTCGTTCAAAGAAGTGACGGCGCAGGGGGGCGGGCGATCATCGACGCGCGCCTGACCCCTGCCCGCTATGGCGAAGCCCTGTGCGCCTTCGGTGAACACGCGCGCCGCCACACCAGAAAACCCATCGTTGTTTCGGTCTGTGCGGTCAGCGGGACCGGCAAGGGCAGCTGGGTCAATGACAGCGACGCGCTGCGCAGCGGTCAGTTCGACATCGACCTTTGCGGTCTGATCGCCAACCGCAACGCCCAGGGTCAGATTCCCGTCACGGTCAACATCGAATCCATGTGGGAAGCTGCAGACATCGGGCTGGGGCCGAACTTCGACCTGACCGTCTATCCGGCTTGGCTCTATGGCCAGCAGGTCAATGCCTGGACCATCAACCGCTACCTTTATGACGGCAACCTATCGCTTTCGGCAGCCTGGGCAGTCGTTCCCAGCGCGCGCTTCGGCAACGGCGGCGCGAAGAACTTCGACGATCAAACGATGGCCGATGTTCGCGCATCCATGCGCCGCGCTGCCGCGATCTTCGGCGGTTATCTGGGACCAGACCCGACTGTCATGTATTGGGAAAACAATGGTCTTGCGGGCCATCACCCGCGCGGCAATCATCCGAACGGCGACCATTTCACCGCCCGCTGCATCGCCGAAGCCGGCCTGCGCGCGCATGGGCTTGGCACCTATCGCGGGCCTTCGCAGTTCGCGATTTATGAATGGGTCAGCGGCAGCGGGAACACCGCGGTCATCCTCACGCTGGACACCCAGTTCCCTGGCGAAATCACGCCCAACGTCGCCGGCGCCGCGATCACTGGCTTCGAAGCGCGCCTGACCACTGCAGGCGGGCGATCGCGGCTGAATGTCGCATCGGCGACAATCGTGAACGGGCGCCAGATTCGCGTCGACCTGACCGGCGCGGCCAACCCTGCCGAATTCGCGATCTGGTTCCACCCTGGCGGGCCTGGCGATTATGGCGACGCGGCGGTCAATGTCGCCTTCGTCGAAGGCGCGCCCCTGTTCAATGGCTGGCCGATCATCGGCGGCAACACCGCAATTCCGCAGAAGGCATAGGGGCGCGTGATGGTGCATGAACTCAAGGTCCAGTCCTTCAGCGCCGCGATGGCTGCGATCAGCGCGGTCATGGGATTCGCTGCGCCCTGGCCTCACGTAGTGGCCGGCTTGTTCTTCGCGATCGCCGGCGGGTTCGTCGGCATGACGGTGTCGCCTTCGACCGAGCGGCTCGCACTGCCGCTGACCGTGATCGTCGCGGTCGTGATCGGGGTGTTCGCCGGGATTGCTCACCCGCACTTTGCCCATGGCGGGGCGTGGATCGGTTGGATTTCGGCGCTGCCGATCCAGCTGGTGATGGGGGTGGCCGGGCTGGTCTCGCCCTGGCTCGCGCGCCGCGCCGCCGCCGGCGACATGTCGCTGCCCTGGAAAGGGGGTGCGAAGTGACGATCCTGCTCACGATCGCCGATCTTGCGATCGCGCTGGCGCTGTTCTGGCACTCGGCCGACAGCCCGTCGCGCGCTCCGGCGCACCGGTTCATGCTCTACGCCTTCGCCTTCGCCTTGATGTGCTTCGGCACGGCGCGGTTCCTGACCTTGTTCGGGGCGAACCGCGCCGAGTGGCAATGGATGATCGATCTCGGCCACGTCGCCCTGGTCGCCTTCGCCTGCCTGTGGGTCGCGCGTGAAACCGGCCTCAAGGCCAAGCTCGAAGGGAAGAAATCATGAGTGTTGCAACGAAACTCGCACCCGGTCAGCTGGCGCCCAACTTCGCGCTGGCAGAGATGATCCTGTCGCGCACGGCGCACCGCCGCGGCATCGACAACACGCCGCCGGCAGCAGCCGTGAAGGCCCTGCGGGAACTGGCGCAGAATGTCCTGCAGCCGGTGCGCGATCACTTCGCCCGCCCGGTGATCGTCACCAGCGGCTATCGCTCACCCGCGTTGAACAGGGCGATCGGCGGCAGTCCGACCAGTCAGCACACGCGGGGCGAGGCGGCGGACTTTACCGTGGCCGGTGTCAGCAATCTCGAAGTCGCGCGCTGGATCGTCGCCAATCTGCCGTTCGACCAGCTGATCTACGAGTTCGGCGAAGGCGGGTGGCTGCACGTGTCCTACAGCGAAGACCGGATGCGCAGGCAGGTGCTGCGCGCCGTGAAGCGCAATGGCCGCACGGTGTATCTGTCGGGTCTTCCGGCATGAGCTGGCTGGTCGAGACCGCTGGCGCAGCGGTGCTGATCTGGCTGATTGGCTTCATCGTCATCACCGTGCTGGTGCAGTTCGGCCTGCGATCCGAACCGACCGCGCACGGGCAGAGTGTCGGCACCCAAATTGGCTGCATTGCCGCGCTGCTCTGGCCGATCGTGCTGCCGTGGATCCTGATCGTGCTCGCCTCGCAGGGGATCGCGTTTGCCTTCCGCTGGGTGCGCGCGAAGGTCAACGGCTCATGAACCCGCTGCTGTTCCTGCGTTCGCTCTCCCCGATCTTGCGGATCGTGCTCGGGCTTGTGCTGCTGATCGCGCTGATCTGGGGCTTCCTGTTCGTCCGCGATCTGTTCACCGGGTCGGCCAAGGTCGAGGCGAAGATCGGCACCGAACAGGCTGGGGCGGCGATTGCGTCCGGGCAGGATGCGACCAGCACGGTCGGCCAGCAATCCGAAACCGAGGCTGCGCGCGGGCGATCCGTCGCTGACATGAAAGAGGACGTCGACAATGCGGAAACTGGTTCTGATGCTCATGCCGCTGGCGCTGGCTGGCTGTGTCTCGACTTCGGTATTTGCCCCGAAGAGTAGCTGTTCCGAGCTGCTCGACGGCACCTGGGAAACCCCGGTGCCCGATGCCGCCGCGCCGCGTGAGGGGGCAACCCCGCTCGACACTTTGAAAAGCTGGATCGGATTCGCCGGCGCGCAGACCGCTGCCAAGCGCACCGAGTTCGAACGCGCCCAGGCTGCGCGGGCGATCATCAAGCGGTGCGAAGACCGCGACCGCACGGCGATCGAACGTGCCCGTCCCAAGTTCCTCGGAATCCTGTGATGCTCCGCCAGCCCCCGCAGGAAGACATCCCGGCCGACATCGCCAGCCTGATCCGGATCGGCACCGTGCTCGAGGTCGATCTGGCCGAAGCCCGCTGCATCGTCCGCTTCGGCGATCCCGACGATCCCGACCCGGCGCAGACCGGGCCGATCCGCTGGCTCACCCCGCGCGCCGGGCTCACCCGGGTGTGGTCGCCCCCGAGCGTCGGCGAGCAGGTGCTGCTGCTGTGCCCGGACGGCCAGATCGGGGCCGCGGTGGCGATCACGGGGATCGTGCAGGACGCCTTCCCGCCGCTTGGCAACAGCGCCTCAGAAAGCATCGAATTCGCCGATGGCGCGAGGATCACCTACGACGCGCAAGCGCACGAGCTGGTTGCGGTGCTCCCCGGCGGCGGCACGGTCGACATCACAGCCGATGGCGGCATCACGCTGCGCGGCCCGGTCACGATCATCGGGGATGCGACGATCGAGGGCAATCTCGCGGTCACCCAGACGGCGACGGCGGACGAAGACGTCATCGCCGACGGCATCAGCCTGAAGACCCACAAGCACGGGCAGGTGCAGGCGGGCAGCGCCCTGTCGGGCGAGCCGGTCTAGCCCGGGAATTGCACGGGTGGGGAGGTTCCGCTAACCCATAGCGGTTGCCACCCACTGTTGGCTCTGGGGTGGCCGCAAGGGTCGCCGCTGTCATTGGAAGGCCGCGGCGACCCGACAGCCTCCGTCCATCGGTACCGCCGTCTTCGGTCAAAGCCGCTTTCACCCCGCCCGCCGCTGGCATTGCGCGCGCGAAGCGCGTTTCCCTCACTCCCATGCAAGGCATGGCCGCCACCACCGGAAAGCCGCTTGGCGATGAAGCGCACCTGGCGCAGTCGATCGCGGACATCCTCTCGACGCCCATCGGCAGCCGTCCGATGCGGCGCGATTATGGCTCGCTGCTGTTCGAACTGATCGACAAGCCGATCAACGGCGCGATCCGCATGCTGCTCCACGCCGCCACCGCCATCGCCCTTCGTCGCTGGGAGCCGCGCCTGCGCCTCACCCGCGTGACACTGCTGGGCGGCGAGGCCGAGGCGGGCCGCCTCACCATTCGTATCGAAGGGCGGCGCACCGATCTGCCGCCTGCGAACGCGCTCACCACCCTCACCATCCCGATCGACACCCGTCCTCAAGCAGCAACGCGGTAGGACAGAAAGGAAGACCGATGATCGTTCACGGCCTCACGATTACCGAATCCGCCTCCGGCCCCCGCGCGCTGGGGCTGGTCAGCCTTGCCGTAATCGGCATCGTTGCCACCGCCACCACCACCGGCGACGCCGCGGCACAGGCCGCGCTCGATGCCGCCTATCCGCTCAACACCCCGGTGCTGATCACCGGCGGGGTCGATATCGCTGCCGGCAAGGCGGGTGACGGCGGCACGCTCGCCCCAACCCTGCGCGCGATCGGCGACCAGGCCAGCCCGGTGATCGTCGTGGTGCGGGTCGAGGAAGGCATCGACCAGGCCGCGACCGACGCCAACGTGATCGGCAGCGCCGACGGCGCCACCTTCACCGGCCTGCAGGCGCTGGCGGTGGCCGAGCAGCGTCTCGGCGTGAAGCCGCAGATCCTCGGCGCGCCCGGGCTCGACAGCCAGGCGGTGATCGAAGAGCTGGTGAGCGTGGCCAAGAAGCTGCGCGGCTTCGTCTACGCTTCGGCCACCGGGGTCGATCTCGCCGGCGCGATCACCTTCCGTGACAACTTCGCCCACCGCGAGCTGATGCTGATCTGGCCGGCCACCAGCGCCACCTTCAGCGGCGACATCGTCGCCCGCGCTCTGGGTCTGCGCGCCCAGATCGACGAGACGGTGGGCTGGCACAAGACGATCAGCAACGTGCCGCTGGTGGGCGTCACGGGTCTTGATCGCGACATCAGCTTCGACCTGACCGATCCCAGCACCGATGCCGGCGTGCTCAACGCCAGCGAGGTCACCACCATCATCCGCCAGACCGGCTTCCGCCTGTGGGGCAACCGCACCTGCGCGGATCCCGCCACCCAGCCCGAGTTCGTGTTCGAAAGCGCGGTCCGCACCAGCCATGCGCTGCAGGAGATCGTCTCCCAGATCGTCAGCCCCTTCATCGATCAGCCGATCACCACCGGACTGATCAAGGATCTGCTCGAGACCGGCAACGCCCGCTTCCGCCAGCTGGCGGTGCAGGGCGTGATCCAGGGCGCCGAGATGTTCTTCGACCCCGACCAGAACAGCGCGCAGGAGCTGGCCGCCGGACGGCCGCGCTTCCGCATCCAGTTTACCCCGGTGGCGCCGCTCGAGAACCCGAACGTCGATCTGGTGATCACCGATTTCTACTACGCCGACTTCGCCGACCAGCTGGTCTGAAGAGTCTTTGTCGCACTACCGCTTCGCTACTTGAGTGCGAGCCGCACCACCTAGGAGAGCTTCATGGGTATCCCGAAGAAACTGAAGAACCTCACCGCCCATGTCGACGGCGTGAACTACATCGGCCAGATCGTCGAATTCGAAGAGCCCGCGCAGGCGATCGCCACCGAGGAATACCGGGGCGGCGGCATGATCGGCCCGGTGATGATCGACCTCGGTCTGCAGGCGATGCAGGCGACCATGAAGATGGGCGGGCACGTGGTCGAGCTGATGCGCAAGTTCGGCACCACCCGGGTCGACGGGGTGCGCGTGCGCCTGGTCGGCGCCTACCAGCGCGACGATACCGGCGAGGTCGAGACCGTCGAATGCTTCATCGGCGGCCGCTTCAGCGAGATCGGCACCAACACCGCCAAGCCGGGCGAGGATACCGAGCACGATTACACCGTGCCGCTGTCCTACTACCGCCGGGTGGTGAACGGCCGCGTCGAGATCGAGATCGACATGATCGCCGGCACCTTCATCGTCGACGGGATCGATCGCTACGGCGAGATCATGGCGGCGCTGCAAAGCTGATCGGAACCCCGCTGGCCGGCGCTGTGCGGGGCGGTCGGCCAGCGGATGGGGCGGGCTGGCAAGATCCCTGCCACCCGCCCCGCTTTGCCCCGCGATCTATCTGAGGAACGCCCCGCATGGCCGACACTACCGAAACCGCCGAAGCTCAGACCACCGAGCCCGTCACCGAGACCCACAATGCCCAGGACAAGGGCCGCTTCGAAACCGTCACCCTCTCCGACCCGATCAAACGCGGGGAACTCAAGATCGAGCGCGTTACCCTGCGCAAGCCCCGCGCCGGCGAGCTGCGCGGCATCACGCTGCAGGATCTGATCAACACCGACATCGTCGCGATCCTCAAGGTGATCCCCCGGATCAGCGACCCGGTGCTGACGCCGCACGAGTGCAACGATCTCGACCCTGCCGACCTCGCCGAAATGGGAGGCACGATCCGCGGTTTTTTTATGACGGCGGCCGAGCGGGAAGTGATGCAGGCGATGATCGCGGAACAGCGCCGGAAGATCTGATGACGGACATCGCGGCCGTCTTCCACTGGTCGCTGGCCGAGCTGAAGGCGCTCGATGTCGATGAGCTGATCTTCTGGCGCGAGCGGGCGATCCGCTGGTGGAATGCCGTCAACGCCGCGCCGAAGGGGAAGCGCTGATGTCCTCAAGTAGCGAAGCGGTAGGACGACAAGAATCATGAGCAACAAGCTGTCCCTGCTGGTGAACTTCGTCGGCGTCGACAAGATGTCTGGCGCCCTCAAGAACATCATCAACCTCGGCCGCAAGGGCTCGACATCGATCGGGGCGCTGCGCGGCGAGAGCCGGAAGCTCGAAAGCGAACTGCGCAAGGTGCGCAAGGAACTGGGCAGCGCGACCGGAAACGTCACGGACCTGATCAACCGCGAGCGCGCGCTCGAGCAGCAGATCGAGCAGACCAACGAAGCGATCGGACAGCAGAAGGCGAAGCTCGAGCAGCTTGGCAAGGCGCGCGGGCTGCAGGAGCTGGGCGGCAAGATCAGCAGCGTCGGGCAGAGCATGAGCCTCTATGTCACGGCGCCGCTCGCCGCCGCCGGCTATGCCTCGACCCAGATGGCCAAGGACTTCAATGCGTCGATGGGCAACATCGCGACGCTGGTCGACACCACGACCGAGTCCATGGACCTGATGGGAAAGCAGGTGCTCGAGATGTCCACGCGGGTTCCGGTGGCGCTCGAGGAGCTGCCGGGCGCGCTCTACGATATCCGCTCGGCCGGGATCCAGGCGAGCGATGCCATGGCGGTGCTCGAAGGTTCATCTAGGCTGGCAGTCGCCGGTCTCGCGACCACCCAGGAAGCCGCCGACGTCGTCACCAGCTCGATCAACGCCTTCGGCTTGCAGGGCACCGAACAGCAGCGGGTTTACGACCTGCTGTTCAAGACGGTGAAGAACGGCAAGACGACGATCTCGGCTCTTTCGCAAGGCTTTGGCGGTGTGGCCGGAACGATCGCCAGCGCCGGTGTTGAGCTAGACGAATACCTCGCTTCGGTCGCGGCGCTGACCACCACCGGGCTTCCCGCAGCGCAGGCGCACACGCAGCTGCGCGCGGTGATTTCCGGACTGACCCGAGAGACCAGCAAGAGCCGCGCTATGTTCCAGCGCCTGGGCTCGAAGGACATGAAGGACCTGATCGCCCAATCCGGTGGTCTGGTGCCAGCGCTCAACCGGATCAAGCAGGAGCTGGGCGGTAACGATGCTGAGATGCTGCAGCTGTTTGGATCGACGGAGGCGCTGAACGCGGTTCTGGGTCTGACCGGGAACCAGGCCGAGGCGTTTAGTCGCACGCTGACCGACATGCGTGAGGGCGCGAATGCGATCGATCCTGCCTTTGCAAAGCAGGCCGCGACCGACGCGGCCCAGCAAATCATGGACATGAACTCGCTAAGCACAGCGGCGATCAAGTTCGGGGATGCGATCCTGCCCGTGATGAAGCAGGTGATGGGCGTTCTCGCCGACATGGCGCTCGCATTCTCCGATCTCAGCCCGGGCACGCAGAAATTCATCATCGGCGCGCTGGCGGTCGCCGCAGCAGCTGGACCAGTCCTAATCGCGATCGGCGGGATGGTATCCATCTTCGGAACACTGACAGCCGCGGCCGCCACTTTGGGGGTCGGTGTCGGAGCGCTATCGTTGGCTGTATTCGGGATCCCGATCGCGATCGCGGCGGTCGCCGGGCTTATATGGTATTACTGGGAGGACATCACCGGGGCGTTCAAGTGGGGATGGGATCAGGCGAAGAGCCTGCTTTCCGGTGCGCCCGACTGGCTGAAGGGCATCGGCAATGCGATGATGAACGGCCTGCTTATGGCCATCAATCCGCTGGCGCTGGGAGCAAGGCTGATCAGCATGGCCAAGAACGGGATCACCGACTTCAAGAACTACCTCGGCATCAAGTCGCCATCGCGGGTGTTCATGGCGCTGGGGCAGCACACCACCGAGGGCCTCGCCCAAGGCATCGACCGGGGCGGGCGCAGGCCGGTAGGCGCAATGCGCGGCCTTGCCGCTGGGGTAGCGGCGGCCGGCGCGTTTTCGCTCACTCCGATCGCGGCAAGCGCGGCCGGGCAGCAGAACGCCGGGGGGCCTGCCGGACAGCAACAGCCTGCAGGCAGCGGCATGACGGTGACCATCAACATCCAGCAGCAACCGGGCGAGGATGCCCAGGCGCTGGCCGAGCGCGTGCGGCGCGAGCTCGAGCGCATGGCCGGGCAGTCTGCCCGCAGCTCCTACCGGGATGATGCGTGATGGGTCCGCGCGAACTCATGACGCTCGGCATGTTCGTCTTCAGCGTCGACACGATGCTGTACCAGTCGCTGACCCGCAGCCGCGAATGGCGCCATGCCACCGCCGATCGCTTCGGCGCGCGCGCCGTCGGCCAGTATGTCGGGCCGGGCAATGACAATATCGGGATTTCCGGGCTGATCGTGCCTGAGATCGCCGGCCGCTACAGCGCGCTTGAGACGCTGGCCGACATGGCCGCCACCGGCGACAGCTACCCGCTGATGGACGGGCTGGGCCGGATCCTCGGCCACTACCGGATCGTGCGGCTCGACGAGGATCACGCGGTGGTGATGGGCGGCGGCCTGCCCCGCCAGATCGCCTTCCGCATCGAGCTCGAGCGCGACGACGACGAGACCGACAATCTCGGCCAGCTCGCAGGGGCGGCCGGGTGACAGCGCGCAAGGCGGCGATTTCGCTCATCCTCGAGGACGGCACCGATCTCGCCGACAAGCTCCGGCCGCGCCTGCTGAGCCTGCGGCTGTCCGAAAAGCGCGAGGATGATGCCGACGAGATCGACCTGGTGCTGCAGAACGCGGACGGGCTGCTGGCCGTACCGCGCACCGGCGTGCGGCTCGCGCTCGCGCTGGGCTGGGAGAGCGGGGCAGACGTGCCCGTCGGCATGGTCGATAAGGGCCGCTTCACGATTGACGAGATCGAGCTTTCAGGCCCGCCCGATGTCCTCTCGATCCGGGGGCGCAGCGCCGACCTGACCGGGCTCTTGCGCAAGCGCGAGACGAAGAGCTGGCGCGACACAACGCTCGGCAGCGTGCTGGGCCAGATCGCCTCCCGCCACGGCCGCACCGCGCGGGTCGCGAGCGCGCTGGTCGACCGCGCGATCGACGTGATCGAGCAGGAGGGCAAGAGCGACATGGCCTTCGTGCGCGACCTCGGGAAGCGCTACGATGCGGTCGCCACATGGAAGGACAACTTCCTGCTGTTCCTGCCGATCGGCAGCTCGGCCACCGCTGCCGGCGCCCCGCTGGGCCAGCTGGTGCTGACCCGCCGCGACGGGTGGCAATGGACCTTCCGCGAAGGCCAGCGCCAAAGCTACGCCGGGGCCGAAGCGCAGTGGCAGGACAGCGCCGCCGGGCGGCGGCGAACCGTGAGGGTCGCGGGGCCTGTGACACCTGCACGCGAAGGCGAGACTGCGCCGACCGAGCCCAAAAAGCTGAAGCGCGTTTACGCCAGCGAAGCCGAGGCGCGCCAGGCGGCCGAGGCCGCGGCGAGCCGAGCGGCGCGTGTGCCGTACGAATTCACCTATGACCTCGCGATCGCGGATCCCGCGCTGCAGCCGGACATGCGGGTGACGCTGCAGGGGTGGAACCCGACGATCGACGGGATCAGCTGGCTGGTGAAGTCGGTCGAAACCAGCTTCGAGGGCGGAACAGGGTTGCGCCAGAGACTGGAGCTGGAGAGCGCTTAGCGGGTCAGCCGCTTTCGCCCCACTCGATCACGCGGTCTATTCTGAAGGTGCGCAAGGCTTTGCGATCCATGCAGAAGCCTTCAAGGTATTGGCTGGTGCGCGACCAGTTGCGTAGGTGCCGGTCAGTAATCTCGCCTTCAGAGTCGACATAAGTGAATTCGATCCACTTTCCCGACTTGGCCTTGGGAACACCATGCCGGTCAGGCACGATTCTTGGCATTTGAACCGCAGCCGGTCTGATCGCTTGAGGGCGTGGTGCCCGTCGCGGTGGCGGTGGCGGTGGCGGTGGCGGTGGCGGTGGCGGTGGCGGTGGCGGTGCTGCAACTGGCATGGCATCGGTCCGATCCTGCCGGACATTTCGAGCTTGTCGCGCCGCCAAATGGCTAATACCGGCAAGAAACAGCCACATTGCCACGAAAGAGAAACCGGCAGTCCGCGTGTCGCTCTCTTGATCCGCACTATCAGCGGTCTCCGGGAACGCGATCATCGCGAGTCCGAATAGAACGAAGGTGCTGGTTATGAGCGGGAGCGAGTACCAGCGCGAAGGCAGCTTCGCGGATCCCGGCGAGATCAGACAGACCACGCCCCATACTAGCCCGAGGAATGAGGCCAACAACGCCAGAGCTGCTGCTGCGCCCCCGTCCAACGACTAGACCCTTCGACCAATCCAGATGACCCGCCCGATCGTGTGCACTTCCTGATCGTAGGCGGTGAAATTCTCCACGGCGGGATTGTCGCTGATGATCAGCGCGCCGCCATCCGGTTGCACCCGCACCCGCTTGATCATACCGAGATCCCCGTAGGACAGGCACCAGAGCCGGTCCTGTTTGACGATCGTCTTCTGCGCGGTGTCGACGATCACGATGTCGCCATCGAGGATGGTCGGCATCATGGAATCGCCTTCGCCCCTCGCCACGAACAGCTCGCCGAAGGTGCCCCCGATCAGCGGCCGCAGCCATTCGCGCGGGAAGGGGATCATCGCGGTCTGCGCGTAATCGGTGAAGACCGAGCCGCCGCCCATCGAATAGCCGATATCGAGCTGGGGGATCATCACCGTGGCTTCAGCAACCTCGGCGGGCGGGCCGCGCCAGGCGAGCTGCTGCTCGCCCAGCTGGGGCGATGGATCATCTGTCTCGCCGAGAAGATACTCCGGCGTTGTCTTCAGAGTTCGCGCAATTTGGTAGAGGCGCTGGGGCTGGTGTGTTTCCCCCCGGACAATCTTGCTGACCGCTTGCGGTGAGACGCCGATTGCACGGGCGATATCAGCCTGACTGATACCAGTCGCGTCGATGCGCTCTTGGATTCGTTGCCCCACCGACATGGGCGATACTTTCGCAACTACCGTTGCCGGTGGACAGTCAAGAATGCTTGTTGACATTATCAACCTAGGTTGCCAACAAGCAAATATGGTTGATGGACACACATCGTTCGAAGCGCTTCAGCTGGCCGTGGAAAAGGCCGGATCGCAAGCTGCGCTCGCCCGCATTGCAGAGGTTTCGACAACGGCGGTCTGGAAGTGGGTACAATCATCCAAGCGCGTCCCTGCTGAGTTCGTGCTGAAAATCGAGGCCGCGACCGGCGTCTCGCGCCACGACCTGCGCCCCGACATCTACCCGCGCGAGCAGCTGGTCGATCGGCATGTCGGCGCGCGCTTCACCGGAGTTGACCGCTTCGCCGGTTCGGCCGAACGGATCGCCCGGAGTGCCTGACCATGAACGTGCGCGCTTCATCCCTGCTGCCTGTTCCTGCCTCGCCGCTTGGGCGCGGATTCGCCCAGTTGCAGGCCTTGCACAGCGGGCCCACCGCTGGCCAATCCGCAAATGAGCCAGCCCCATTCCGGCACAGCCAGTTCCTGCGAACCTTAACGCACGCGCTGGCTGCGCAGACGCTTCCATGGGGAGGCGGCAATGGCTGAGCGCGCGCCCGCGATCACCCGCCCCATGGTCGAGGCGCCGCTGCAGTTCCGGCTGCAGCCCGGCGGGCGGCGCGCCGGCGACGGGTGCTTCGTGCGCTGCCCCAAGTGCGAGGCGCCTGGGATGATCCGCCGCTCCGACCGGCCGACGCCGACGGTCACCCAGATGACGGTGCACTGCACCGACAGCGCATGCGGCCACACCTGGCGCGCGGACATCGTGTTCGTTCACACGCTGGTCGAAGGGAACATCGACCGGCCTGATCTCAACCTCCCGGTGTGCCCGAAGAGCGAACTGGTGCACGTGCGCCCGCCCTCGCGCGATGGCCCGGAAGGGCAGGAAAGCCTGTTCGACTGAGCAGGCCGGACACCTGCCACCACCCAAACCACTGAAGACCATGGACGCGGCCGCGCTTGCCGCAAGGGGGACCCTTTGCCTTTTCCGATCCGATACCATCGGCCCGCGCGGCCAGCGGCTGACCGCCCGCTGCTCTGGCTGGTCCCCGCCCTTCTTCTGGCGGGCGCCATGATCGGCCACCTGATCGAGGCGGCCGTGCGATGAGCGTGCCAGTCCCACAATCGAGCCGCGCCCGGCCTGCGCCTGCGCGCTGGCCTTACTATGAACATCGCTCGCTCGCCGAGGTCTACGCTGTTGGCCCACCAGTGCCGCGCGCGTTGGCTATGTCCGCGCAAAAGGCATTCTGCAGCCAATGCGACCGCAACGTCAGCCGAACTGAAATCGCGCGATGCACCTCAGCCTTCTGCAAGGGGAGGCAATCGTGAACGGCATCCGCCCCGGGGACCGCGTGATCTATCGCGATATTGATCGCTTTGGCGTGGCGAAGGTCGACTTGGTCAAGGAACGTCACGTCACCGCCTTCCATTTCGACACCCGGAATCGCCGCTGGGCTCGCCTCAACCGGCGGATTGGCTTCAGCTTCATCCTTGCCAAGCTCCCCGCAGGGGAACGTGCGGACAGCGTCGCTTCGCGCATCGATCAGCTTAACAACGAGCGCGAGGCCCAGAGGCAGATCGCCAACCGGATTTACGAAGAGCGCATCCGCCAGCTGATCAACGCGGAGACACCCCACCCGTGAGCCTGCAGGACCAGATCATTACGGCCCTGAAGGCCAAGTTCCAGTTTCGCAAGACGAAGGGCGACTGGCTGCAGGAGGGCAGCTGCCCCCAGTGCGGCAAGCGCGAGGCCTATTGCGCCGCGGTCGAACCCAAGATCGTGCGGTGCGGCCGGGCCGATCGCTGCGGGTGGGAGGACTCGGTCCGCAATCTGCTGCCCGACCTGTTCGAGGACTGGTCGAAGCGCGTTGCACCCTCGACCGAGAACCCCAACGCCACGGCCGACGCCTATCTCTACCACGAGCGCGGCTTGGACCTGAAGCTGCTGCGCGGCCTCTACACCCAGGAGGTCTACAAGGATTACGAGACCGGCCAGACCTCGGCCGCGATCCGCTTCCCCATCGGCGACAGCTATTGGGAACGCCTGATCGATCGCCCCGGCCGCTTCGGCAAGAAGGCCCACTTCCGCAAGGGCGGCAGCTGGGGCGGGAACTGCTGGATGCCGAACGGCACCACCTTCGATAGCCTGTCGAAGGCCCCCGACATCTGGATCACCGAGGGCATTTTCGATTGCACCGCCCTGACCCAGGCGGGCGTTGCCGCGGTCTCGGCTATGAGCTGCAACGTCTGGCCTGAGAAGTTCCTCGGCCAGCTTTCCCAGACCCTGCAGGACGCCGGGATCACGAAGCGGCCGCGCCTGGTCTTCGCCTTCGACGTCGGTGCTGCAGGCGTGAGCTTCAGCCGCAAGTTCGTGGCCCGCGCCCGGCGCGAAGGCTGGGAAGCGACGGCCGCGCAGGTGCGAGAGGACGGGGAGGGCGACAAGCTCGATTGGAACGATCTCTGGCTCCGCCACATGAGCTGGAAGGGCGAGGCGGAGAAAGCGCCGCTCGGTCCGCAGATGCTGGCGGACTACCTCCACAACGGCGCGATCACAATCGCCGAGACGCCTTACGAAAAGGCCAAGCTGATCGTTGACCGGGCCAGCGCCAACGCCCGCGCCATGAGCAGCTTCGACATGCGGCACGACAACCGCATCTTCTGGGTCCGCGTCACCACCGACGAGGATGGCTCGCGCAAGATCGACTACACCGAGATCTGCAACTGCGCCTTCCGCCTGCTCTACCGCGAGCGCGACGAGATCGCGGACGAGACACACTACTACCTGCGAATCGATTTGCCGTACGAGACCCGGGCGGTGAAGGCCCGCTTCTCGTCTTCCGCCTGCGCCAACGCCGGCGAGTTCAAGAAGCGGCTGATGGCCTTCGCCGGCACCTGGACGGGCACGGCCGAGCAGCTCGACCGCATCATCAAGAACCAGACCCGCCGGCTGAAGGTGGTCGAACCGATCCGGTCTATCGGCTACGTCGAGGATCCCGGCTGCTGGCTGTTCCCCGATCTAGCAGTGCACCAGGGCCGTACCCTGAAGGTCAATTCCGAAGATTACTTCGACGTCGGCTCGCGCGCTCTGAAGCTGCGAAGCTCCGAGCGACTGTTCGAAATCGAGTATGATCCGGACCAGATCGCTTTCGACTGGGTGCCGCATGTCTGGGGTGCTTTCGGCCCGCGCGGCCTCATCGTCCTCAGCTTCTGGATCATGTCGCTGTTCGCGGTGCAGATCCGCAAGCGGCACAAGTCGATCGGATTTCTCGAGATCACCGGCCCGCCCGGGTCCGGCAAATCCACCCTGGTCGAATTCCTCTGGAAGCTGACCGGACGCGCCGGTTACGAAGGTTTCGACCCCAACAAGGCCACCCGCGCTGCGCTCGCCCGCTCGCTGGCGAAGTTCAGCAACCTGCCTGTCGGCCTGATTGAGGGCAAACGCGGCGAGGGGCGGGAAAATCACGCCAAGCAGTTCGACTACAATGAATTGCTGGTCCTCTATAACGGTCGCTCCGCCCGCTCGATCGGCAAGAAGACCGATGGTTTCGAGACCGACGAAGCGCCGTTCCTCGGCACGATCTACCTCATGCAGAATGAGCGCATCGACGCCGATCCGGCCGTGCTCGAACGCCTCATGTCGCTGCGCATCGACAAGTCGCTGTGGAGCGAGAGCACCCGCGAGTCCGCGCTCAAGCTGGAAGGCTGGCCGATGGAAGAGGTCAGCGGGACCATCGTCCATGCCCTGCGGCAGGAAGCCGATTGGCTCCGCTTCTTCTTCCAGCGTTTCGAGCACCATGACAATGCCATGGGCAAGCGGGTCGAAGGGCTCACCAACACTCGCCCGATCAAGACGCACAGCCAGCTGGCAGCGGCATTGGAGACGCTGCCGAAGCTTTTCCCAACCTGCCAACCCGAATGGGTGGCCAAGGCCATCGCCGAGGTCGATCGCATGGCGCTCGATTGCCAGCAGTCTGCGGGCGGGGATCACCCGCTGGTCGCCGATTTCTGGGAGAAGTTCGAGCACCTGATCCGCTACGAGGCTGTTGACTCCGAGGATACCGGCGACAGCGTCAACCGAAGCCGCAAGTCGGAAAATCTTGTCGCGATCAACTGGCCCGATTTCGAGGCCCGTTGCCGAAAAGCCAACCTAGTCCCCCCCAGCGGCGAGGTGAAGCGGCTGCTGCCGACCAGCAAGTCCCGAAAGTTCATCGCCTACCGCAAGGTCAACCCGCCGAAGGGCGGTCCCCAGTGGTGCTTCGTCTTCCAGCGCCCGAACGAGCAGGAGCCCTTCGTATGAGCAGGGCCTGCGCAGCGAAGCCGATCGGGCGCTGGGTCTCGCCGATTGCCGATGATCGTGTCGGCCGGGACGAACGGCGGTGGCCGGCTGAAGGCCGTCCGGCGATCATCGCTCCCGAACCGCCCCAGGCGTTTCGTGATTATCCCGCGCTGCTGGCCATGGCCGAGAAGATGCTCGCCACCCGGCGGCAGGCCTTCCCCAAGCGGATCGAGGCCGGGCAGATGTCCCCGCAGGAGGCCGAGCGCGAGCTGCGCGCCTTCGAGGACCTGGTCACGGATTGGCGGTTCATCTGCACCGGCGAAGGCGAGCCCGCGGACAACGGAAGCCAGGATGCGCGGCGCGAGCTGCTCGATCAGGCGATCGTCCGCATCGCCGCCTTCGCTGCCGAGCACGGCGGACTTTCCGATCAGCTCGAGGATCAGGCCCAGCGGGTGATCGCCCTGCGCTGGCACTGCGAACCCGGCCGCCGGACCGTCGCCATGGCCCGCCTTACCCACCAGCTCCGCGCCGAGGCGCGCATGTCCAAGGAGGAACCCGCCAATGGGTGATTTGCACTTCCACCGCTCCGAGCATGCGGGCTGCTGCCGCTGCCCGGAATGCGACCCCACCCAGCGCGCCGAGCGCCGCAAGGTCCGCCGCCTGCAATGGCTCATCGCCGGGATCGTCGCCGCCAGCTTCGCGTGGGCGGCCTTCGCCATTTTCGACTTCGCCAACTGAAGGGAGCCTGCACGATGAATGACCACCACCTGTTCGAATGCGGCTGTGGGAACACGCACAGATACCGGGGCGATGTCACCCCGCCCAAAGCGCCCCCGGGCTGGCTGATCGGCCGCGATGGCATGCCGGTGTGCGACGATTGCGTGAGCGCCACCCGCGCCCGCCGGCGGCCGAGGGCGGCATGAACCGTCCGCTCCCCACCCTGCGCATCGGCAGCTTTGCGGCCATGTCGCTCGATATCGAGCACGTCCGCGTCTTTGCCGAGGATGCCGAGGCCTTCCGCGGCGTGATCGCCGCCCGGGCCGCGCTGGTCGAAAAGCAGATCAACCGCTTCGTCGCACCCGAACGCGCGGCGGAGCGGCTCTGCGAAGAAGCGCTCAACCTCGCCCTCGATGCGCTGCTCGAGATCCGCAACGCCGGCGCCGATCGCAACAAGGCGATCCGCCACCTCGAGCTCGCCGCCGCCATGGCGATCACCACCATCAACACCCTTAGGCAGGAGTAACCGCAACGTCCTGTGACTGCATCGAACAGATGAACGCCAAGCTGGCGGACCATAACACGAAGCTTGGCGTGACCTATTGCTGGACGAAAGACGGGCAGACCTTCACGCTGCCCACCATCGCGACGGAGAAGATCGAGAAGCGGGTGCGCAAGGGACCCGCGATCGCGGTTCCGAGCTTTTGCCCTTTCTGCGGCGAGCGCTGCTACCCGAACCCGGCCGAACAGGCCGAGGAAGGCGGTGCGGCATGAGCGCCCCCGTTCCTCTGGCCGATCTGAACCAAATGCAGGAATGGGCGCGCACGCTCATGGCCTCGCGCCCCGCCGATTTTATCATCGGCGACGACTACCTGCGCCGCTGGTGGGTGATCCCTCGGAACCCATGGGTGAACATCTATCTCCACGATATCCGCAAGAGCGACGACGATCGCGCTTTTCACGATCACCCATGGATGAACACCAGCTTCCTGATCGAAGGAAGCTACACCGAACACACCCCCGACGGTCGGTTCGAGCGCAAGGCGGGCGACTATGTCATTCGCGGCGCACAGCAGATGCACCGCCTTGAGGTTGCCCCCGGCGCCAGCGCGATCAGCCTGTTCATCACCGGGCCCAAGGTGCGCGAGTGGGGCTTCGAATGCCCTCAGGGCTGGGTGCACTGGCAGGACTTCACCAACGAATCCGACAGTAGCCAGACCGGGCGGGGCTGCGGCGAGCCGGGGTATCCGACGCCGGTGACCGCATACGGGAAGGAGCGGGCACGGTGATCCCCCCGATGATCCCCCGTCCGCGCATCTCGCCACCCAGCAAGGAAGAGGTTCTGCAGGCTGAAACCCTTCGGCTCCGCGAAGCCATTTGCGCGATCGTCGAAGCTCGCGACCAAGGCAACTTCGACGCCATGATGGCAGCGATCGAGAGTGCAGGAGCCGAGGCCACGCTGTCAGCTCTCCGCGCGGCAGGTGAGCGATGACCGACCTCGAAGCCCTGCGCCCCAAGACCCTCGAAGGGGTCAAGCGCTTAGCCAAACAGCTGAAGAAGCGCGACGGCATCCAGTATGCCGACGCGCTCGATCTCGCCGCGCAGCAGGCAGGCTGCGCTGACTTTGCCACAGCAAGGATCGAACTCGCATGATCCCCCGCATCACCACGGTCCGCTGGGCCGGCCAGGGCGACGGACTGCACAATTACGCTGGCCGCTCGATCGCCATCGAATGGCTGGGCCTGATCCTCGAACTCAACATCGGAAAGGCGCGCCCATGAATGGCGAGCGCAAGCGCGATTGGCGAGGGCGTTTCATCCGCAAGATGGGCCCGCAGCGCAATGGCTGGCTGATCTGGTCGAAGAAGTGGGACTGTTGGCATCGCCGAAGCGCCACCGGTGGAGCTTGCGGCTATACGCACGACATCCGGTCGGCCGGGGTATTTACCCGTGAAAAGGCCGCCTCGTACCACGACGGGCACAACAACGAAGCCATCCATATCTCCGATCGGATCGATGTGATCATCGGCGAGATCAGGAAGGCAAGGGATGAGATCGCCGCCCTTGAGGGGATGATCAAAATTGCCCGGATGGAGGTGCAGCCATGAACGGCCTGTTCTCCGGCGGCGTCCGCATGCTTCACGATGAGGCGGTCGAACTCACCCTGCAGTCCCTGCGCGCCTACTGGGATCGGCACGAGCATGTCGCCGTCGCCTGGTCGGGCGGGAAAGACAGCACCGCCACCCTCACGCTCATGGTCCACCTGATCGAGGCTGGGCACTTGCCGTGCCCTGCGAAGCTCCATGTCTTCTACGCCGACACCCGGCAGGAACTGCCACCGATCCAGCGCGCGGCCGAGCTGCTCATGGCCATGCTCGCCCAGCGTGACTGGATCAAGGTCACCGTGGTGCGCGCACCGCTCGACAAGCGCTTCATGGTCTACATTCTTGGCCGGGGCGTGCCGCCACCCAACAACAACACGCTGCGCTGGTGCACCCGCCAGATCAAGGTCGAGCCGATGGCCGAGGCCTTGGGTCAGGCGATCGAGAGCTTGCCGGGCACGGCCCTGATGATCACCGGCGTGCGCGAAGGTGAAAGCGCGGTGCGCGATGGCCGCATTGCGATGTCATTCAGCAAGGATGGAGCCGAGTGCGGGCAGGGCTGGTACCAGCAGGTGCTGCCCGACGCCAAGGGCATCAAGGGCAGGATCGCCACGCTCGCCCCGATCCTGCATTGGCGGGTCTGCACCGTCTGGGATTGGCTGAGGGTCTTCGCGCCCCGGTCTGAGTTCGGAGGCTGGCCGACCGCAATTCTGGCCGACGCCTACGGGGGTGACGATGCCGAAGAGGTCAACGCCCGGACCGGCTGCATCGGCTGCCCGCTTGCTGCAAAGGACACCGCCCTCGATGTCATCTGCGACATGCCGGCATGGGCGCACCTCGCGCCCCTGAAGGAACTGAAGCCGCTCTACCGGTGGATGCGCGAACCGGCCCAGCGATTACGCAAATCCGGCGTGGAGCGTCTGAAGGATGGCAGCATCGCCAAGAACCCTCAGCGCATGGGCCCGCTTACCCTTGAGGCGAGATCCACCGCACTAGAGCAGATCCTCGACATCCAGCGCCGCGCATTGGTCGACCTGATCAACGCCGAAGAAGAGGCCCGAATTCGCGAGCTGATCGCCGCACGCACCTTCCCCGACAAATGGGCGGGTGACGAACCCCGCGCCGATCGCTGGCTCGATGCGGTCTATCAGGACGGCTCGGTGCAGCCGATCCTCTTCAGGGACCTGGTCGGCTCGTGATCATCGGGCTCGACACCGCCCGCCCCGGCAGCGACATGACCGTCGCCCGCATCGGCAACCGCGTCACCCTCTACTGCGGCGATGCCTACGCTATCAGGCCCGCGCTGGGCTGGATGGACGCCGACGTGATGGATCCGCCCTACCTGTTCGACAACAGCGGCGGCGGGGCCTTCCGCAAGAGCCGGCAGGGCAGCAACCGCATCGTCGAGGATAAGCTCGACCAGGGCTTCGATCACCGCATCATCAACCCGCTGCTCTGCGGCGCGGCGGTGGTCTTCTGCCACAACGACCAGCTGCCCCAGCTGCTGCCCTTCATGGCCGGCAGCTTCAGCCGCTTCGCGCTGCTGGTCTGGGAAAAGCCCAACCCCATGCCGATGCGCAACAAGCACTACCTGCCCGATACCGAGCCCTTCGTTCACGCCTGGTCGAAGGGCCACGCACCCGTCGGCGACCACCACGACATGCACCGCACGATCCGCGCGGCCTCGGTGAAGACCAGCGCCTTCGATCACCCCACCGTGAAGCCCGACGCCGTGATGGACAAGATCGTCCGCAACGTCGCCGGCAGCACCATCTGCGATCCCTTCATGGGCACCGGCTCCACCGGCGTCGCGGCCGTGAAGGCAGGCAAGGCCTTCGTCGGGATCGAGCAGAACCCCACCCACTTCGAAACCGCATGCCGCCGCATCGCGGCAGCACTGGAAGGGGGCGACAGCCCCCGTGCTTGACTTCAACACCGAATTCGGCGAGTTTCCGCCCGTCGCTGCGAACAAGGCAGCGTCGCGGTTTTGCAGCCGCAGGGAACTTCGCCGACGAGGCGCAACCGGATTTTCCGATGCGCCTTTTTCTATGGTCGGGCGTGATCGGAGGGCTTCGCCCTGCCGGTCCCGCGAGGTTCCCCGGTCTGCAAACCGGTCATGTCCGGCCACCAGATTTGCAGCTGTTGGTCGGTTTCAAAAGGGAACCTCGACCATGGGCTTCATTGCTTTTGGCGCTGATGACGCGCGCTCTCTCAAATCCACCCACCGGCCCAAGGCCCGCCGCCATCGTTCGGGCCGCTCGCTGGCTGACGATCAGCCTTTCCACATTCGCGCGAACTTGGGCCTTTTCAACGCGTGCGACGAGGATTGCGAACCGGGCAACTGGCTCGAAGCCATCGACCAGACCCGGATTACCCATTTCGACCTGACGTGGACCTCCAACGACATGGAGATCGACGATGGCATGTGAGGCGGAGCGCCCTTCCGGGCCTCCGCCGCCCGCCATCTTCGAACTGGCCAAAGTGCTCGCCCGCGCCGCCGTGGCGCGGGACATGGCGCGACTCCAGCACGTTGATAGCGATGACCGGTGTAACTTTCTGTTACACTGGTCTGTCGCTCCAACCGCAGGGATCGATTCGCATGAATGATCTTGTCCCGCTACACTTCGAGCAAGCTAACGTTCGAATGGTGCTGATCGATGGGAACCCTTGGTGGGTGCTCAGCGACGTTTGCAGCGTTCTCGGTATCAAGAACCCGACCCAAGTTGCTGGCAAGCTCGATGCCGACGAACGGTCTATGTTTAACATAGGGCGTCAGGGCTCCGTCGTCATCGTTAGCATGCCCGGTCTCCTGAAGATCATCCTCCGTTCAAAGGAAGCGATCAGCGCCGGGACGTTCCCCCATCGCTTCTGTCGCTGGGTCACTCATGAAGTGATTCCGACAATCTTCAGGCACGGCCAGTATCCCGCACCAGAATATGCGCTCGATGATCCCGACCGGGCGCAGGACCTCCGGTCAACGCCGCAGCAGCGCTTCATCGCAGAATGCCAGAGACTGGCTGAGGCCGGTAACATCACGGTCGCCGAGCTACTCCACCACATTGTCTCACCCCAGCAGCAGCGAGCAATCGAGCTTGGCCACGGGCCGATGGTTGACCTGCTGCACAAGGATCGCCGCTGGGAGATGTTCCTCGGCATCGGCATGGACCTGCAATACGTGCTGCGCGGCGTCTGGGGGCAGACCCCGCAGGAGCGCCGCGTCATCGCCCAGATGCGCGCCGCACAGGCCGCGCACCAGATAGAGGCCGCGCCGTCGCGGGGCGCAATCCCATGCGAACCCTGATCTACGCCCGCTACTCGACCAGCCTGCAGAATAGCCGCTCGATCGAGCAGCAGATTGATGTCTGCCGCGACCGTGCGAGCCGCGAAGGCTGGCCCGTGATCGATGTCTTCACCGATTACGCGATCGGCGGCGGCGCGGGCACCAGCGAAGCCCAGCGACCCGGCCTCGCCGCGATGCTCGCCCGGGTCGAACAGGGCGACATCGATCAGGTACTCATCGATACCACCAGCAGGCTCGCCCGCAACCAGGGCGATGCGCACCACCTGCGCGAGCGGCTCAACTTCCACGGCGCGCGCCTCTTCACCCTCGGCGATGGTGAGATCGACAGCTTCAAGGGCGCGATCAAGGGCCTGCTCGATGAACAGCAGCGGGTCGAGCTGCGCCACAACATCAAGCGCGGGCAGGCGGGCACCGTGCGCCAGGGGCGCAGCCCGGCCGGGCTCGCCTACGGCTATCGCCTCGCCAACCGCTTCGACGAAGCGGGCAGGCCGGTGCGCGGCCTGCGCGAGATAGACGAAGACCAGGCCGCGATCGTCCGCCGCATCTTCACCGAATACGCCGCCGGCAGAAGCCCGGTCGCCATCGCCCGCCAGCTCAACGCCGAAGGAGTCCCCGGCCCGCGCGGCAGCAGCTGGCGCGCCAGCACCATCCGCCCCGATCGCACGCGCGGCAACGGCATGCTGTCGAACCGCCTCTACATCGGCCAGCTGGTCCACAACCGCACCAGCAAGGTGATCGAACCGGTCACCCGTACCACCCGCATTCGGCCCAATCCCGAAAGCCAGTGGATCATCGAGGCCGTGCCCCAGCTGCGCATCATCGATGATGCGCTATGGGAAGCGGCGCAGGCCGAGCTCGAGCGCAACCGGGTCGAGGCGAAGCCTGTGAAGACCCGCCGCCCCCGCCATATCCTCTCCGGCCTCGGGCAGTGCGGCATCTGCGGCGGCGCATGGAACATCAGCACAGGCCGCTTCTGGTCCTGCGGCGCCCGACGCGACGGCGGCACCTGCAGCAACAACCGCACGATCAGCACCGAAAGCTACGAACGCCAGACCCTCGCCGCGCTTCAGGAGCAGCTGCTGGATCCTGCCGTCGTCTCGACCTATGTGCGCGAGTACCACGAAGAACTCGCCCGCCAGACCCGCCGCGCTCGCCAGCGCCGGGGCGCGCTGGAGCGACAGCTGCAGGCAGCAACCGCGAAAGTCGATCGACTGGTGACAGCCGTCGCCGAAGGCGGTGGAGAATTCGCCGAGATCCGAGATGCCCTGCGCGCCGCCCGCAGTGATCGCGATCGCCTCGCTGCCGAGCTGGCCGAGATCGACGCGATCCGGGTGATCGCGCTCCACCCCGCCATCGCGGAGGAATACCGCCGGCAGGTCGCGGACCTTCGCACAGCCTTGGCCGAACCCGTCGCGCGTGACGCGGCCATCCCGGTACTGCGCGAGCTGATCGATCGCGTGATCCTCACCCCGAACCCTGCCGGCCGGGGCGTACTGGTCGAAGTGAAGGCTCGCCTCAGCGCCGTGGTCGAACTCGCCACAGGCGAGCAGCCCGGACAACCATCGGCATCCTCGCCGCGAGCGAACCGTGCATGAGCTCGACCAGCTGCGCTTTGCGTTTGATAGGGTCCGGTCCGCACCGGATTTCGTGCCAGGCGAGCGCATTTGGTGGATCTATCTGCGCGGCGCGGTCGAGGCGGTGCTGGTCAGGCACGAGCTGGAAGAGCTTCGCGCTGCCTACAATCGGGTGAAGGAATTTCCCGAACTGCTGCCGGACGAACGCGCCCGCTGGCTGGATCTGCGCGCAGCCGCGCGAAAAGTGCTCGAGCAAAACGGCCGAGCCTAAGGCAGCGACAGGAATCGAACCCGAGCCCTCCGGCAGGCTCGAAACCCACTTACTCTAAAGCCCAGTTCCCTTCACCCGCTCCA
>VFQO010000581.1_pt1 | contig 37464 bp, 33 predicted proteins | sample 3512331 | NCBI WGS metagenome assembly VFQO01 (sample SAMN10412371, study PRJNA504923) | tailings metagenome | isolation source: Replicate 3 from Balatoc abandoned mine | place: Philippines: Itogon, Benguet | collected 2017-08-28 | reverse complement strand
GCGTCGAATTGCGCTCAATATCGCCACGTTTATCACTCCTTGATTTCTCCCGCCAAATCCAGACGGGAAACAGTGTCATACGTGGGTCAAATTTCGACGCAAATCTTTACTCTAAGTGGGTCAATTTTGGATGCAACTCAACACCCTCTGCACCGGCTGAGCCAGTAGACCGCAGGCGTAGCCACCGGTCCGGTCCCTCAGGGCGCCATTCCGGGTCATCAAGACGTAGCCATTCCACCCAAGGAAAATCCTGCATATGCCCGTGTGCACAGGCTGCGACAAAACGTACCTGAACCGTCTTCCGCTTCTTGTGCGACCGGCCTCCGTCCGCCCCTCCGCCGGCGACTGGCCCCTCACATACGGGTGCACCCGCATCATGATGCCGTGCCTTATACATTCTTCCGCAGTACGGGCAGGCATGCCAGAGCGGGAAGCGGAGAAAGGGAATGGTCAGCCCGAGATTGATATCCGATACACCCCGTTCCCTCTTCCGGTAATCGGGAGGCAGCATAAAGAAATCGACGTTGAGCCGTCGGGCCAGCCGTGGCTCATCGTCGATGCGGAACTCGTGCGACTCAGGCCGTGACGGATCGACCGGCCATGCGTCCAGACCTGCATGAACGAGCGAGGTCGGCCCTGGAAAATCCACCATGGCACCAACGCCGAAAGGGCTGATAGCCTGAGTACGTCTGACTGGCTTCATGCGTCTCGCTCCCGAACTTCGTTAAACCAGCCGGTAACGGCTGCTTCGCAATTTGCATCCACATTTCGCATGGACGACAACGTGGCCCAGCTGTGGTTATTCCATGTGGCGGGCATGTTGGTTCCAGCCGGATGCATCAGAGGCGGATTCTCCGGCAGAGAACCGAAGTCTCCGTAGGTCTGGGGGTTCCAAGCACGCCACTCCTCCAACCGGTCCGCCATCCGGTCCAGTACACCCGACAGCTCTTCAGGCGCCACGGCACTGACCCGCTCGCTCAGCACGTTATGAATCAGTTCCCGCAGCGGAGAGCCCTCTTCCAGGGGATAAGGATCCGGAGTCTGCGCCTCATACTGCAATCGTCCTTTCTGACGGATCAGTGCGGCAATCAGGCCGTGAAGGGCTCTGTCCACCGCCGGCGGGCTGAACGGTGTCACACTGGTCGGCTCGACCTGGGAATACAGCTTCTGATGGTAGGAGCGGAACCGTTCATAATGGCTCCGGTCCCGGGGCTTCGTCTGCCCGTACAGGACGGTAACCAGTCCAGGTCTGTCAGCTTTTCGACCGACCCGGCTTGTCACCTGAATGTACTGACTGGTGGTTTTCGGCTGACCCACAACGGCCATCATGGCAAGTCGCGGAACGTCGACGCCGACTTCAATGATATTGGAGGCAAGGCAGGCATCTATCACCTTCGCGGGAAGGGGCTGTCTGTTACGTGCATCAATCGTCTGTATTTTCTGCTCCAGCATTGCAAGAATTTTGGGCACATCATCGTTCCGAATACGGCTGGTGAGCTCTTCAACATTTGTCAGCTTGCGCATACGTGCAATGTCACTGCCGCGACGTAACTGGAGGACACGCAGATATTCCCGGATGTCCGAAGCGAACAAAGTCGCCGCCCCGCCGAGTTCGCGGATGGAATTAAAAAAGACGAGCAGCGTCCACCAAGGATCCACTTTGTCGGCGGTGTCCCCGACTGTAGCCGCCCCCTGCATCAGGGAAGCAAAGCAGCGGACCTGCGTCGTCTGGAGTGAGCCGTGGCCCGGTGCCAGCACGCCTACGTACAGGCGACCGGGCTGCAAAGTACCGTCACGGTGACGCGCCTGCCGCGCGAAGAAGGAATCGGCAGCGTCCAGCCCTGCGGGCGGAAAGAGGCAGACGTCGCTGCGCGCATACAGGTGTCTGATCTGCTGGTCAGCCCGACTGATCGTGGCGGTAGACGCTACGATCTTCGGTTTAGTGCCATCCGCAGCCGTACAGAGATTCTCAATGACGGCTTCGTATGCACCGACCATTGATCCCAGCGGACCGGAAATCAGGTGCAGCTCATCCTGAATGATAAGGGAGGGGGGCAGACCTGCATGGTTGCCACTGTCATCAATACCAAAGAGGCGCCTAGCCTGCGGAGTCCATGCAAGAAGTGCGAACTTATCCACCGTCCCGATAATCAGGTCGGTCGGCTCCGCGTACAGATCCTCGTCAATCACCGTAATAGGAAGAGGGCGCGCACCCGGTTTGATGTCGGGCGTACCGCCAAAGTCACAGCGCGGGTCACCACATCGATATATGACGCTGTGGATCCCTGATGCACGGTGTTCCGTATAGCCGTACACGAACGACTTGTTGTTACCGAAAGAGACGGCGCCAAATTCGGCGGCACACCACGGACAGCGCAACAATACAAAAGGATTTTCCGCCGCGGCATCTTTGTGCAGTTTCCGCAGCGCGCTTACCGCATCCGCACGCTTGTTAGGGGTAGCACTTCCTCCGACCCACAGGCCTATGCGGAAAACGCGCGTGCCAAGCTCAGGGTAGGTGCGTCGCAGCATTTCCATTGCACAGAACAGCGTTGCGGCGCGCTGAAACTGCTGAGCGGTAAGCAGCCGCAGCGTGTAGCGCATCAGAACCGTCGCACCAGCCGATTTCCGGCCTGTCAGCGCATTGAAAAACACGGTAAAGGCAGTCAAACCAAGATATGCCTCAGTCTTGCCCCCGCCTGTAGGAAACCAGATCAGATCAACGATCTCCCGCTCCTCCGGAGCCTCTCCGGTGATGCCTGACAGGGACATGAGCAGGAATGCCAGCTGGAACGGCCGCCAGAAACCCTTTCCCGGATCACCGCCCGCTGCATCAACTGCCTCAAAGGGAGGCTCCCAGCTAGCAAGTGACACGCTGCTGCTGAACTGAGGCTGTCTCGTCGCTGACGCTGCGCGCAACTGCGCCAGTACCATCGCGTGATTGGCAAGCCTGAAAGCCTTTCCGACATCCTCGTCGACACTGATAAGCGAGAGGCCCGCCCGCATCCTCCTCAGACAGGTTTCACATCGCTCGATCAGGAGCAGTGCCGTCTTCTGCTGCTCAGGAGTGAGCCGACTCATTTCTTCCCGGCGGCTGGCTATCCAGCCTGCGTACGCCTCGATCAACCGTCCGGCATCAGCTATGCCGTTATCCTCGGGAACCAGCCCTGCAAGCTTCCTCATACTGACTGCCAGCGACTGCCACCCACTTGTGGAATCCTGTTGTTCCAGATCCGCGCTGGTGGAAGGCAGTTCATACATCGGCATATAATCGGTCCAGACTGAGTCCACCTCGGCGGGCTGTCCACTTTCCCAGTCCGCCGCACAACCGTGACCGATGGCAAATGTATGCGCGTGGCGGTACAGCACACGGTTAATATTCTCATCGGAAAGCGGTGATGCCTCACGCTCTCCCGGCAGAATGGTTTCCGGATAGGGCTGGATACATCCGGAGCTGGGCCGAGAGGTGATAACAAATCCAGCCTGAAAAAGGCAGTGTTCATCAACACTCCGCTCTGCAGGCTTCCTTCTGTTAATGAGGGAAACCGTCAGTAACCGGTGATGTTCGCCCGGCATGCCTGGCCAGGTCCTGGCGATAATCACCACTTCCAGCTGAGCGAAAGAGCCGGGAACAGCGTGCACAACCGGCTGAGCGGAAGCGAGCAGACTTTCTGCCGTAACGGTGATGACCGGAACCTGTCCCTGTTCATCGACAAGCGGACGCCGCAGCCAGAGAGAGCGCTCATATGCTTTGTCACCAACCAGTACCGGCAACCGCTGATAGTATCCGCTGGGATAGCGATGTATCTCCTGACCCGACAGACGCGCCGAATGCTCAATGCCAATACTGAGAGTGTCGGTTCGAGACAGATCGGCCACGAAGCTCAGGCCGACGGCTGAGGGACGGAATGAGTTCGCAAGACTTATGTCGTAATCCCCATCGTCATCTACCTCGCCCCGTCTTGCACCGATTTTTTCTGCGGCGGTCACCGCCGTTTCCCTTGCAGCGTTATCCTCGTCATTACTGACTCCCGCTGCGGCAGCGATATCAGCGCCTTCGGCAAGTTCAGATACGCCAGCCGGATACAGGACTGCAGCACCGTAACGCTTGGTCGGGCGGTCCTGCCAGAGGATTTCCTCGCCGTCCGGCTGGACGCGGGGACGCTGAAACGCGTCGTATGCCATCAACTGCTTCCTGACGACCGGATCAGGTTTGCCCTGAGGATCAGGGCCTATTACTTCGGCTCTCAGTTCCCTGAGCAGGGAAATTCGGCTTTTCAGATTCTCGTCGAGTGACATAAGGGTCTCTTTCTGTCTAGGGTTAAGGTGCCGTGTTCAGTATCTGTCTCAGATTGGCAAGCACGGCGGTCTGATAAACGGGTGAGAGACGGGCCTGCATAAATACGCTTAGATGCAGCCTCGCCCGCGACATACCTACATACAGCAGAGCTTTTGACTGTTCGTCCTCTAGTCTGTCCACGTCCGTCAGAATGATGGCTGGTGCCTCCAGTCCTTTAAAGCGGTGCACAGATGTAAAACGAATGGCAGATAGAGAATGGCTGTAGCCGGAATCCATCTCTGCCAGTTTAAATGGTAGCCTCTCGTTACTTGCTAGCTGTGCTGCGCAGCTCTGGCCGGCGGTCCGAGAAGACAGCACAATTATTTCATCAGGTCGAAAACGGTGAAGCAAGTGCTCAATTTCGGATTGCAACCTGCGTTTCTGAACTGCGGGACTGTCATAGAAAACGGGATCAACCGTCCCTGTATCTGCCTCCTGCAGAAGCCTTCGGTATCCGGGAGAGAGGCCGGACACAACCGTGAGGGTCTCTGCTACACGTCTCGCATTACGACAGTTGGTTTTCAGATTAAAAGTGGCGTGGGGCCCTGCTCGGTCCTTCAATACTCCCGGCGTCAGCACACCGGATGCAGTATCGGCTGGTATATAAATGGCTTGGCGCACAAAATCACCGAAAAAGACCCAGCAGCCGTTTTTTAGTCCTCCTGTTAGCATCAGATCTAGCGCGTCCAGATATTCCGGCGTAATCAGATCCTGCGCCTCATCGAGAATAACCATATCAAATAGGGCCGCGCCGCCTGCCTGCGCTAGGATATGCTCGCAGAATGCGGCCGGCAGGGTGGACTGCCAGAAGTCCGGAGAGACGCCAACATAGTCCTGAGCAGGGCACTGTTGCATGAGAAAACGGTGAAAGGTACCTGCATAAAACGGAATGGCGGCAGCATGGGCTGCCTCTCGCAGAGACGAAGCCTTCTCATCCAGCCACTCGCCTAGAAACTTATTGAAGCAGAACAGTCCCACCCGCTTACCCTGCATTACCGCCCGACGGGCAGCTTCAAGTGCCAGCATGGTTTTTCCAGTGCCGGCGGGTCCCTTGAATATGACACGCTCATTTTCCACCAGATGGTCAGCTGCATCCATCTGTTCGTCAGTAAAACTATGGATTGCTCGCTCAAGCCGCTCAATTTCTGTCCGGGCGCTTTCTTGGTACTCGAAGTCCTTGCGCAACATCTCTGTTATGCGTTGTACGACGGCATGCCCCGGACGCGAACGGGCTTCGTCATACCACCTAGAAGAGCGTTGCCTTACAAAGGTATGCGCTCTTTCCAGTATTGCATTTATCAGTGTGGCCGGAGAGTTGCGAAGCAGATCTGCACTGTTAATAACCTGCCAAGGATGCCATTCCGGTGAGCGTTCCGAAAAATTGATTTCCGTGAATGCGACGGCGGAGAAGTAAAGCAGGCCGGAAAATACAGTATCACTGTCAGCTAGCCATTTCCTCAGGGAGTGCATAGCACGGCTTACCTGCTTAAAAGGTCCTTCAGCAGAGGTGCCGTAAGGATAGACCCACGTTCCAGCCTCCCTTGACACATCACATGCTTTTACCTCAATACACAGAATGCCGCTGCCAGGAACGATGACGATAAGATCAATCTCACCCTCCAGCTTAGTTAGATGGCGACGTACTTCCAGCGAATGCAAGACAACCCAGCCCTCGGTGCGAGGATCGTCACGGAGACGGTAGAACAGCTCCCTTTCACCAGACGAAGCTCGGGCGGAAATTGTAGCGGGTATGAGTTTAGCCATGTAGCGGAGGTACCGTCTGTTCTAGCCGGTAGAGCCGGCTGCGGGGCACGTCCACTACCGTGGGGTCAATTGCGGCGATCCGGAGTACGGACATTTCACTTCCCTCGGCATGAGGGAGAGCTATTCGTACTTCGGTCTCAATCTTTCGGCGGGCAGTGGCTAGTTCATTAACCTTTTTGAGCAGCTCTCGGCGGATCTTCTGTCCCGCACGGTGGTGATAACTTTTCAGCTCCTCCATTTCACGCCATTTTTTATGAGCATATTGAACTGGGTCTCCGTTACAGGTCTCGCCGGCCTGTGTAACGGCCTTCATCAGCGCTACAAAATCGTCCGCACGCTGGGGCGACATGACAACACCTCCAGCCCAATTATAAAGGTATCCGGGTGAGGTCACCCGCCCTCCCTCGGCACGTAATAAGGCTGCAACTTTTTTCGGACCGTGCCGCTGCAGCGCTGCGCGAAGTGCCGCCTTCCAAGCCAAAGCCGATGCACGGAGGCCTGAGCGGTTGGCGCTCCTCAGCAGAGCGTCTGCCAGCTGCTCCACATAGTCGCCACCGCCAGAGGTTCGTATGACTACCAGATCGCCTTCTTCCAGAAGGTTGACCCTCTTGCGTGGAAGATCATTTCCAGCAGTTACCACATGTCCGTCAAACAAATCGGAAACCTCAATGACCTTACCTTCGTCAGGAAGAAATGCCCCACAGCCGTTGAAGAACACCGTGAATCGCGCCGCCTCCGTCTCCTCCTGATCGTCAGCTACGAGTGTCCCATCTGGACGGAGGTTCACCCAGTAATTCTGGGCAAGCCACTGATCCACATTTTCAAAAACGTCAGGAATATCAACAACCTTAGTAACTACCTGTTTGCGGGCAGGAACCGTGTAAAGGAAAGGCGCCGAAGCAGGCAAAACAGATCTCTCTGGCAAGCCGACTCCCTCACTCTCGTAACGGAACAGATGAATCTGTCGCGCGCGACAGCCGTGAACAGCATCGTTCGCCAGCTGCGGTGCGCAATGCCGCAGTCCTGCAGGAATAATCAACGTATCAAAGGTCTCGAATTTAAGATCTCGGCGTGAGTCAACTAGCTGGATATACCTGTCCGGAATTGCGACAAGTAGCTCTCGGACTTCATCGGGCCAGCCCGGCACCGGTCCGGGGCACAGCGCGGCGAGGAGCCCGATTCGGCCCTCGGCGCCGCACTGCAGGCAGAGCTCGTTAAGCAAGGCCCACTTGGGGTTCTCCGCGATACCGTAGAGCTGCCTCACCGTATCCTTAATGTCAGCTGCCAGCTGCCTGACAGACGGTAAAGTGTCTGCCATCCGAACCAGTCGATTACCGAGCTCTCGGATAGGCAGTGCAGGATGATCAAAGGGAAGAAGAGTAAAGAGTACGGATGAACGCAGCTGCCATACTACCCGCGCAACCGCAGCCTCGGTTGAGTCCATGCGATCCAAAGCATTGTACAGAGAGCCTACTAGGCGTGTAAGCATGCGGACTGGTTCGAAGCCGATCGGGTGCAAATGTAGAACTGCCTCTTCCGCACAGCTAAAAACGTTGCTGCTGATCTGAAAAAAATCCTGACCGCGGCTTACTTCATTGTTTGCAGTTTTTTTAGGTATTACCTTCACTACGGACTTTTTCATGTTCGTCATTCCTGCAGAGGAATCCCACAGACAATGCACTCCACGCCTGCGGGAAGCATCTGCGGAACGGCCTGACATCCGGTTAGAAGGTCCGGACTCGACGCCTCCAACCATGCCAGCGAACGCTGCTTGAACTGCTCGTCGAATTCCGTACGGTCGAGAAAAGCAACGTATGCGCCCGCCTGCGTCACCTCCATGCAGTGCTCAAGTGAGCGGAAAGCAGCTGCGCCGTCAAGGATACATACCGAAGCTATTGCCGGCTGATCCGTTAGACTGCGAGCGGTAATTAGTGCCGTCTTAGCATGAGCTTGGCCTCGCGGACTATCAATACCTAGGATTTTGCCGAGGTTGAACCGATGACGGATTCCAGAGTGTCCGAGATAGACACCCTCTGCTTCCCGCTGAAGAACAGCTGTTTCGCCGATGATCACGGACTCATTGGAAGGAGTGATGAACCACTTCCGGTCAAACCCCGGGATAAGGGTCTCGAACAGTTCGCTGTGGCGGTGAATCGCTGTTTTGGCTTTCCCCCCCACGGACTGCAGCGTTATCGTATATTCATGCAGATGACTGACAGACACTTGACGGATCACGTCTTTCTGTCGGATAAGAACAAATTCCTGATTCTCAAGCCCTGGCACCCTAGTAAGTCCTTCGATGACGCCGTGAACCTGTTTTCCACCGGACTTGTTCCGATCTTTCCTCTCTTGAATAAATACTTCGGTACCAGGAGGCAGATTTGTTAGCGATGTCCAGTCAAGTACCCCTGTCGTTATCTTAGCACCTGCCAGCTGGACACCAAATGCGGCTATTAAAGCCGTGGTGTGACGGGTCGGGGTCACAACTACAGCAAAATATCTGCGATCTTGGCGGACATTTGATCTCATCCACCAGCCAAGCCACAACAGAAACCCTGCCCATGCCGGTACGGGGCTTACTTTTTCAACCTCGAGACCGGACAGAGTGAGCCCAGGACTGATTCCAATTGCGTTCAGGTAATCGCTACCCGAAGCGCTTTGCCGTCCTCCGTCCCTAGCAGTGAGTGCATTTTCTATTGTCACAACTATATTTTATTTTTGAGTTATTTATGGTCGGAACAACGTCCCGTATTACAGTCAGCGGAAACCTCCGTTCTACGAGATTATTTCTGCTCATCAATGTATTTTTTTATAGTAGCAGAATCCCCTTGTTTAGGACCGAATTTGTCTTTGCACTCCATCTGACGTCTTTTGAGCAACATGATAAAGGGTAGTAATTTGCAGCTGACCTGCCCCGGATTTTTCGATCTAGCGTGACTTAACTACAATGGTCTCTCGACGTAGTGAGAGACGAGATGAAACGAGCCAGATTCAGTGATGAGCAGATTGTTCGAATCCTGAGAGAAACAGACAAGGACACGGTCGTGGAAGTGGCTAAGGGCCAGCTTCAACCGCGAGATCTCAACGTAGCCAGATCGTAGCCACATCAGGCCACTTTTGGCACTTCTAGCCAACTTCATAACCATAAGAAAGGCTGGCGAGCCAAGCTGGATGCGGCCCTAACCGGACCATTGGTTAAATTACTCGGGCTTTTAATCCTTTGGTCGTGAGTTCGAATCTCGCACGACCCACCACAAATTCAAGGACTTAGATGCGTAAGCGTCTAGGTCCTTTTTCATTTTTGGCGATCTGGTACCAAACCGGTACCCAAAGCAATTCAATACAGGCATCCCCCATTCAGTCAACACTAGAGGAGTGAGGGGAGCATTTCAATATTCATTTAAATCTCTTCTTCACCCTTAGCTATACGAGAAAATCCGCATTTCTCACCCTTCACTTGTTTTTGCTAGGCTCACCGTCTTGAAAATCTAACGAGAAGAGCTTTGGCGACCATTCAATTTTTAAACACGGAAAAAAGCATACAGTTTGTGTCAGAGTACTCAAGGTTGGTGCTCACAGACATCATGCGAAAGGCGGGTGTACCATCGATTCTAGTTACCAGCACTGCGCGTACCCCTGCGGACCAAGCCCGAATCATGTACGAGAATATTGAACGCTATGGGGTAGAGCACCAAAAGTTGCTCTACAGCAAGTATGGTGACCAAGTGATTGACGAGTACTCAAAGTACAAATCGAAAAAGCATCACAAGCAGTTCATTATTTCAATGATGCAAGCGAAGATAATTGCGCTTGATCCATCCAAGATTTCAAACCACGTAGCTGATCCAATGAAATTGAATGTGATCGACATCGCTCCGTCCAGTATCAACCCAAGCTTACGTAGTCTGTTTGTGAAGGCAGTACTAGGCGAAAAACGAGTTGCGAAATACCTTGGCCCACCCAAAGACCCCGCCTATCATTTGGAAATTCCACAGCCCGAGAAATCATGATTAAGAAAGCTGCTTTGTATTTTGTCTTTGTGTGTCTTTCAAGTTCCCTAGCTCCTGCTTGGGCAGGTTCCGGAAGCGACTGCGTATATGAACACAGTGGCGTTGATGTGCAGCAGTTTAAAAAATCGAGGCATGTGATTGGCTTTGAGAAGTTGGAGAGAAACACTGGTTACATGGGTGCCCTGAAAGGCATTGGTGGTTTTCATCTGCAACTTTTCAATTGCGTGCACTACGGTGCAACGCTGACTATTCTTCTTGGTCCTAACCCCAACGCGGAGACCGTCACTAGAACCTTCGATACATTGCCAGCGTTGTTATTCCCCGCAGTGGAGGTGGCAAAGGTGAAGGCAGCGTTAAAGGAAGTCCAGTTGGATTCTTTGTACACCATGCAACACCTGGAACCATTGGCCGCTGAAATGGGAATGACTGATATACGGGTGCAGATAATTGATGCAGACGGTATGAGTTTGTTGGTGTTTGGGTTTTATGGAGGTTGAGGCAAAAGCCACCGCTCAAGTTAAAAGACATCTTGGCCATCCGCCCCCATTCAGCAAACCAAATATCAAAGTCGCTCACAATCACGCCTTTAAATATGTACGCTTTGACGTACGTTCGTTTTAGCGTACAATTAGTCCACTTACACACGCTTGAGGTCATCATGGCTGGAATCACTGCAACCGAGGCTCGCAGCAATCTTTATCGCTTGATCGACGAAACCGCAGAGTCTCACCAACCCATCGTGATCACCGGAAAACGTCACAGCGCGGTTCTTGTTTCCGAAGAAGACTGGTCTGCCATCCAAGAGACGCTCTACCTGCTTTCGGTTCCAGGAATGAGAGAGTCAATTCGAGAAGGCATGGACACGCCAGTGAACGAATGTGATCAGGAGTTGGACTGGTGACCTGGGCTGTCGTGTACACCAAACAAGCCCAGAAAGATGCAAAAAAATTGGCCGCAAGCGGTCTAAAACCAAAGGCTCAAGAACTGCTTGCGATTATTGCTGAAGACCCCTACCGCAAACCACCACCCTTCGAGAAACTGGTCGGCGACCTCGTTGGGGCTTATTCGCGGCGAATCAACATTCAACATCGCTTGGTCTACCAGGTGCTCGACAGCGACCGAGTGGTCAAGGTGCTACGCCTATGGAGCCACTATGAATAGCCTTGGCTGAAGGGACAAGTGTCGGCCTTTTTACATTACTGGCATTCTCCGTGTCACAAACACATCTAAATCTTGATCACCTTCAGTAACAGCAAATCACCACCAAAAATTTCAATGGGGTTTGTCTGATGAATGTGAAAGCACTTCTCGCCCTTGGCGCCACAGCAGCACTCCTGTCCGCTTGCCTCTCAAGCGGTGATTCAACAACAAGCGCCAATGCCCCGGGCCAGCCAGTCAATCCCAGCGAGACACCCCTGCAATTGTCAGAATTCTCGGTGGCCAACGGCTGCTTCGGTTTGCAATCAGCATTCAGCAGGCAGTTTGTACAGCCCGCCGCTGCCCGCTATGCCGCAGGCCCCGCCACGCAAGCTGAAAACTTCACCATGCGCCCCACTGAATTGGGCAAGTACCTCATTTACGGCAGCGACCGGCAAATGATCACTGCGCAAGGCAATACGCTGGTGGCCAGCGCAGAACCCACCGACGCAGCCGTGTGGCAGGCCAGTTTTGACAAAGAAAAAAGCCAGTTCACCTTCACTGACACGGAAGGTCGGTTCCTGGCGCTGGACGAGACAGCCGGGCTAACCACAAGCACTGAACAAACCGAACGTACACAATTCAAACTGGCCCCCGCCAGCGACTGCGCCGCCTATCCCGAAATGCCCACTGCCATGGAGGGCACACCCTACAAAGGCCGTGGCGAAAATCAACCCATCATCGGCTTTGCTGACACTCACACCCACATGGGCATGTCCAGCGAAATGTCGCTGGATGGCAGTGTTGGCCCCTCCGCAGGCGGCGTGCTGTATGGCGAGGTAGTGCACCGCTTTGGTATTCCGCATGCGCTGGGCAGTTGCGAGGCTTTTCACGGACCCAACGGCATACGCGATGCCAACAACATTCTGGAAACCACACCGGGCGCCCAGCACGACACACAAGGTTGGCCCACATTTGTAGACTGGCCTCGCCGCAACTTCCTGACCCACCAGGTGATGTACCACGCCTGGGTTGAACGGGCATGGCGCGCAGGTTTGCGTGTAATGGTCAATCACGGCACCAACATTGCAGCCCTGTGCCGAGTGGGTCAAACCTACGCAGGCAAACCTGAAGCCGATTGCAACGACATGAGCGTTGCCACCAAACAGGTGGAATACCTGTATGACGTGCAAGACTATGTGGATGCGCAATTTGGCGGCCCTGGCAAAGGTTGGTACAGAATTGTGAAAACCCCGGCCGAAGCGCGCAAGGTGGCCAATGAAGGCAAACTGGCCGTGGTACTGGGTGTTGAAGTGGCGCAAGTGTTCAACTGTGGCGTCACCATGTTGCCCGGTGGCGGCGAAATCCGCAAATGTGATCAGGCACAAATTGACGCCGAAATCGACAAACTGTGGGCGCTGGGTGCGCGCCATGTGTACCCGTTTCACGACATCGACAGTTCCTTGGGCGGTGCCGGTATTTTCAGTGGCGACGTCATCAACTTCCTGAACTTTCTGGACACCGGTGCTTTCTGGAAAACCACCGAGTGTCGCGACTTCCCAGAGAACGAACCCTCGGTGCGTGAACCTGGTACCAACATGACGACCGCTGTACCCGGCAGTAGCAGCAATGCGCTCACCAAAATGCTGCTCGAAGCTGTGGGCGGCATTACTCCGCTGTACCCCGATGGCAAGCGTTGCAATGCGCGCACGGTGACTGACCTTGGCCAGTATGCACTCACGGCGCTGATGAACCGTGGCTTTGTCATTGACATTGACCATGCGGCCTACCACAGCAAAGACATCATGCTGGACCTGGCCGAGTCCATGAACCCGCCCTACCCCATGGCTTCATCGCACGATGCGCACGGCGGCCTGACCAGTGATCAGGCAGTGCGCATGCTGAAACATGGCGGTGTCATTTACCCCTACAAAGGCAATGGCATCAAACACGTGGAGTTTCTGGAGAAACTCAAATTCTGGCGCAACAAAGCTGGACTGAACAACACGCTGCTGGGCCTGGGTTATGGCGCAGACGGCAATGGCTTTGGTGGTCACCCCGGCCCACGCGGTGGCGACAGTGTGCCGGTTCAATACCCATTCACCCTGTTCCGTGGTGAAGGCTGGGGCCCGCGTTACCAGTCCTTGCCAGCCATGAAAGTGAACATGTTGACCATTCCGGAAAGCGGCAAGTTCTGGCACATCGATGAAGTGGGCATGGCGCACTACGGCATGGTGGCCGACTTTGTCGAAGAAGTGCGTCTGGAAGGTGGCAGTGAGGCCATTGATGCGCTATACAACAGCGCGGAAGCGTACGTGCGCATGTGGGAGAACGTTTACTACCGCAACAATCCCAAATGATTGCGCCATTGCTGGGCACCGTGCTGCTTGCGGCGCCGGCCACCGCCTTGGCACACGCCTTCGGTGAACCTGTGCAACTGCCCATGCCGTATGGGCTGTACATTGCAGGCTCTGTGTTGGCGCTGGTGTTGTCGTTCGCATTGTTGGCAATCGGCGGTCAGCCCGGCAGCAAACTGCTCAGTGGGCTGAACGCATACCGCACCCTGCCCTTACCAGCCTGGCCCGCGCGATGGCTCGACAGGGCACGCGCAGCGGGCTCCGCATTGTGGCTTAGCGCCTTGCTGTTCTGCATTGTCACAGGCTTGGTGGGCAGCAACGACAGTCATCGCAACTTCAACATGACCTTCTTCTGGATTCTGTTTGTACTGGGTGGTGCTTACGCGTCCATGCTGATTGGTGACTGGTACAAGCACCAACATCCCTGGCGTTTTTTGCTGCCTCGTGGCTGGACTGGAATTCGAAAATACCCACGCTGGCTGGGCCATTGGCCAGCTTTGCTGCAACTGGTGTGCCTTGTTGCCATTGAACTGTTTTTTCACAGCACGCCGCGAAAGCTAGCATTGCTGCTGTTGGCTTTCGGTATTTTTAATCTGGCAGGTATGTGGCTGTGGGGCACCCGCCGCTGGTTGCAACGTGGTGAATTGTTCGCAGTGTTGTTTCGACTATTTGCAGCCTGCTCACCTCTGCGCAAAATACGCAGCACCGATGGAAAATACCGCTGGCGAATGGCCTTTCCGTTCTCGGATCTTCGCCGCCTGCGACTGGTTCACCCGGCACAATGCCTGTTCGTCCTGTTTCTGCTTTCATCCACCGCATACGATGGTCTGCGTGAAACCGCGGTGTACTTCAATCTATTCTGGCAAGACCCCTGGGGTATCTTAACCGCTGCCTTTGGCGATCATCCGCTTAAAATTTATCCGCAAGTGCGCCCGTGGTTCATCGCGTGGGAAATGATCCTGCTCATTGCTTCGCCATTTTTCTACCTGCTTTTGTTCGTATTTTTTATTGCCTTGGGCCGCTCGCTGACTGCTGGCAAACAATCCATCGCTTTGCTGCTGTGCCGCTATTTGCCAAGCTTGGTGCCCATCGCCGTGGTCTACCACTTGACGCACTACTACACCTTGCTGTTTAGCCAGGGTTTGAAAATTCGTGGTTTGGTGTCTGATCCCTTCGGCTGGGGCTGGAATATTTTTGGCAGTGCAATCACAGGCCGTTTGCCTTGGCTGCCCGACATGGCCAGCATCTGGACCAGCCAGGTTGTGCTCATTCTGGCGGGGCATGTTGCCGCTGTGTGGCTGGCCCACCAGCAGGCGCTGCAACTTGAACGCAGCAACAGGCGCGCCACATTAAGCCAGCTGCCCATGCTGGTTTTGATGGTGGTATTCACCAGCGTGGGCCTTTGGATACTCGCTCAACCGCTACAAGGCTAATGCAACGATTAACCTGGCATCTTGGTGGTGCGCAGGTAAGGCAACTTGATGTCAATGCTGCCAAATTTCTCGGTGGCCTGTTCATTGTTCAGCGACAAGGCAACAATCACATCCTGCCCCTGAACCCAGTTCGCCGGCGTTGCAATCGGCTTGCCATACGTGGCCTGAAGCGCATCCAGCGCACGCAACACTTCCGCAAAATTTCTTCCCACTGACATGGGATAAGTCATCGACAGCTGCATTTTTTTGTCTGGACTGAAAATGAACACCACGCGCACACTGGCTGAATCGGCAGCCGTGCGGCCATCAGGCAAGTAGGCATTTGCGGGCAACATGTCCAGCGCCTTCGACACTTCAAGCGACTTGTCAGCGATGATTGGAAAGTTTGCTTTCGCACCGGAAAATTTCTCAATGTCACCTTTCCATTGGGTGTGTTCTTCAACACCGTCAACAGACAATCCAATGACTTTCGTACTGCGTTTTTTCCATTCCTCGGCCAGCTGTGCCACTGCACCAAACTCGGTAGTGCACACGGGGGTGAAGTCTTTGGGGTGACTGAAAAGAATGGTCCAGCTGTCGCCGATGAAATCGTGCAACATAAAACTGCCTTGGTCTGTTTCCAGGCTAAGGTTGGGTACCACGTCATTAATTCTCAAACCCATTGATATCTCCTTGTTGAGGAATTTCACGGAACTAGTTGCCAAAGCCTTTCAGCAACGTGGCAGTCAGTTCATTCAAAGTCCCTAAGGGTACTCGCTTCTTCGGCGTCAATCCATCAGTAAAACCCATGGCTTTGAAACGGTCCAGCAGTGACTTGTCTTTTGAAACAATAAACACAGGCACATCCCATGGCGTCGGTTCTCGCGACACACTGCCCGTAGGCTGATGGTCACCAATCATCACATACACGGTTTCTCGGGGCTCGGGCTGGCTGAAATATCCTGCAAGCCACGTATTGGTGTAGTTGATCGTACGCAGGTAATCGGGCTTCATGTATTCCCAATTCACAGGCTCGGCTTGCGCGCGGGCTGCTGCAGCAGCATCGAACGGCTGAGGGCCCAGCAACTTCTTCCAGTCAGGCTGATAGGGTGGCACCTGATGAAAAGGGAAGTGGCTGGAAATGGTCGGAAAAAAAGTAAACCGGGGTTTGGCCTTTTCATCGCGCGGGTATAACTGCTCAACACGGGCTGCAGCGAACTGATCCGGAATTTTCCAGAAACCAAATGCCGGGCCTTCATAGTTCAAGGCTGGGCCGTCAATATACTGGTCAAAGCTGTAAAACGCACGTTCCACCCACTCCCAGCCTACGGAATGATAAAGGCCAAACGTTTCGTAACCCTCCCGCTCAAATACATCCAGCAAAGTGGGCCGCTGGGTGGTTAACAGCACATCATGTTTGCGTGAGTCTTTTAAATCGATTCCTGACAACACTGACAGGTGTGCAAGATCGCTGGCACCACCAATGGTAGGCGACACATAAAACGCCGACACGACATTTCGGCCACTTTCCAGAATTGACTTTTCCAGTTGAGCGCGAGTGTGTGCAACGGCTGCGGAGGAATCTTTTTGGTCATACAGCACCGCACCATAAGTTTCCAGAAAAATCATGTGAACATCGCGGTTGTTCAATGCTGCCAATGCGGGGCTGTGCGGGTTGGCGAGGGTCTCGTCAATCACTGTCGTGGCAGGTAGCAATTGTGCCTTGCGCGAGGGCACCAGGATGTCGCGCAGCTTCATGGCCTCCTTCCAGTAGACAGGCAACACCGCCTTGGAGACAAAGGTGGGTTTGTCGGGGTCTTCGGAATAATTGACCAGCACCACTGCACCAGCCAGCATCAAGGCGCTCCAGAACCACAACGTTCTGGCAACGGGTTGCACCGCATTGCTCACGGTGTACATGGCAACCCGCAACAGGCGGAAGTAAGCCCACACAGCTGCACAAGCCAGAAGCGTAACCAGCACGGTCAACCACACAGGCAAGCCTTGAACCGTAACCCAAACAAAGCGTGGAAGCTGCGGCACATCCCAGTACAAATTCACCGGGCGCCCCAAAAGGTTGGGCACCACCACATCGGCATAATGGCCAAAGGCCATCAGAAGATACACAGCGGAGATTACACCCAGCGCCCGGGCGGAAGGCTTGCCAAACACGGCCACCCAAGCGGACAGCAACATGACCAGGCACACAAACTCGGAGGACACGCCCAGATCAGGCAACACATACACCGTGGGCCAAATGGCCGAGAAGCACAGTGTGGAGTTTAAAAAAATCAAGGCCAACAGCAATTGGCCGCTTAAACGCCACTTGGATACTTCTGCGGCTCCTCCGACAGTCAGAGCGAGATTACTCCGTAACGCTGTATCTGTAGAACTCATGACTGCTTCACACCGATTTCATTGTGCGCCACGGCCCGACCGGGCGCAGCACTGAGTAAGGAAACGACCAACGCCGCAACAAAAGGTAAACTTTGGGAAACCAACACCAGGCACCAGGCCAGGTTTTCTCTGGAATCAAAGCCCAACTGGAAATAAATCAGTCCCACTGCACACAACAACACAAATGCCAAAACAGATTCATCGCGTGCTGCATTCACTGCATACAACAAGGCCATTCGATTGGCCATTTTGGGGGTTCGAATAAACGGAATTTTTCGGCCCACAAACAAACCCGACAAGGTGGCCCGTCCAATGGCGTAACTGAGCGACAAACCCGCGAGCGTAGCCGCCAAAGCTGTTCCAAAACTGGCCTTGACCTGCACCAGATACAGGGTAAACAGTTTGGCGATCTTGAACGCAAAAAACATGATGGGCACCACACTGATCAGGAGCGGTGGCGCATTGAACGTGAGCGGATCGAACAACATCAACCCGGACCAGAGCACGGCCAGCAGCGTAAAAATCAGATTGATGCCATCGGCAATCCAGGGCAACCAACCCGCCACGAAATGATAGCGCTGACCTGCACTGAGTTTGCTTGGCCGGGTACCCAGTAACTGACCAGCATGTTCACGCAGAATTTGCATGGCGCCATAAGCCCAGCGATGTCGCTGTTTTTTGTAATCGGTGAAAGTGTCGGGAATCAAACCATGCCCATAGCTTTGGTCGATATACACCGCTTCATGGCCCTGCTCAAAAATTCGAAGTCCCAATTCAGTGTCTTCGGTAATGGTGCTGATACCCCAGCGCCCCACCTGTTCAAGTACAGAGCGACGAACCATGGTCATGGTGCCATGCTGGATAATGGCGTTGCGCTCATTGCGGGTCACCATGCCCAAATGAAAAAAGCCCTTGTACTCGGCATAGCACACAGATTTGAATGCGCTGTCCTTGCCGTCGCGGTAGTCTTGAGGGGCCTGCACAATCGCAATCTCGGGCTTCTCAAACTCGGGAGCAAGGTCTTTCAGCCAGTGAGGCAACACTTTGTAGTCAGCATCAATGACAGCCACCACCTCCGCTTGTGGGCAGGTTCGCTCCAAAGCATAGTTCAAAGCCCCCGCCTTGTAGCCACTCAAGGGGCTGACATGATAAAAGCGGAAGCGCTTGTTTGGATGTTGGTCCAGGTATTGACAATGCGCCTGCACGGGCCGCCAAGTGGCTTCGTCTTTGGTGTTGTTGTCCACCACAATGACTTCAAAGTGGGGATAGTCGAGCCGGCCCAGTGCATTCAAGGTGTCGATCAGCATTTCAGGCGGCTCTTCATACGCCGGTACATGAATGGATACGAAAGGCTGGTAACGCGCGGCACTCAGAACGTCGACCTCTACACCTTTGGGCAAAGTTAACAGCCTGCGCCTGGTGCTGTACCACATCGCCTCGGCCCATTCATGGGCCTCCGACATCACAATCACAAACACACCCACCACGCCCAGCAGCAAAAATACCGAGATCGCCACACTGGCCCAGGTGTGGTACTGCAAGGTGAAATCGTAAATCACATAAATAATCAGGGATGAAATGACAAATGCATTGAAGATCAAGAAGGTTCGCCCGCTGTCTCGCAGGGTTTTGCTATCAATGAGCAACAGGAAAGTCATCATCAACGCCACCACGATAGACGCGGCGGCGAGCAACTTCCATTGCGGTATGGCAATAATCGGTCGATCGGGCTCAAACTTTGGTTCGCGGAACGAATCAAACACGCCCCAGTGTCCGCCCACACTGCCTTCAATGTCTGACTTCCAGGGTTGATCGAAAGCTTCCATCACGTAGAACACCATGTTCTCTTGTTCTGCGCGCTGGATGAATCGACGCAAAAACTTGGCCTGATTGGCCTGGGATGCATCAGCCTGTTTGATGGTGCGCCCATTGCTGGGCCAGCCCACTTCGGTGACCACAATTGGTTTTCCGGGAAATGCCAACTGCAATCGCTTGTAGGTGTTGATTGAAAAATCGATCGCATCATCCAAGGCGATGCCTTCCCAAAAGGGCAGTAAATGAACGGCCAGGTAATCCACGTGCTCAGCCAACTCCGGGTTTTTCAGCCACACATGCCAGGGCTCTGCCGTGCTCACCGGAATATCCGTTTCAGCGCGCACCTGGTCCAGGTAAGCCGTCATTTGTTTCAGGTTCAGGTCTTCTCTCAGCAAAGCCTCGTTGCCCACAATCAATCGGACCACGTTGTAAGGTGGGCTGTGCGCCACTTCGAGCAAACGCTCAAGCTCTTTTTCGTTGGCCGCCAGATCAGGGCTTAACCAGGCCCCAAGGGCCACATTGATGTTGTGCGCCTTGGCCAGCGCGGGAATTTCTCCGAATACACCAGCCACGGTGTAGGTGCGAATGGCCAGCGTTTTACCCGCCAGCAATGACAAGTCCCGGTTGATGTCTTCAAGCTTGGGTTCGATGTTGTCAATCGGACTTTGCCCAGCCTGATACGGAGAAAAGGCGAAACCTGGAATGACCTGATTCCAGGGCGGCTCCTGAGCAGGTTGGTTGATGTAACCGTAACCCCCGACAACCAGCAATACAAAGGCAAACAGCGCAAAAACGGAGGGCATGGACGTACTGCTTTAAAATCGATTCAGTAAATTCTATCTTGACCACGCAGATGCGCAAGAAGTTCTTGCAGCACGGCGCCCGGTTGCTCGGCTTGAAGAAAATGACCACAGGCGGGGAGAATGCTGGTCCTTACACCCTTGGGGAAAGATCCCACTTCAACCATAGGCTCCAGCAGGGCCGCCTGCATGCAGCCATCTCTCTCACCGGCCAGCACCAATGTGGGCACCTTCAACGGTTTTCTGGACAGGGCATAAATAGAGCGGGTCGCAGCTCGGTGCAAGGTGAACAGCGAGCGATAGTAGCGTGTTGCTGCCCAAGCCACACCCGGATTTGAAAACGCATCCAGTACCGGCTGAATTTCGGACTCCGAATACTTCCACCCCGGAGACCAACTGTTCCAGAAGGCCCGAATTCGACCAAACTGGTTGGCCACCAACCTGGCTGGGGCCTTGGCTGATTGCATCTCAAGCATGTAGGCTGAGAGTACAAGCTGCTTGGGCAACAATCGCCAGGCTCTTTCCACTTTTTGAAAAGGTGGAATGGCCAGCAAGCTGAGGGTTGTCCATGCCTGCGGGTCGGTTGCCGCTGCAGCCATACCGGCCACAGCCCCCCAATCATGCCCCACCAAATGAACCTCTCGCCCTTCAAACAGATTTCGCCACGCCAGCAAATCAAGCCCGGCGTTGAAAGGATCATAATTCGCGTCCGGACTGACCGAGCCAATGGTGTACCCCCGAAGCCACGGCCGAACCACAAGGTAGCCCGCTTGCACCAGCCCCTTGGTCACGCCGTTCCAGCTGTGTGGCGTGTCGGGAAAACCATGTACCAGCATGACGACAGGCCCTTGGTCAGGCCCCTCTGCCATGGCACTAAGCCTTAAATTGTCGTGTTGAAGGTAAAGCGTGTTGTGTGTCATTTGGAACGGCTGAAGTTGCCTCTGAAAAATGCTTCCAGGCGAAAGGTCAATGCCACATAGGGATCACGATTGCCTTCGGTCGGAAAATGGATTTCGGGAATGATGTCCATGAACAGAATATTCTTGTGAATGTCACGCCGATAGTAGGCTTGCAAAATATAGTCCTTGATGGTGTTCTCTCCGCGGTCCTCGCCTACAACAATCAACGCGTATCGCAACGCTGTGCGCGAATTCAGCACGCGGTTAATTTCAGCGGTTTGAGAAAACACCGTGGAATCCCTCATTTCCTCATATTCGGCATAGGTTTGAAAACGCAGTGTTTTTTCCTCATCCAGTGGTTTATTCAAATCGAAATTGGTGCGCACCTGCAAACCACGCTGATTGAACTGGGTCACGCGACTGGATGAATTGATTTGCCATTTGCTCTCGCTGAAATTCCATTGCCTCAGGGCAGAGTAACGCAGGTAAGGATCAAGTGGTGCACCAAACTTCACCCCCAGCCCCAAGCCTTGTACCCAAGCCTGCTTGGGGTCCTTGGATGAGCGCTGCTCCAGGCCAACTGCCGAATTGTTGGTATCAAAACGTTCGCCCCCGCGCACCTCGCGAATACCTTGCTCGGAAAGACGACCCAAGGGCTCTTCAATGTCGCTTTCAATAATGAGGCGCAACCGCTTTTTGGTGGTGGGCATGTCGACCCGAAAGCGAACGCTGGGATCAAGCTTGGAATCGCCGGGTTGAAGCCGGGTGTCCAGTGCAACCCGAAGAAAAGATTGGTTTTCAACAAACAGGCTGTCTTCGGTGCCAAAAAACTGATCAATATTTCGAGCAGTGTTGTCCACCATTCGGGTTAAATCGTAATGCACAGGCTCAAAACGCTCTTGAAGCCAGACGGGCAAATCACTCTCAGTGTTTGCAGCTTGAGCAACACCGCCCAAAGTAAACACGCACAAACCAACGGCAACAACGGTGGGGGCTATTTTCAAAGCCTTCTCCTGATCAAGCTGTACTGCAGGTCAATACACGATACCAATGTACGCCTTTAAGAAAGGGGGCGTAAGTCCCTGAATCCAGTGATCAATGCTGCTAAACACGTCGAGTTCAAGCGTTTGAATTTTCCTCCCCACTTTTTCTGCGCAACAAGCTGACCACCAAGGTGATCACTGTGATTGGCACGACAAAACTCAGCATGGTGTTCGAATACAAATCCAAGGCGTCATGCCCCTGGGCATCGAGAATCAAATACACCACGTAAGCGGTGTAATAGGCCAAAAACACACCGCCCTCCCAACGTGCAATTTCGCGTCCGGTCAAAAAGATTGGCAGGCAAGCAAACGCCACCGCCAACATCACCCACATGTCAAATGCAAGCAGAGAAGACGCGACCTGTAAACCCGCCGGAGCTGCGACCAGACTTGAAATACCCAGGCAGGCAAAAATATTGAAAGTGGAACTGCCCACCACATTGCCCACTGCGATATCGCGCTCGCCCTTGAGCGCTGCCGCAATTGATGTGGCCACTTCGGGCATCGAAGTGCCAGCAGACACGATTGTCAGCGCAATGACCACATCGCTCACACCCATGGCCTTGGCGAACACCACGGCCGAGCCGACCAACCATTCCGAACCCAAGACCAGCAAACCCAAGCCCAAGGCAATCAACGCCAACTGCACGGGTAGTTTGGAGTCCCAACTGCCCTGCGCAGCGGGGTGTAATTCTTCATCAAATTCGGTCTGTGTGGCCTTGACCTCTGAGCGGGACTGAACAATCAAAAATGCGGTGTAAGCCACCATGAGCACTGCAAGAATGCCGCCATCGCTCCACGACAGTTGGCCATCCAGACTTAACAGGAGCAGCAACACTGAAGCACCAATCATGATTGGCACTTCCTGGCGAATCAGTTGAAGATTCACCACCAGGGGCGTGATCATTGCGCTCAAACCCAGAATGAACAACACATTAAAAATGTTGCTACCCACCACGTTGCCAATCGCAATGTCGGTGGTACCTGCCAGTGCAGCGCCAACCGACACTGCGACTTCGGGCGCACTGGTGCCAAACGCCACCACTGTCAAGCCCACCACCAGTGGGGAAATACCAAACGAAAAAGCGAGATTGGATGCACCACGCACCAGTACATTGGCCCCCAAAATCAGCAAAGCCAGGCCGGCTATGAACAACAACACGTCGATGAGCATTGAACTTCCCCTGTGCAACAACCCCATTGTGAGGGATAAGAATTCGCTCGATTTCTCACCCCGGATGTATTTCTCTTACGATGCAAATGTTACCGCCTGAATTCTATAAACGCATGAAACCCGTAATTTTCTGCCTCGAAGACTTCGAAATGCATCGTTTTGTTCTCGAAACGCATTTGACACGCCTGCTTGCAGACCGGGTTGAGGTGAAATATTTCAGGAGTTTGGCACAGCTAAAAGCCTCAAGCGGAGGCTGTCAGCTTCTCATCTCCGACCTGAACGTGATTGATTCCAAAGCAGAAAACACAGCCCGCTTTTTGCTCGAGTATTGTGAACACACTCCTGTCATCGTTCAGTCCACGGAAGAGGAATTACCACGGCAACTCGAGCTTCTGGCCGCAGGTCGAATCTTGGCTGCAGAGAAAGGTGGTCAGGGTCAACGGTTTACACGGGCCATTGAACACTTCATGGCGCAACTTGATCAAAAAGTCGTTTAGGCAAAGCGCGGTCACTGCTAAAGCTTGTCTCTGAAAATAAAGTAAGCCGCACCCACCAGGCACAATCCAGCCCACAAATAATCCAGTTTCAACGGCTCTTTCATATAGAAAACCGCAAACGGTACAAACACGGTCAGCGTGATGATTTCCTGCATCACCTTTAACTGCCCCACCGACAATACGGTGTATCCGATCCGGTTTGCAGGCACCTGAAACAGGTATTCAAACAGGGCAATGCCCCAACTGACCAAAGCCGCAATAATCCAGGGCTTCTGGCTCATGTCTTTCAAATGGGCGTACCATGCAAAGGTCATGAAAATATTGCTGATCAACAGCATGGCTATGGTGACCGGAACAGCAGGCATGGCAACTCCAGATGATTTGGCGAAACTGAGGCGATTAATCTGCGGTAGTGTAACCAAATTGCCTTACCGGGCGAATACGCTCAATACATGCAACTCCAAATTACCTATTGCTTCATCCGTCATGCTTAAATTTGTCAAAACACTGATGCTGACTTTGGCCTTGTTGGTCAGCGGCACCAGCTTCGCTTCCGAGTTTGATCACAACTACACGACATGGAACAGCTTGCTGGCCAAGCATGTGAAGTGGTTACCCGACAACAAACAAACCGCTGTGGATTACGCTGGCTTTCAAAAAGACCGGCAGGCATTGAAAACAGTGTTGAATGATTGGTCCTCGGTTAGCCAGGCCGAGTTCAACGGGTTCTCCAGAAATCAGCAAATGGCATTTTTAATCAACGCCTACAATGGATTTACCATTGAATTGATTTTGACCAAGTATCCAAAAATCAAATCCATCAAGGAAATTGGTGGCGTGTTCAGCAGCCCCTGGAAACAGGAATTTTTTACCCTGTTGGGTGAGAAGCATCACCTCGACTGGATTGAACACGAACAACTTCGCCCCAAGTACAAAGAGCCACGGGTTCATGCCGCAGTGAACTGTGCCAGCATTGGCTGCCCGGCCTTGCGCAACGAAGCCTTCACCGCCACAAAACTGAATGCCCAGTTGGACGATGGCATGCGCAGGTTTTTAAGTGACCCGAGCCGCAACCGTGTCAAGAACGGCGAATTGCAGGTCAGCCCAATTTTCAAATGGTTCGCTGAAGACTTTGAAAAGGGTCACCAGGGTTTCAAAGAAGTGAAGGATGTATTTGCAAAATGGGCCAAAGACATGGGGTCCACACCAGAAATAGTCGATAAAATCGCATCCAAATCACTGCCGCTTGCGTATACAGAGTACGACTGGTCGCTCAACGACATTCCACGCTAATCCTGATTCGCCTTTTCATGCCTCATCCTAAAACGCTGCTGCTGTTCAACTACGACTGGGATGCCTTGGGGGCCGACCGGCTTCGCAAGCAATGGCCCAGTGTGGTTTCGGGTTTCGACTTGTTCACGTTCCCGAGCAATGCGCGCCTCGCCTGATTTGACACGGAACGCTTTGTGGCCAAAGCCGCGTTACTGGCGAAATTGCACGGCGCCAAAGCCGTGGCATCCAGCCATGAGCAGTTCGGTGCGCTGTGCGCTGCCCTTCTGGCCGAGAAAATGGGCTGGCCCGGCACACCTGTGAATGCGATTCTGGCCTGTCAACACAAATTACATGCCCGCGAGGTCTTACAACAAGTTGCACCCGAAGCGAACCTGCCTTTTGCGCGCTTGAACGCGGCCTATGGCGGCCCAGTGCCGCAAGGCATTGAATACCCGCAATTTGTGAAACCCGTGAAGGCCGCATTCTCGGTGCTGTCACGACAAGTTAAAAGTGCCCAGGAACTTCACGACCACACACGTTTTGGCCCCTGGGAACTCTGGGTGATCAAGCACCTGGTGGAACCTTTCGAACGGGTTGCAAAAAAACGCCTTCCCGAAGCAGGCACTGCGCACAGCATGATGTTGGAGGCGCCGATGCGCGGGCGGCAATACAACCTGGATGGTTACGTGTGGCAGGGTGAGGTTCGACCCTTGGGTGTGGTTGATGAAATCATGTACCCGAACACCGACGCTTTCATGCGCTTTGAATACCCCAGCAAGTTAGGCACCGATGTGCAGGCTCGTGCAGCCGATGTTGCCCGACGTTTTCTGAATGCAGTTGGTTTTGATCACGGCCTGTTCAACATGGAATTTTTTCATGATCAGGCCACCGACAAAATCACGGTAATTGAATTCAACCCACGTATGGCTTCTCAGTTTTCTGACTTGTATTTGCGTGTGGACGGCATCGATTTGCATGAGATCGCGTTTGCCCTGGCGCATGGCATGGACCCAGCCACCCTGCCACGCAAGGTGCCCACCGCTGGGGCCACTGCAAGCTTTGTCTACCGGTCATTCGACCCGAAAGCCACGGTGCCGTTTCCCAGCTTTGCGCGAAAAGCCGCCTTCCGAAAAGCCTTCCCGGATGCTTTGCTGTTCGAATATCCCAAAGATGCCAAAGAACTGCACAGGGACTTCAAATGGCTGCGCAGTTATCGCTACGGTATCGTCCACCTGGGCGGTGACAACGCGCGCGATCTTCGTGACCGCTGCGAACAGGCCAGTACCTTGCTGGGCTGGCCGGCACCCTATCTCGAAGACCCTGCCGGAACTGTTTTCTGTGAAACAGGTCAGTTCACCGACTTGATTCAACCACGCACAGGAGAAGTATTTTGATGATTACACGCACCCAAAAGTTTCTGATTGCTGCAGGCCTGGTGCTGGGCCTGAGCGGCTGCAGCGCGATGACTGCCCAAAACCCGGCCAGCGAATTGACACCCGTGAATGCAGCTGAAATGGAAGGCGCGGATCGCCTGATGTTGTTTGGCGCGGATGTCGTGGCGTATTTCACGCAAAACGCTTATGTGCAGGGCAAACCTGAATTCAGCAGCACCTATCAGGAAGTCGACTTTCACTTTTCAAGCGCTGAACACAAGGCCCTGTTTGATGCAGAACCCACCAAATACATTCCGCAGTATGGCGGCTATTGTGCCAACGGCATCATGTTCGGCATTCCGTGGGGAGGCAATGCTGGCGATTTCCGCGTAGTGAACGACAAACTGTATATTTTCGGCGGGGCCGTGTCTCAGGCAGCCTTCGAACTGGAAATGGATAAGAACATTGCGCTGGCCGACGATTACTGGGAGCAGGAGGTGAAAGGCAACAACAGCTTCATTCAACGCGCCAAGCGTTTGGTGATTCGCGTACCCCATTACAAAACAGGGGAAGAGCAGGCCGCTGAGGTTCAGGCTGCAGGCAAGTTAGGCAGCTAAGGGTTAAAGGACTAAACGTTAAAAAAACAGTCGTATCAACATTTTACGGTTAAAAGCCCAATTGTTTGTGCGATTATCAATTTCCGGGTTATTTCCAATCGTTCTATACAACGAGGTACTCATGAAAAATTCAGCATTATCCATATCACGCCGTCTATTCTCTGTGGCCGCCCTTGCGCTGGCTGCCGGTTTTTCGGTGTCTGCTCACGCAGAACAGGTGTTGAAAGTCACTACCATTCCTGAAGAGGCTGCCACAGAACAAATTCGCAAGTTCGAACCGCTGGCTGCCTATTTGTCCAAAGCCGTGGGCATGAAAGTTGAATTCACGCCTGTCAGCGACTACCCCGCCGCAGTTGAAGCCTTGGTGAACAAGAAAGTGGATCTCGTCTGGTTCGGTGGCTTTACTCATGTGCAAGCCAACTTGCGCTCCAACGGCAAGGTGATCCCCATTGCCCAACGCGTCGAAGACACCAAGTTTCAGTCTGTATTCATTGCCAAAACCGACTCGGGCATCAAAACCCTGCAAGACATGAAGGGCAAACAGGTGTCATTCGGATCACAAAGCAGCACCTCCGGCCACCTCATGCCACGCAGCTTCCTGCTTGAAGCAGGCCTGGAGCCCGAGAAGGCATTCAAGCGTGTAGCTTACTCTGGTGCACACGATGCCACGATCGCCTCAGTGGTCAGCGGCAAAGTGGATGCAGCTGCGCTGGACATCACAGTGTGGAAAAAGTTTGTCAACGAAAACAAGGTCGACACCAAGGCGGTAGACGTGTTTTACACCACACCACCCTACTACAACTACAACTGGACAGTGCATCAGGACATGCCAGCCGATTTGCGCAAGAAAATCCAGAAAGCCCTGTTTGACCTGGACCCGGCAGTGCCTGAGCATGCTGAAATCCTGAAGTTGAACCGTGCTACACGGTATGTCGATACCAAGCCTGAAAACTACAAAGGTTTGGAAAGCGCCGCTCGCAGCGCTGGCTTGTTATAATCAAAGAGTAGAAGGGGGCCCGCACTGGGCCCTCGCAGTAATATGGGGAACGCAGCGCAGTGAAGCTTCAAATTCAGGACATTGATGCCTGCCATCCCTCGGCACCCTCCAGCAGCACACCGGCGATCAAGAAAATGTCGCTGCAAGTGGACAGCGGAGAACAAATCGCATTGATCGGGCCCTCAGGCGCAGGCAAGACCACGCTGCTTCAGGTGCTCGCATGCACCCTCAAACCGTTGAATGGCAAGGTCAACTTAAACGACCAAAATCCCTGGGCCTTAAGCAAGCGCAATTTGCAAAAGCTGCGCGGTCAATTGATTGTTGCGCCCCAGGTTCCGCCACTGCCACCACGGCAACGCGTGATCACTTCAGTTTTGGCCGGGCGTTTGCCGGCCATGAACCTCGCGCAAAGCATCAAATCGTTGTTCTATCCGGTTGATATTCCGGCTGCGCACCACGCGCTGAGCAAGCTTGATTTGCCCGAGAAAATTTTTGAACGCGTTGACCGGCTTTCGGGTGGTGAACGCCAAAGGGTTGGTTTGGCCCGTTTGTTCGTATCCCCTGCCAAACTGTGGCTTGTGGACGAACCCTTGTCAGCACTTGACCCCACTCGGGCTCGGCTGGCCATGTCGGCACTCACAGAGACTGCACGCGAAAACGGCATTACCTTGGTGTGCACCTTGCACCAGGTGGACATGGCTTTGGCATTCTTCAATCGCATTGTGGGCCTACGCCATGGCCAAATCGAATTTGATTTGCCCACCGATCAAGTAACCCCGGCGATGCTGAAATCACTCTACTCTCAATATGAGCATGAGCTTCTGGGTCAGCAAGACCGTGAATTGATCGAGAAACAATTCGAGCGTGTAACGCCCGCAGTTGTGGTCAACAATTGCCGATGAACAGCCTGCACTTGCCCGTACACAACCCACGTTTTGATGTGCCGGCACGCGACCCGGCCTGGCATCAACGGCTGTTCTGGATCATTTTTACAGTCCTGCTGTTGTGGCCGCTGACCGAGGCCACCGAATTTCGGCCTTCGGTTTTGTTTGAAGCCGAAAACATGAGAATCAGCGCCGAGTTTATTGGCAGCTTTTTCCCACCGGTACTCGAACCCGATCTGCTCGCCAGAATTCTGCGTGAAACCTGGAAAACAGTGGCGATTGCCACAGCGGGTATGGTGCTGGCGCTCGTCATCGCCTTTCCGCTCACCATTTTGTCCACGCGGGTTTTGTCGGTATCCGCCATCTCGGGGAAAATGGCTGCACTGCCCTTCGCGATACGGCAAACCATCCGCTGGACCTTGATTGTGCTCCGAAGCATTCCCGAGCTGGTGTGGGCATTGGTATTTGTTCGCGTAGTGGGTCTTGGCCCCACCGCTGGCGTGCTGGCGATTGCACTCACGTACGGCGGTATGTTGGGCAAAGTCTATGGTGAAATTCTGGAAAGTGGGGAGACCACCCCGACAGAGACATTGCTGAGAAACGGCTCTGGCCGTTTACAGGCTTTCTTTTACGGGCTGTTGCCCCAGAACGTGATGGAGTTGACGTCCTACACGGTGTACCGCTGGGAATGCGCAATTCGATCCTCGGTCGTACTGGGCTTTGTAGGTGCAGGCGGGCTGGGGCAAGAGCTCGACAACTCGATGAAAATGTTCAACGGGGGTGAAGTATCAACCATGTTGATCGTTTTCATCTTGTTGGTGGCCTTGGCCGATGCAGTCAGCGCGTTTTTCAGGAAGCGACTGCTATGAATAATTTGCCAAATGCAATCTGCCCCACCAAAGCACCGCCTGTGATGAAAGGCGGCACCGCCGCACTGCTGCTTGGCTTGTTGGCTTTGGTCATCGCGAGCTTCTGGACACTGAATTTGAAATGGGGCGAGTTTTTGTCCATGGAAGCATTTCGATCCATGGGGCGATTCATCGCTGAGTTTTTCCCGATGGACACGCAGTCCGCATTCCTGACCAAAGTGGGCTGGGGCACACTTGAAACGCTGGCCATGTCACTGTTGGGCACGGGCCTTGCAGCGGCGGCGGGGCTGGCTTTGGCCATACCTGCCAGCAAATTGCACAGCAACGACAAGGGCCTGATGCGAACCCCTACTCGCTGGGTGCTGAATGCATTGCGCTCGATACCTGAACTGGTGTGGGCCGCGCTGCTGCTGATTTCCGCAGGCTTGGGACCGTTTGCCGGCACACTGGCCCTCGCTTTTCACACCACAGGGGTACTGGGCAGGCTGTTTGCTGAATCCATTGAAAATGCGCCTCCTGAGCCTGCCGATGCGCTGCGTACGCAGGGTGTGGGCAATTTGAAGGTGTTTTACTTCACCACCCTGCCACAGGTATTGCCCCAACTCATGAGCTACACCCTGTATCGCTGGGAAAACAACATCCGCGCCGCCGCAGTCTTGGGCGTGGTGGGTGCTGGCGGTTTGGGGCAATTGTTGTCGTTCCACATGGGCTTGTTCCAGATGGGCAAAACCGCCACCATTTTGGCAGCCATGTTGCTGTTGGTCGCAATTGTGGACAGCATGAGCTACCACTTGCGCCGGACCATGACCCGATGATCTCGTTGAACCCATGAAACCCATGAACCCGACACCACAATTCATCCAGATTTACCAGGGACAGGCCGAACATATTCGCGAAGAATTGCTCAGTGGCCTGCGTGCCAGCAAGGCACATACCTCGCCCAAGTACCTGTATGACGAATTGGGCTCCAAACTGTTCGAGGCCATTACCTGCATACCCGAGTACTACCCCACCCGCACCGAAGCACTGATTTTTGCAAGCCACGGGCATGACATGGGCAGGCAGGTGCCCAAGGGCTCGGTGTTCATCGACCTGGGGGCGGGCAATTGCGAAAAAGCAGCCAAACTTTTCAATGTGTTTCACCCGGCACGTTATGTGGCCGTGGACATTTCCGTGGACTTTTTGAAAGGCTCGCTGGAATGCCTGCAACGGCAATTCCCAGAACTGGAAATGGCGGGGGTAGGCCTCGATTTTTCCAGCGAACTGAACTTGCCCGCTGGCTTGGCCTTGAACCCTTCGCAACCGCGAATCATGTTTTACCCAGGCTCCAGCATCGGCAACTTCACACCTGAAGAAGCACTGCTGTTTTTGAAACAGGTGCACGCGGTGTGTGGCTCAGCCGCTGGCGGCGGCCTGTTGATTGGAGTCGACCTGGTAAAAAGCAAAGCGGTGCTTGAAGCAGCTTATGACGACGCCTTGGGCGTGACCGCCGCATTTAACCGCAACATGCTGCTGCACTTCAACACGCTGGCTGGCACCAACTTCCAACTGGAAGACTGGAAACACATCGGCCTGTACAACACTGAACTGAACCGCATTGAGATGCACCTGGAAGCACTGCGCGATGTTGTGGTGACCTGGGAAGGTGGCGAACGTCGGTTTGCAGAAGGTGAACGAATTCACACTGAAAATTCATACAAGTGGACACTGACCGGCTTTGAGGATTTGCTGAAACGTGCCGGGTTTGTGGCCTGCAAGGCCTACACTGACCCCGAACAGAAGTTTGCAGTGTTTTGGGCGCAGGCTTGACGGCCAGCCCGGCGTTCGTTAAACCTGCTCGGCGGGGTTGCCAGTATATAAAGCCCACCCGGCGGGGTTACCCGATTCCGCACTGAAAACCGCTTAATCCCTTTTTGAATTAATTCTTGCTCACCGAGCTCGGCAAAAAAGACGGCCGAGTCTCGGTGTTGGCTGAAAGCCAAACGCATCGAATGAATCCAAACGGGGCGGTTTTCATGAATGTGCGAAACAGGCAAGCCCACTGCCGAGTTGGCGAAAGAAACTGGCAGCCTCAGGCTGACACCAAGGCTTGGCCAGCTTTTTTGCCAAGCTTGGTGAGTCAGTGTGAATATCAAAAAGGGAAATACAGGTTTTCAGGCGAACGCATTGGGATTCGCGCTGATTAAGCGATAAGCAATGCGCAACGATAGCGACAACAGGCATGCCAATTAGCCAGCGGCAAGTCGCCACAAACTGGTCACTTCCTTCGATCGTGCATCAAACAACGCATCACTGGCATCAAAGGCCTTGCCATGTTTGGGCTTTGCATCTGTGCGGCCCAATACTTTCAGGCCCGCCAGCTCAATCCAGCCCAGCAACTCTTCCCGTGTGCGCAACTTTAAATGTTCCGCCAAATCCGACAAGATCAACCAGCCTTCTCCGCCCGCATTCAAATGCGCAGCCAGGCCCGCCAGGTAAGCTTTCAACATGCCACTGTTTTCATCGTAAATGGCGCGTTCAATCGGTGAAGTGGGCTTGCCCGGCAACCAAGGCGGGTTGCACACAATCAAATCGGCTTTGCTGTCGGGAAACAAGTCAGCCTGTACCACTTTCACCTGCTTGCCCATGCCCAAATTCTGGATATTGAATTGCGCACATTCCAGTGCGCGTGGGTCGTTGTCGGTGGCCACAATATTGCTCAACCAGTGCTGGGCCAACACCGCAGCCAACACGCCAGTGCCTGTACCCACATCCACGGCCGAGCCATTGACCTCACAAGCTTTGGGTAAAGGTGCTTTGAGTACCAAATCCACATACTCGCCGCGCACAGGCGAAAAAACACCGTAATACGGATGAATTCGGTTGTTGGGCGGGTCGCCAAGGGCTGGTACATCCACACCCTTCTTGCGCCATTCATGCGCACCCACCACGCCCATCATCTCGCGCAGTGAGGTCACAATCATTGGGCCTCCGGCTTGCGGTTCCCCCCATGCCTCGCTGCAAGCAGTCAGCACGTCGGGTGCACGGCGCAAAGGAATGCTGTAATCCGCGTTGAACGGAATCAGGATGGAACCCAGAATTCGTGCACGTTGGGCTTGTGCCTGGCGGTACAGGTGAAACTTTTGCGGATACTCCACATCGGCCTTGCCTGACTTGGCGGCCTTGCTCTTTTTATGCTCGGCATTTTTGTCGACCCGTCGCACCAGGGCCTGCATCAATTGGCGTGCATTCTGGAAATCGCTTTGCCACAAAAACACGTTGCCCTCACAGGCCAGGCGGTACGCCATGTCCGCGGTCAGTGTGTCGTCGGCCAACATCACTTTGCCCGGCACCGCCAAATTGCGCTCCGACTGCCAGCGCGCACTGAAGGTTTCATCGCCTTTGGTCCATTGGATCACAGGGTTTTCTTGAGCTGAGTGCATGCGGGTTCTCGCGGTGAGTGGCGGGTTGTATCGTGTAAACTTCTTCAGGGTCGCAGTGTACCACCTTGGGTGGTTGGCACCCCAAATTCACCCCTATCCAATGAAGTGGCTGTTGTCTTGATTAAACCGTCCGTCGTCATCGTAAGCCCCGCTCTTGCCGATTCCAACAACGGCAACTGGCAAACCGCCCGCCGCTGGCAATTGTTTTTATCCGGGCATTTTAATGTGCGCATTGTGAAACATTGGGAAAGCAACCTGACCACACAAAACGATGTCGCCATGATTGCGCTACATGCGCGGCGTTCTGCCGATTCAATCGCAGCTTGGGCGCAAAGCCGCTGCACAGATGCGCAAGGAAGCCTGGGGCTAATACTGGCGCTGACAGGCACCGACCTGTATCGCGACATTGACACCGACGAAACAGCCCAAAAATCGCTGGAGTTGGCACGGCATCTGATCGTGCTGCAAGAAAAAGGCACCGAGAAACTGGGCGAAGCCCTGCAAGAAAAAACATCGGTAATTTTTCAATCCACCTCTTCACGCAAAACGCTCGAGAAGGCAAAACGCCGATTGAAGGTTGTCATGGTGGGGCATCTTCGGGATGAAAAAATGCCCCAAACCCTCATGGAGGCAGCGGTATTGCTGCGTGCTTACCCCGATATTTTCATCGACCACATTGGTGGCCCACTCGACCCGGAGTTGGCCCAAGCCGCTGAGGAGACCATGCAGGCTTGCCCCAATTACCGGTGGCTGGGCAACCAGCCGCACAGTACAACCCGAGCACGAATTCAACGTGCCCATGTGCTGGTACACGCCAGCAAAATGGAGGGGGGCGCACATGTGATCATGGAAGCTGTGTGCAGTGGGACACCTGTAGTGGCGAGTTACATCGACGGCAACATTGGCATGTTGGGCGCAGGCTACCCCGGTTATTTTCCCCTGGGCAATGCGCATGCGTTGGCCAATGTGCTAACCCAGTTGCAGGAGGACATTGTGAATCCGAAACCCCTGCCACCTGGTAAATCCAGTTTGTATGCCAAGCTGAAAAACCAATGCGCCGAGCGGGCCAAACTATTTGCCCCAGAAAACGAACAAAACCAGTTAATTGCACTCGTACAACGAGCAGTTCAATACAACAACAAACTCAACCCACAAGAAGTAAACCATGCAAACATCTGATCAACCCATTCTTCGTGACATTGTGCTGGTAGGCGGTGGCCACAGTCATGTGGGTGTGCTGCGCATGTTTGGCATGAAGCCTTGGCCCGGTGTGCGCCTTACCCTGATTTGTACCGATATTCACACCCCCTATTCCGGCATGCTGCCTGGCTACATTGCAGGCCACTACAGCTACGACGATGTACACATTGACCTGGGTCGCTTATGTGCCTTTGCAGGTGCACGCCTGTTCAAGGACGAAGTAGTGGGTATTGATCGCGTCAATCAAAAAGTGATCTGCAAGAACCGCCCACCTGTGGCTTATGATGCGCTGTCCATCAATATTGGCAGCACTCCACAAGTTCAACTGGTGCCAGGTGCGTTGGAAAATGCAGTGCCCGTGAAACCGATTGCTCGATTCAATCAGCGCTGGGTTAACTTGCTGGACCGAGTAAAAACCCATGCCGGCAAAACTACCATTGCTGTGGTGGGTGGTGGTGCAGGCGGTGTTGAACTGGCCTTGGCCATGCAATTCCGATTGCGCAATGAACTGAGCACCATGGGCCGCAATCCGGATGAACTGGAATTTCACCTGTTCACCGCAGACGCCGAGGTACTGCCCACCCACAACCCGGGCGTGCGCGCTCGCTTCGAAAAAGTATTGAATGAACGTGGCGTGGTACTTCACCGGGATGCAGAGGTGGTTCAACTGGATGGCCACACCCTGCAGACCAAGCGAGGTGAGCGCCTGCATGCTGACGAAATCATGTGGGTGACGCAAGCAGGTGGCGCAGCTTGGCTGAAAAACACCGACCTTGAACTGGATTCACGCGGCTTCATCAATGTGGGCCCCACCCTGCAAACCACACGTGATCCCAAAATTTTTGCAGCGGGCGACATTGCGAATTTGACCAGTACACCACTTGAAAAAGCTGGTGTATTCGCGGTGCGCATGGGCAAACCCTTGACCAAAAATTTGCACCTGTTTGTACAGGGTGCCGACCTGCTCGAATACCGCCCCCAGAAAACCTGGCTGGCCTTGATCAGCACTGGTGACAAATATGCAGTGGCCTCCAAGGGCTCACTTGGCTTTGCGGGCGCCTGGGTGTGGCAGTGGAAGGACTGGATTGACCGCCGCTTCATGGCGAAATTCAGCGACTTTCCAGACATGGATCCAAATGCAAAACCAGCAGGGGGCAACAGCACACCGAATTTGGCACTGACGCAGGAAGAAAGCCTGCAGGCCATTTCTGCCATTGCGATGCGCTGTGGCGGCTGCGGTGCCAAGGTGGGTTCCACGGTTTTATCTCGCGCACTGGGTAACCTAAAGCCCGTGGATCGCGAAGATGTATTGGTGGGCCTGCATGCACCTGACGATGCGGCGATTGTGAAAGTGCCACCCGGCAAAGCGATGGTGCACACCGTCGACTTCTTCCGGGCTTTTGTGGACGATCCCTATATATTCGGGAAGGTTGCAGCCAACCACGCACTGGGCGATGTGTTTGCCATGGGTGGCGAGGCGCAATCGGCCACCGCCGTGGTCACCGTGCCGCCTGGGCTTGAGTCGAAAGTAGAGGAACTGCTGTTCCAAATGATGAGTGGTGCAGTGGAGGTTTTGAACGATGCAGGCTGCGCATTGGTGGGTGGCCACACCGGAGAAGGCCGCGAGTTGGCCCTGGGTTTTGCCATCAACGGTTTGGTGGATGAAAACCTGGATGGCGTGATGATCAAGGGCGGCATGCGGCCTGGCGATGCAATTTTGCTGACCAAACCCATTGGCACTGGCACCTTGTTCGCCGCCCTGCCGCAGTTGAAAACCAAAGGCCGCTGGATAGATGCTGCGCTGGAATCGATGGTGAAAAGCAACCGCTTGGGCGCACAGTGCCTGCGTGAATATGGATCGAAGGCTTGTACAGACCTGACTGGTTTCGGCCTGTTGGGTCACCTCGTGGAAATGACCCGTCCCTCTGAAGTGGATGCCGAACTTGATTTAAGCGCCCTGCCCCTGCTGGACGGTGCGCTTGACATGGTCAGCGCAGGCATTGTCAGTTCTCTGCAACCTGCGAACGTGCGCTTGCGCCGAGCCATTCGAAATCAGGCTGAGTATGTGAATGACCCGCGCTACCCACTGATTTTCGATCCGCAAACCGCAGGTGGTTTGCTGGCCACCGTGCCTGGCGAAAAAGCAGAGGCCTGTGTGGCTGCATTGAAGAAACTGGGCTATGAACACACCGCCATTATTGGCCGCATACTGCCGCAAGGCGAGGCCATTGAGCCGATTGTATTGAAGGGTTGAGGAAGTACCAAATGCCACAGGCTGTTCAACAACACTGGAGGAAAACAGCATTGCTGCTGATTGCAGCAGCGTTGCTCTTCGTGTGGATGAATGCCGATGTATCACTTCAAGACATGCTGGCCGCACAGCGCGAGTTGGCCATGCACTTTGTGGATAACCCCACGTTGGTCACTTTGATTTACTTCGGTGTATTTGTAGTAATTACCGCCTTGTGCCTGCCAGGTGCAGGTGTATTGATGCTGGTGGGTGGGGGCTGCATGGGGTTTGGCCTGTGCATGGTGGTGTCCACCGCCGCATCGGCTTTGGGTGCCCTGCTCACGATGCTGTTTGCGCGGCACTTCTTTCGATCATCCGTTGAGGCCCGCTTCGCCGACAAGCTGGATGAGATCAACAAGGGCATAGACAAGAACGAAGTAGCCTACCTGCTCAGTCTTCGACTGGCCCCCATCATTCCTTTTGTCGCATTCAATTTGCTGGCTGGCCTGAGCCGTGTAAAGCCGTGGACATTCTTGTGGACAAGCTTTGTGGGTATGCTGCCCGGCACCATGCTGTATGTAAATGCGGGCAACGAGTTATCCAAAGTAAACCGGCTGGAAGAATTGATTTCACTGGAAGTGGTCATTTCTCTGGCTGCGCTGGCCTTGGTGCCATTCCTGATTCAGTGGGGAACGCGGCAATTTCAGCTGCGCAAGGCGGCTTGAGCCCACTCGGCTTGGGTTCTGATCACGCGTCGATCTTGATTAGCCCACTTGGCTTGGGTTCTGATCACGCGTCGATCTTGATCAGCCCACTTGGCTTGGGTTCCGATCTCTCGCCAGAAAACCTGTTGATCCCTTGCTGAGCCTTGCGATGCCTGAGAACGACCCTCCTAAACTACGGGTCGGGTCCGTTCTCTGTCGCCCATGCTGGGCAACACCGGCCCTGCTCGGCAC
>VFQO010000579.1_pt1 | contig 37536 bp, 39 predicted proteins | sample 3512331 | NCBI WGS metagenome assembly VFQO01 (sample SAMN10412371, study PRJNA504923) | tailings metagenome | isolation source: Replicate 3 from Balatoc abandoned mine | place: Philippines: Itogon, Benguet | collected 2017-08-28 | reverse complement strand
CCAATTCTCCCAGCACACCAACCATTCAGGAACTAACGACACGCGACACTAGCGCCCAATCATTGATCAGTTCGAGCAGGGCACCAGCCGCGGCAAGGGCGGGTCGAGCTGCCTGATCGATCACTACGTCGCGCGCTTCTTTCACCCGCTCAGGAAGCTTGTCCTCGATAGTATTGGCGGCTTTGCCGAAAACCTCCTGCGTGCGTTCGATAGCACCGCTCACCCAGTTGGGCGTGCCCCAGCGGTTCTTCCGGCGCTGCCAGTGCTCATTGAGGCGCTGCCACTCCCGCGCTTCGTAGTCGCTCATTGAGGTTATGTCGATGCTCATGGTTGGACCATAGTGGCTGCTTTGGCTCTGAGTGACGAGTCCGCCAATCAAAACGCTGCGAACAGACCATCAACCCGCGCTAGTCCTGCCGCGTACGCGCATCCGTGTGAACGATGCTTTCGTGTAACAACATGATCGATACTCACAGAGCGGAACCGGTGGTGTCTGAGTTCAGGACATCGTTGACAGCCAGTTCCGTGGATGCTGGTCTTGATCGTTGACGGGTGAGTCGCGACATCGACGACAGCACGCCGAGGGTGATCGTTGACCGGTGAGTCGCGTCATCGTTGACCGGGTGAACCGCCGTCACGATGACGGGCGTGAAACCAAAGAATCTTGTCATCGTCCGCGCCGTCATCGATCAGGGTCTCACTCACGCTGAGGCCGCCGCCCGCTACGGTGTGACCCGGCAATGGGTCCACACCCTCGTCACCCGCTATAGGATCGAAGGTCCGACCGGGCTCGAGCCACGCTCCCGCGCTCCGAGGCAACGTCCGGGCACCACAAGCGACGTGCTCCGCCAGCGCATCATCGATCTGCGCATCGAGCTGACCTCCGCGGGTGCGGACGCGGGACCGGCCACCATCGCCTGGCATCTCGGCCGTGACGGTCACCGGGTCCCGTCGATCTCCACGATCCGGCGGATCCTGCACACGGCAGGCCTGATCACTCCCGCTCCCGCCAAGCAGCCGCGGAAAGCATGACGACCGTCAACGATGACCCGACTCACCTCGTCAACGATGACCCGACTCACCGCGACAGTGTCACCGTCAACTCCCCGAACCCACGAAAAAGTCCTGAGCCACGCATCGTCTGTCAACGATGTCGCGACTCAGGACAAAGGGCGGAACCGGTGGGATTTGAACCCACGGTGGGCTCAACACCCACACAACTTTTCGAGAGTTGCACCTTCGGCCGCTCGGACACGGTTCCGGGAATGAGTGTAGTACAACGGGGCAGTGCCCCTCCCGGAGTGGACGGGGAGGGGCACCGGGTCTCGATACGGCCGCGACCAGCGACGACCAGCGAGACCACCGCTAGTGTCGCGTTTCTGAAGTTGGTTGACGGTTTGCTTTCTTGAGGATTTCGTTGGCGGTCTTGGTCCAGACGAAGGCGTGCTTGCGGTCGTTCCAGCCGGTGATGAATTGCCGGATCTTCGCGTTGAGGTCTTTGACGCTGGTGAAGATCCCGCGGCGGATGGCCTGCCGGTCGATGATCCCGAACCAGACCTCGACGAGGTTCAGCCACGACCCGGATGTCGGGGTGAAGTGCACGTGGAAGCGTGGGTGCTTGTCAAGCCAGTCCTTGACCTCGGGGGTCTTGTGAGTGGCGTAGTTGTCCATCACCAGATGCAGGTCCCGCTCCGGGTAGGCGCGGTCGAGCTGGCGCAGGAAGCTCAGGAACTCCTGCCGGCGATGCTTGGGCTTGACGGCGGCGGTGACCTGCCCGGTGGCGATCTCCAACGCGGCGAACAGCGTCGTGGTGCCGTGCCGCTTGTAGTCGTGCGTGCGTTTCTCCGCGTCGCCGATCCGCATCGGCAGCATCGGCGCGGTCCGGTCCAACGCCTGGATCTGGCTCTTCTCATCCACGCACAACACGATCGCGTTCTCCGGCGGCGCCAGATACAACCCGACGACATCGGTGACCTTGCCGACCAGTTCGGGGTCGGTGGAGAACTTGAATGTCTCGGACCGCCACGGCTGCACCCCGTACTTGCGCCACGCCCGCGCCACCGTCGCGTTCCCGACCCTCAAATGTGTCGCCAGTAACCGAGATGACCAGTGCGTCACCGCGTACTTCTTCGGCGGCGCCGTCAACGTCGCGGTGATGATCCGTTCATCATCGATCAGCTTCGGCCGGCCCGAACGCGGTGCGTCGACCAACCCCACAAGCCCGGCGTCCGCATACCGGTTGCGCCATTTCCACACCGAGGTCGTCGTGGTGCCCAGCTCGCCCGCGATCCGCGCATTCGCCACCCCCGCCGCCGCCATCAGCACAATCCGAGCCCGCTGCGCCAGTCCCGCACGGATCGCCGTGGAACGAGTCCACGACGCCAACTCATCCCGATCGCCATCCCGAAGCACCAACGCCGCAGCCGGAGAATTCGCCATAACCAATTCTCCCAGCACACCAACCATTCAGGAACTAACGACACGCGACACTAGCGCTACGACGAGCGGAGCACCTCCCGCAGCGAGACACGCGATCCCGTCTTCAGCAGGGAGTTCGTGTACACCTTCGACGCGATCAGCACCACGACCGCGGTCGAGACGACGAGCAGCCCGAGGGAGATGAGGGGCTCCCACCACTGGGCCTCGCCGAAGAACAGGCGCACAGGCATCCCGACCGGCGCACTGAAGGGCACGTACGACAGGATCGTCATGATCAACGCGTTGTCGCCGAAGAACACCACACCGAAGTACGGGATCATCACGAGCATCATCGCCGGGGTCATCACCGCGCCGGTGTCCTCCTGACGCGAGACCAGCGCCGCGCCCGCCGCGAACACGCTGGCCACCAGCACGAACCCGAAGACGAAGAACACCACGAACCAGATGATCGGCGCCGACAGCAGGTCGAGCAGCTCGGTCTGACCGGTGAGGGCAAGACCGAGGGATGCCGCGGCCGCGATCGCCGCTGCGGTTCCGACCCCGATCACCGAGTTCCCGATGATCTTTCCGGCCAGCAGCGCCCGTGCGGGCACCGCTGCGAGCAGGATCTCGACGACGCGTGACTGCTTCTCCTGCACGGTGTTCTGCATGATCATCGCGCCCGAACCGATCGCCGCGAGCATGAACACGATGCCGAACGCCAGTCCGATGATGAAGCGCAGACCCGGGTTGGTCTCCGACGGTTCGAGCAGCTCAACCTCGGGGCTGACCGACAGCGCTGACACCACGTCGCCGGGCGCCTCGTCGAGAGCGATCACCGTGTAGCCGAGGGTGCTGCCGTCGGGCAGCACGGCCGCTTCGACGTCGCCGGATCGCACGAGCTCCTCAGCCTCGGCGCGATCGGACACCTCCACCGGCTCGATCGTCTCGGATGCGGAGACGATGTTCGAGCCATCGAGTACCGCGACCCGGGTCGCCTCGGTGCGCCCGCCCAGGATGCTCGACAGCACGATGCCGCCGATGACCAGCAGCAGCGTGATCGCCGTCGAGATGATGAACGATCTCGACCGCACCTGCGCGAGGATCTCGCGCTCGGCGACGAGTCCCGTCGCCTGCCAGAACCCCACTCGCTCTTGCATCTGCGTGCTCATCAGACCGTCACCTTCTCCTTCTCGTCAGTCGTTGCCGGGGCATCCACCACGATGTCCCTGAAGATCTCACCCAACGTCGGGCGCACCGGGCGGAAGCTCAGCACGCTCCCCCGCTCCAGCGCAGACCGCAGCACCGTGTCGGCCGCCTCACGCGAGGCGTCGAAGAGCACGGTCGTGCCGGCCAGCTCCTCGACGTGAACGCCCGGGATGCCTCGTACCCAGCCGGCATCCGCGCCCGCCTCGAGCGACCAGCGGTCACCCGCATACTGCGAGCGCAGCACCTCGCGCTCACCCGCCGCGCGCACCTGCCCGCTGGCGATGATGACGAGGTCGTCGCAGAGTCGCTCGACCACCTCGAGCTGGTGGGAGGAGAACAGCACCGGCACACCACGCGCCGCATGCTCGGCGATGACCGTGACGACCTCGTCGACCGCGAGCGGGTCGAGGCCGGAGAAGGGCTCGTCCATGATGAGCACCTCGGGGTCATGCACGAGGGCCGCAGCGACCTGCACGCGCTGCTGGTTGCCCAGCGACAGCGACTCGAGCTTGTCGCGGCGACGCTCGCCGAGTCCGAGCCGGTCGAGCAGCGCGTCCGCCCGTTTCGTCGCACTCGCTCTGTCGATGCCGTGCAGCCGGGCCAGGTAGGCCAGCTGCTCGCCGATCTCCATCTTCGGGTAGAGCCCGCGCTCCTCCGGCATGTAGCCGAAGCCGTGCAGCACCGACTCGCCGACCGGCGCGCCGTCGAGCGTCACCGTGCCGCCGTCGGGCGCCAGCACCCCGAGGATGATGCGCATCGTCGTCGTCTTCCCCGCGCCGTTGCCGCCGACGAAGCCGGTGAGCCGTCCGCGTCCGACGTCGAAGCTGACGTCGTCGACGACCCGCCGTCCGCCGAAGCTGCGGCTGACGTTTCGCAAGCTGAGCATGAAAACCCTCCCTGATTGGATGCTTCAACGCTAGAAAACCGTCGGCTCCTGCGCCTCCGGCCCGAGGTTGATTTCGCGCCCTCCACCCTCAGAGGGAGAGGTCAGTCGACCAACCCCGACCGGTACGCGAACGCCACTGCCTGCACCCGGTCGCGCAGCGCGAGCTTGGTGAGCACATTGGAGACGTGCGTCTTCACGGTCGCGCGGCCGACCACGAGGGCTGCGGCGATCTCGTCGTTGCTGAGTCCGCGGGCCATGAGCTTGAGCACCTCCAGCTCACGATCGGTGAGCTGTTCGGGTGGCGTGCCGCGAGGCATCCGTCGCTCTGGCTCTGCCTCGTGCTCGCGAGTGACTGCGCGCTCGATGACGGCTCGCGTCACCTCAGGCGAGAGCAGTGCATCGCCGGCGGCCACCGCACGGATGCCATCGACCAGGTGCTCCGAGCGCGCGTTCTTCAGCAGGAACCCGCTGGCCCCGGCCTGCAGTGCGGCGAGCAGGTACTCCTCCCGCTCGAAGGTGGTGAGCATCAGCACCCGCGCCGACACCGCCGGGTCGGCGACGAGCTGCCGGGTCGCTTCGAGGCCGCCGATACCGGGCATCTGCACGTCCATGCACACGACATCGGGTGCCAGGGCGCGCACCACGTCGAGCGCCTCCTCGCCACTGCCCGCCTCGCCCACGACCTCGAGATCGGGCTGTGCAGAGACAATGGTGCGGATGCCTCGGCGCATGAGCTCGTGATCGTCCACGAGCACGATCCGCACGCTGGTCACGCGGGCACCCGTGCCGCGACGGGCACCGTGACCCGCACCACCCAGCCGGAGCCGGTACGCGGACCGGCATGCAGGATGCCCCCCAGGCTGGCCGCGCGTTCGCGCATCCCGACCAGCCCGAGGCCCGCGCCGCGCTGCGACGGGCCCGGTCGCCCGAGCCCCTCGTCGATGATCTCGAGCTCGACCGTGTCGTCGCCGTAGCGCAGGTGCACTCGACCGCTCGTGCCGGCGCCGGCGTGCTTGCCGACGTTGGTCAGCGACTCCTGGGCGATGCGGTACAGGTTGAGGCCGACGAGCGCCGGCACCGGGAAGGCGTCGCCGACGCGCTCGAGGGTGATCCTCAGCCCGGCCGCATTCACGTCGTCGATCAGGGCGGGCAGGTCCGCGAGCCCGAGCGAGGCGCTGGCCTCATCCGGAGCATCCTCATCGCGCAGCGTGCCCAGCAGCTGGTACAGCTCGCTCACCGCGGTGCGGGCCGATGCCTCGAGTCCCTCGAGCTGGGTGCGGGCTTCCGCGGCATCCGAATCGAGCACCGCCCGCGCAGCGGCGGCCTGCACGCCCATCAGCGAGACGTGGTGGGCGACCGCGTCGTGCAGTTCGCGCGCGATCCGCAGCCGCTCGATGGTGACCGCCTGACGTGACACCTTGGCCTGCTCGTTCTGCAACTGCTGCGTGCGCAGCTGCGTGAGCGCCTGCTGCCGCGCGGAGGCGTACGCGTGCTCACCGAACCACCAGGCACCGGCGAAATAGACCGCGTTGACGAGCACCTGCTGCAGCATGAATGCGGCGACCGGGGTCAGCACCCCGATGCCGGGACCCTCGAATCCGAGGTCCTGGGTGCTCGCACGGAAGAACGTCGTGAGCAGCCACACCCCCATCACCGCGACGACGATCGCGCGCGCCCATACCGCCCGCCTGCGGACGGGATCCCACGCGCCGACCGTGTAGATCGCCATGAACAGGGTGATGTTGACGACCGTCAGCTCGGGCACCTGCAGTTCGCCGAGCAGCACGAACCCGACCGTGATGACGCCGAGCACCGGCACCGGTGCCACGCGGCGCAGAGCGAGCGGCAGCGTGACCCCCGCGAGCACGGCGACGCTCACGATCGGGTCGGCGGGATCTTCGTAGATGCCGATCGCACGGCCGAGCACAAGCGAGAGGATGGCTGCGCCGAACAGTCCTCCGGCGACGGCTGCGTCGGCACGGCGTTGCGCGGTGCTGGCCGGCGGGCGCCGCCACGCGCGGGAGTCGGGGTCGCTCGTCATCCCCTCAACCTACCGATCGCGGCTCCCGACGGCCTCGGCCGCACGGCGGAGCCGGGTCCGCCGCTCGGCGGAGGCCTGCTCGCATACAGTCGAACGATGGAGTGGATCGCCGTCGCGCTGGTACTGGTCACGGCGGCGGTCGTGGGCATCGCGCTGTGGTGGCGGTGGCTGATGCGGCGCCAAGCGCTGTGGCAGGGGCGGCTGGCCGAGATGATCCCGGTCCACTCCGAGTACTGGCGCGAGCGCCGCCGTGAGCAGGGCGACCTGCTGTACGTCGCGATCGGCGATTCGGCCGCGCAGGGCATCGGCGCGAGTCGGCCCGATCACAGCTACGTCGGGTTCCTGGTGCGATTCATCCAGACCAGGATGCCTGCGCGACGAGTGCGCGTCGCGAACCTCGGCATCTCGGGCGCCCGGGTGCGGCTCGCCATCGACGAGGAGCTGCCGAGGCTCGCCAGACTCCAGCCGGACGTGGTGACCGTGTGCATCGGCGCCAACGACATCGCCTCCTTCGATCCGCGGCGGTTCAGCGCAGACATCCGCGAGTTGTTCGCCGCCCTGCCCGATCACGCGATCGTCGCCGACCTGCCGAGCTTCTACTTCCTGCCCGCGGAGCGGCAGGTGGCCATAGCCAACGCGATCCTGCGCGACGCGGCCGCGGAGCGCGGGCTGACGGTCGTGCCGCTGTACCGGCAGACCAAGCGGCAGGGGCTGTGGGGGGTGAGCCGGCAGTTCGCGGGCGACCTGTTCCACCCGAACGATCGCGGGTACCGGGTGTGGGCGCGCGCCTTCGAGCCCGCCGTGCAGGAGCGGCTCGCCGCGCTGAGCGAGAGTTAGCATCGGGTGATGCAGACTCCCGAGAGCATCGCGGCCCAGGCGCTCGGCTGGATCGATGAGCGCACCCGCGCGATCGCCCCGCCCATCCACGTCTCGAGCACGTTCCTACGCGACCCCGACAACGGATACCGCTCGGGCCGCGTCTACATGCGCGACCAGAACCCGGCGTTCGATCAGGCCGAGGCCGTCGTCACCGCGCTCGAGGGCGGACACCAGACGCTGCTCTTCGCGAGCGGCATGGCGGCGGCGACCGCGGTCTTCCAGGGCCTGCGCCCTGGCGATCACGTGCTCGCGCCGACCGTCATGTACTGGAGCCTGCGCAACTGGCTCAGAGGCTTCGCCACCGACTGGGGGCTGGATGTCGAACTCATCGACCTGACGCAGCCTTCGGTCGTGCAGGCGGCGATTCGCCCCGGCGCGACCAAGCTCATCTGGGTCGAGACCCCCGCGAACCCGCTCTGGACCACCACGGATATCGCTCAGACCGCGTCCCTCGCGCACGCCGCCGGCGCCCTGCTCGCGGTCGACTCGACCGCGGCATCCCCGGTGCTCACGCAGCCGCTGTCGCTCGGCGCCGACCTGGTGATGCACTCGGCGACCAAGTACCTCAACGGGCACTCCGATCTCACCGCGGGCACCGTCACGACCCGTGTCGACAACGAGCACTGGCAGCGCGTGCGCGCGGTGCGAGCCCAGCACGGCGGAACCCTCGGCTCGCTCGAGTCCTGGCTCCTGCTGCGCGGGATGCGCACGCTCTACCTGCGCGTGCGCGCCGCGAGCGCCTCGGCGATGCGCGTGGCCGAGCACTTCCACGGACATCCGCTCGTCGCCGAGGTGCTGTACCCGGGGCTGCCGTCGACGCCCGGGCACGACGTCGCGCTGCGCCAGATGCACGGCGGATTCGGCGGGATGCTCTCGGTCCGGGTCGCGGGAGGGGAAGCAGCCGCGATCGCCGTCGCCGCGAACACGCGACTGTGGAAGCGGGCGACCTCGCTCGGCGGCGTGGAGAGCCTCATCGAGCACCGCGCGAGCATCGAGGGTGCGGGCAGCCCGGTGCCGACCGATCTGCTGCGGCTGTCGACCGGCATCGAGAACGTCGACGACCTCGTCGCCGATCTCGAGCAAGCGCTCGCGGCGGCGCACCGTGACGGCGGTGCCATCTAGGCTGGCCGGATGGCCCGCCCCACCACCTCATTCCGCTGCACCGAGTGCGGCTGGAGCAGCGCGAAGTGGGTCGGCCGCTGCGGCGAGTGCCAGCAGTGGAACACCGTCGTGGAGGCTGGCGCGTCGACTGCCCGAGTGACCGCGGTCGCCCCGGCCTCAGGCGCGCGGGCGATCACCGAGATCGGGGCGGAGGCGGCCGCACACTGGCCGAGCGGCATCGCCGAGTTCGACCGGGTGCTCGGTGGCGGCGTCGTCCCCGGCGCCGCGATTCTGCTGAGCGGGGAGCCCGGCGTGGGGAAGTCGACACTGTTGCTCGAAGTGGCGTCGCGAGCCGCGGCATCCGGTCAGCGTGTGCTGTATGTTACCGCCGAGGAGTCGGTCAGCCAGGTGCGGCTGCGCGCCGAGCGCACGGGCGCGCTGCAGCCGGCGCTGTACCTCGCGGCCGAGACCGACCTCGCGACGATCCTCGGGCAGATCGACGCGGTGTCGCCGCAGCTCGTGATCGTCGACAGCGTGCAGACGGTGTCGTCCGGGCTGACCGACGGACTCGCGGGCGGGCCGTCGCAGGTGCGCGAGGTCGCGTCGACACTGATCCGGGTCAGCAAAGACCGCAACCTGCCCGTGCTGCTGGTCGGGCACGTCACGAAGGACGGCACCATCGCCGGGCCCCGACTGCTCGAACACCTGGTGGATGTCGTGCTGCAATTCGAAGGGGACCGCCAGACCGCGCTGCGCTTCGTCCGCGCACACAAGAACCGGTTCGGCCCCACCGACGAGGTCGGCTGCTTCGAGATGACCGGCGACGGCATCGCGGAGGTGGCGGACCCGTCCGGACTGTTCCTGTCACGGTCGCGCACACCCACCAGCGGCACCTGCGTCACCGTCGCCGTCGAGGGCCGACGCGCGATGCCCGTCGAGGTGCAGGCGCTCATCGTCAAGACACAGACTCCCCAGCCGCGACGCGTCGTCAACGGCGTCGACTCATCACGGGTGGCGATGCTGCTCGCGGTGCTCGAGCGGCGGGCCGGGCTGCCGTTTGCGGATGTCGACGTCTACGTCTCGACCGTCGGCGGCATCCGTGTCACCGAGCCCGGCGCCGACCTCGCGATCGCGCTCGCGCTCGCGAGTGCTCAGCGCGATCGAGCGCTGCCGGTCACGCTCGCGGCAATCGGAGAGATCAGCCTGGCCGGCGAGATCCGGCACGCGTCGGCGGCGAAGCAGCGCACGGCCGAGGCGAAGCGGCTCGGGTTCAGTACGGTGCTCGACTCCGAGGCGGCGCACCTGAGGGAGGCGGTGCGACTGGCGTTCGCCGGGGCGAGCGACGACCGCGTGGATGCGCCGGACTTCTGATCTCGACCGGGCACGATCACCCAGGGCTAGAAGATCAGCCCGCCCCAGTCCTCGACCTGCCAGCTGATCCAGCCGTTCTGGCGGGCGAGGCCGACGAGGACCGAACCGGTGTCGCCGTTGGCCTGCTCGACGGTGCAGACCGCGGTCTCGCCGATGAGCACGGGTGGAAGCTGGCACTCGACCGTGAGCTCGGCACCCAGAACCGCTGCATCGCGTTGCACCGACTGCTCGATCTCGGTGGTGAAGGTGCCCGGCGACGAGGCGATCAGCACGCCCGGCATCGCGATGATGCCCACCAGAACGCCCGTGACTGCGGCGCCGAACACGACCAGCGGGGCGAACCCGCGCCCGCTCTCACGCCAGGTGCGGATGGCTCGAACCGCGAGGTAGATCGGTTGCGTCAGCAGCGCCCACCACGCGGCCGGGGGGCGCTTGTACCCCCACACTTGCAGGACCAGCCGGTCATAGGCGGCGAAGCCGATCGCCAGCAGGTATGGCGCGACTGCGACGATCACGAAGAGCGGAAAGTTCTGGCCGAGACCGCCGATCAACAACAACACGCTCACGACGATCTGCATCAGTGGCAGGGTGGCGATCAACCACACGGCTCCGGTGTAGGTGCCGCGCTGCTTGATCTCGCGCTCCGGAGCATCCTGTTCCGGCAGTTCCTCCGCCAGCGCCGACAAGGTTGAGGCAGTGGGCATCGCGTTGGCGTGCGAACTCGCACGTCTGGGTCCGGGAGCCGCGTCATCCACGGTGCTCTCGATCGGCGGTTCGAGTTCACGCAAGGTCATCGCCAGCAGCGGCTGAGCGCTCAGTTCCTCGTCGATCGCGTCGGCCTCGGTATCGAGTCGCAGCTGCGGCTCGGCCTGGTCGGGCTCGGTCGACTCGGCGCGCTCGCGCTCGCGCTGTTCACGGCGGGACGGAAGCTCGTCGTCGGCGAAACCCAACCGCGTGGCCGGCTGCAACACGATCGGCGCCCGCGCGTCAGAGGTGTGCTCTGTCCAGGCTTGCGAGTCCCACCAGCGCAGCTGCGGGAGCCCGAGCGGGTCTGGGTACCAGCCCGCCGGCACGCCGAATCCGTTGTCCTCCACGTGCACAGCGTACCTGCCATTGACTCACGACAGAAAGCCGGTTCTACCTGGGCCCTCCCCCAATTCGTGGCGCAGAGACTACTGCGTGAGGGTGCGCAGCCAATCGTTGAGCTGCACGGTGAAGCCCGCGTCGACCGGAAACTCGACGCCGTCGATCGCGCGGATCGGCGCGGCGAGCCGCACGCTGGAGACCAGCCACGCAGCATCCGCCGCTCTCAGAGTGTCGGGCGTGCCCTGCTCGAACGCGGTCCCAAGGCCGAGCTGCTGCGCGTACCGGAACACGTTTGCCTGCGTCGTGCCATCGAGGATGCCGAGGCCGACCCCCGGTGAGAACAGCTGAGTGCCCCGCCGGTACACGAGCGTCGACGTCGGCCCCTCGAGCAGGAACCCGTCGCTGGAGACGAACAGCACGTCGTCTGCGTCGCGCCGCGTCGCCTCCCGGAACGCCGCCCGGTTCACCGCGTAGCTGAGCGTCTTGGCGCCCTGCAGCAGCCACGGCGAGGTGCGCGCCACGTCGTGGCGGTAGCCGCGGTCGAGCAGCACGACGCGCACGCCCTCGGTGCGCTCGCGCGTGTAGTCCGCCGAGTGCGTCGCGTACGCCCACCCGGTCGGGGTGCCGTCGCCACCCTCGATCCCCCGGGTCAGCACGATCTTCACCCACGCCTCCTCGACCGGGTCGAGGGCCTCGATGGCGGTCAGGATGCCTCGCCGCCACAGCTGCTCGTCGGGCACGGGCAGCTCGAGCGCAGCGGCGGAGCTCGCGAACCTCCGCAGGTGGTGCTCGAACGCCTGCGGATGCCCGAAGCCCACGCTCAGCGTCTCGAACACGCCGTCCCCGCGTGTCGCGGCCCAGTCGAGCACGCTGAGGTGCGGCTGCTCGGGATCGGCGCGCGTGAGCGTTCCCGCGGCCTGATTCACGAGCAGGAGCACTTCGGTCGGCATGCGCCCATTCTCCCGTGCGCTTGCGTTCGGGCGACATTCGTCAGCCGCCGGTCCGCTGCCCGTGCCAAGCGCCCGCTGCGCAGCGCTCGCAACCCGAGCATCTCCGGGGCTGGTTGCGCGGCCCCAGGGGCTCCGAGCCCGAGGCATCCGCGGCTGGTTCCGCGGCCCCAGGGGCTCCGAGCCCGAGGCATCCGCGGCTGGTTCCGCGGCCCCGGGGGCTCCGGGCCCGAGGCATCCGGGGCTCGGCCCGTTCATAACTCCTGCAATTCGCGTCGCCCGCGCGCGTCCGCGCCGGGAACAGCGGGGGCATCGAGGCCTCGACGCTCGAACTGCAGGAGTTATGAACGGTGGCCCAGCGCCAGGTGCTCGCGGCGGCGGCGCACTCGCCCGGCTCACGGCCTCCTCCGAGTCGCCCGTTGGTTTCGAGCTGCCCAGTCGGTTTCGTGCTCGCGACAGTGAGCCCAAAACCAACTGGTCAGCTCAAAACAGAGAAGCCGCACTACGCGGTCAGCGCGTCCAGCACGTCCTGCGGGGCCGCGTGCATCGCGTGCGGGCCCGCGACGTCGAACCACACGGCCTCGAGCACCCCGACGTTCTGCTGCAGAAACTCCAGGAGCGTCGCGCGGTCGTACGCGAGCACCCGGTGGTCCGTCTCCTGCGGGATCATGCGCACGTAGGTTTCGGCGGACGAGAAGAGCAGCAGCATGTACTGGTCCGCGTCCCCGCGGCGGAACACCCGAACCTGCGGCGGGCCCTCCACGGGCAGCAGCGGCACGATCACCCGGTCGTTGCGCAGCGCGAACGCGACGGCGGCGGTGTCCTGGGCCTCAAGCGCGGCGGCGAGCGCGTCGGAACGGTAGGCGGGGTCATCCGCCTGAATCGGCTCGGCCATCAGTAGACCAGGAACTGTCTCGTCTCAGCGGACACGATGTCGCCGACGCTCACCTTCAGGTGGTAGCTGGCGCCGTCGCCGATGACTGGGTCGCGCGCCGCGTCGCAGGTGTCCACCGACGAGCGGGTGCGATCCCAGGTCATGCTCGACCCCTGGAAGGGCACCCCCGGCTGCAGCACGATGGTCGCAGCGACCGGGTCGGTCTGGCAGTCCCGCGACGACCAGATCAACTCCTCGCCGCTGGTGATGCTGAAGAGTTGCACATCCGATCCGGCCGACAGTCGGCACGGCACGGTCATCGTGCTCTTGAGCGTGAACGACAGCACCGGGTTCACACCGGGGTCGTAGCTCGTCGCGTCTGTGATCGGCGATATCGTCACCTTCGCTGGGTCGCAGTCAGCGGCATCCACGGGGTTGGCGGATGCCGCACCCGGCGTGGGCGTGGAACCCGCCTCGGGCGTGCTGGGGCTGGGGGCGGGAGCCGGCGCTGCTCCCCCCGGTCGCACCACGATCAGCACGATCACGACGACGACCGCGATGAGGCCGAGGGCGAGCACCAGGCGTCGTCGCCAGTACACGCTCGCCGGCTGAGGGCCGACGGGATTGCGGAACGTCGACATGCGGGCAGGATACGCTCAGCTGCGCGTCCCGCGAACGGGGCACGCCCTGCGCGGCGCGATTCACGGGTTCACAGATGCTTCAGCATCCTGGTGTTGCCGAGCGTGTTCTGCTTGACGCGAGCGAGATCGAGGAACTCGGCGACGCCCTCGTCGGGCGAGAGGGCCAGTTGCGCATAGACGTCCGGGGCCACGATCGGTTCGCCCATCGCCTCGTACCCGTGTCGCTGGAAGAACGCGGTCTCGAAGGTGAGGCAGAACAGCCGGGTGAGGCCCAGTTCTTGCGCGTCGGCTTCGATGCGGGTGAGGATCGCGTGGCCCACACCCCTGCCGCGCCAGTCCGGAGCCGCGGCGAGGGTGCGCACCTCGCCGAGGTCCTCCCACATCACGTGCAGCGCGCCGCACCCGACGAGGCGGCCGTGGTCATCCTCGGCGACCCGGAACTCCTGCACGGCCTCGTAGAAGACGACGAGATCCTTGCCGAGCAGGATGCGCTGATGCACGAGCGGCTCGACGAGCGCTTGCAGCGCCGGAACGTCGGCGGTGCGGGCGCTGCGCACGGTGAACGTCACCGGTCAACGGTAGCCGAGAGCGGGTTCGCTTTTCCGGAGAAGTAGCGTCGAAGGCACTCCTGTTGCCCGATTCTGGCCTTGCAGCGGAAGGACTCCGGAAAAGCGAACCCTGCGCGACCGAAGAAGAGGCGGCGGGACTGCTCCCGCCGCCTCCCCGGCGTCTCGACACGCGCTACTCGACCAACAAGGTCACGCGTCGACGGCGGCAGGCTCCTTCTCGGGCAGACCCGGCTGACGCGACGTGACGAAGACGAACTGGCCGTCCGCGAAGTCCGCGTGCACGTGGTCTCCCGCGTCCAGCTCGCCGTGCAGGATCCGCTCGCTGAGGGCATCCTCGATCTCGTGCTGCACCGCCCGGCGCAGGGGGCGGGCACCGAGCGACGGATCCCAGCCGATGCGGATGAGCTGCTCCTTGGCGGCCTGCGTGAGCTCGACGGTCAGGTCGCGGTCCATCAGGCGCTCGGAGAGCCGCTTGATGAACAAGTCCACGATCTGCAGCAGTTCCTCTTGGTTGAGCTGGGGGAACACGATCGTCTCGTCGACGCGGTTCAGGAACTCCGGCTTGAAGTGCTTCTTCAGCTCCTCGACCACCTTGCCGCGCATCCGGTCGTACCCGGTCTGCGTGTCGCCCTCGATCTGGAACCCCACCGGCCCACCGGTGATGTCCTTCGTGCCGAGATTCGTGGTCATGATGATCACGGTGTTCTTGAAGTCGACGACGCGACCCTGGCCATCCGTCAGTCGCCCCTCCTCCAGAATCTGCAGCAGCGAGTTGAAGATGTCCGGGTGCGCCTTCTCGATCTCGTCGAAGAGCACAACGCTGAACGGCTTGCGCCGCACCTTCTCGGTGAGCTGACCGCCCTCTTCGAACCCGACGAACCCGGGAGGGGCACCGAACAGCCGCGAGACGGTGTGCTTCTCGCCGTACTCGCTCATGTCGAGCGAGATCAGCGCGTTCTCGTCGTCGAAAAGGAACTCGGCGAGCGCCTTGGCCAGCTCGGTCTTGCCGACGCCGGTTGGCCCGGCGAAGATGAACGAGCCGCTCGGACGCTTCGGGTCCTTCAGGCCGGCGCGAGTACGGCGGATGGTCTTCGACAGCACCGAGATCGCCTCCTCCTGGCCGATGACCCGCTGGTGCAGGGCCTTCTCCATGAAGATCAGGCGCGAGCTCTCCTCCTCGGTGAGCTTGAAGACCGGGATGCCTGTGGCCGCAGCCAGCACTTCGGCGATGAGCCCCTCATCCACCGTGCCGCCGGTGCCCACGTCACCGGACTTCCACTGCTTCTCCAGACGGAGTCGCTCACCGAGCAGTTTCTTCTCCTCGTCGCGCAGGCTCGCGGCCTTCTCGAAGTCCTGGTCCTCGATCGACCCCTCCTTCTGTGCGCGCACCGCGGCGATTCTGTCGTCGAACTCGCGCAACTCCGGCGGCGCCGACAGGATCGATAGGCGCAAGCGTGCGCCGGCCTCGTCGATCAGGTCGATCGCCTTGTCCGGCAGGAACCGGTCGGCCACGTAGCGGTCGGCGAGGTTGGCAGCGGCGACGATCGCGCCATCGGTGATCGACACCTTGTGGAACGACTCGTACTTATCGCGCAGCCCCTTGAGGATGTTGATGGTGTGCGGCAGCGACGGCTCGTGCACCTGCACCGGCTGGAACCGGCGCTCCAGCGCAGCATCCTTCTCGAAGTGTTTGCGGTACTCATCGAGCGTGGTCGCGCCGATGGTCTGCAACTCACCACGGGCCAGCAGGGGCTTGAGGATGCTCGCGGCATCGATCGCACCCTCGGCAGCACCCGCGCCGACGAGCGTGTGGATCTCGTCGATGAAGGTGATGATGTCACCGCGGGTGCGGATCTCCTTGGTGACCTTCTTGAGGCGCTCCTCGAAGTCGCCGCGGTAGCGGCTGCCGGCGATGAGCGAGCCGAGGTCGAGCGAGTACAGCTGCTTGTCCTTCAGTGTCTCGGGCACGTCGCCACGGGCGATCGCCTGCGCGAGCCCCTCGACGACAGCGGTCTTGCCGACGCCGGGCTCCCCGATCAGCACAGGGTTGTTCTTTGACCGGCGGGAGAGGATCTGCATGACCCGCTCCATCTCCTTCTCGCGCCCGATCACCGGGTCGAGTCTGCCGTCGCGTGCGGCCTGGGTGAAGTTGCGGCCGAACTGGTCGAGAATCTGGCTGCCCTTGTCGGGAGTCGAGTCGTTGCCGCCCACGGCGACGGCCTCCTTGCCCTGATAGCCAGAGAGCAGCTGGATCACCTGCTGGCGCACACGGTTCAGGTCGGCACCCAGCTTGACGAGCACCTGCGCTGCCACGCCCTCGCCCTCGCGGATCAGGCCCAGCAGGATGTGCTCGGTACCGATGTAGTTGTGGCCGAGCTGCAGCGCCTCGCGCAGCGACAGCTCGAGTACCTTCTTGGCGCGAGGGGTGAACGGGATGTGCCCGGTCGGCTGCTGCTGACCCTGGCCGATGATGTCCTGCACCTGCTCGCGCACCGCGTCGAGCGAGATGTTCAGCGACTCCAGTGCCTTCGCAGCGACACCCTCACCCTCGTGGATGAGGCCGAGCAGGATGTGCTCGGTTCCGATGTAGTTGTGGTTGAGCATCTTGGCCTCTTCTTGGGCCAACACGACGACACGTCGGGCTCGGTCGGTGAATCTCTCGAACATCGCACACTCTCCCCGGCGCCGGGCAGGAGGCGCCGATACAACGAGACTAGCCAGCGCTCAGGCCGAATTGGGGGGTGTTCGCCGTGGGCGTGAGCCCCTGGTCTGCGATGCGCTCGACCGGGGCAACCCCCTCCCGCGCACCGCGATTCGTGCCGAGTGGCGCTTGCGCGTTCGACGACGCGCCAGTTCGCACGAACCGCGCGCGCAGCCGCGCGGGGGTCACGCGGCGATTCGTGCGAGATGGCGCTGCGGGAGCTGGCGACGCGCCATGTGGCACGAACCGCGGAGGGTTGGGGGCATCGGCTCGCCTCGACCCACCCGGCGCCCGAGTTGCCGAGCGTGCGGCTCGAGCCTAGGAAGCGGGGTCTCGACGCGGCTCGACCACCGCAGAACGAGGCTCGACCGGCGAAGGCGGCAGGCCGGCCTTCGCGCGCTCCTCGGCCTCGACCTTCGCGTATGCGGCACGCTCGGAGCGGTCGGAGCGGATGATGGACCGCAGCGCGAACCAGAAGGTAACCCCGACCAGCACGCTCGGCACCAGCGAGAAGATCGCATTCGACCAGAAGTCCTGAGGCACTCACCCAGCGTACGCGCTCACGAACCAGACCACCGCAACGACGACGATCATGCCGACCAGGGCGACGGTCATGATCAGCCGCGAGGTGCGGCGGTTCATCAGCCGCCCTTGGCGATGACGCCGACCAGGCCCGAGATCACGAGATAGAGGCCGATGCCGCCGACGATGACCCAGATCGCGATCCGGGTGAACGAGGGTCCCTTCGGCGGGTCGTTCGGCAGTGGCAGGTCGTCGGTCACCCGTTCAGTGTAGGCGTCCGCCTTGACCGGTCCCGGCGCGAACTACAGTTGAACCCTGTGGATGCTGCGACCGTGACCGACACCCGTGACGACTGGGTCTCGCGTCTCGCCGACGAGGTGCTGGCCGAGGCGCAGCGCCGGAGCACTCGCGCGGTGTGCGCGTCCGGACTGTCGCCGTCGGGGGTGATCCACCTCGGCAACTTCCGCGAGGTGATGAGCCCGCATCTGGTCGCGGACGAGATCGCTCGACGCGGCATCGACGTCGAGCACCTCATTTCCTGGGATGACTACGACCGGTTCCGCAAGGTGCCGGCCGGCGTCGAGGGCGTTGACGAGTCGTGGGGCGCGCACATCGGCAAGCCGCTGACATCGGTGCCGCCACCGCCAGGGTCGGCGCACTCGAACTGGGCCGAGCACTTCCGCGCCCCGGCGGAGGAGGGTTTCGCGGCCATCGGCGTGCGCTATCGGGGCATCAGCCAGACCCAGCGCTACACCTCGGGTGCCTATACCGAGCAGATTCTCGCAGCGATGCGGATGCGCAAGCAGATCGACGCTGTGCTGTCCCGCTTCCGTACGCTGCCGGGTGCCGAGGATGACGAGGTGCAGGTCGCCCTCGAGTCCGGGTCGGGCGCGGCGACGGAGGATGACGGGTCCGGCGGCGCCGAGTACTACCCGTACAAGCCGTACTGCACCCGCTGCGGCAAGGACCTCACCACGATCACCGCCTACGACGACGAGACGACCGAGCTCAGCTACATCTGCGAGTGCGGGTTCGGCGAGACGGTGCTGCTCCGCGACTTCCGCTCGGGCAAGCTGGTCTGGAAGGTCGATTGGCCGATGCGGTGGGCGTACGAGCGGGTGGTGTTCGAGCCGTCGGGTGTCGACCACCAGTCCCCCGGCTCCTCGTTCGCGGTCGGCCTCGAGCTCGCGCCGCTGTTCGGCTGGGAGCGACCATACGGACCGCAGTACTCGTTCGTCGGCTTCGGCGGTGCGGCCAAGATGTCGTCGTCGCGCGGCGGCGCCCCCGGTCCGATCGATGCGCTCCAGATCATGGAGGCTCCCGTGCTGCGCTGGCAGTACGCCCGTCGTCGCATGAATCAGTCGTTCGATGTCGCGTTCGGCCCCGAGCTGGCCCGCCTCTATGACGAATGGGATGCCCTGGGCCGCAAGGTAGACCTTGGTACCGCCGGCGCCGCCGAGTTGGCCGCCCACGCCCGCTCGGTCGCGACGGCGCATGAAGCCTTGCCGGCCACGCCGCATCCGATGCCCTTCCGCACCCTGGCGTCGCTGGTCGATCTCTCAACCGGCGACGCCGAGCAGCTCAGGCGCCTCGTTCAGGCGGTGGACCCCGAGGCGGAAGAACTCGACGCGCTGAGGCCGAGGCTGAGCCGAGTCGAGTCGTGGGTCGCGACGCAGATGCCGGCAGACGAGCGCACCACGGTGCGAACGACGGCGAACGCCGAGAGGCTGGCCGCACTGACCGACGACGAGCGTCACGCGTTGCGCCTGTTGCTCGAGGGCGGCAGCGGTCTGCCGCCGATCGCCGAGGCCTGGACGCTCGAGGGGCTCACCCATCAGGTGTACGGGGTCGTGAAGGTGCAGCGCGGGCTGACCCCGGATGCCGCGGTGAAGGGCGACAGGGAAATCGCGACCCAGCAGCGCGCGTTCTTCGCGCTGCTGTACGGCCTGCTCATCGACCGCGACGCGGGGCCGCGACTGCCGACGCTGCTCCTGGCGATCGGGCTGGAGCGCACGCGCGCGCTGCTCGCCACGTAACCGCCGGGCGAGTCTCGATCACCGGAACGTGATCGTCTCGTTGTCGAGCAGCCGGGTCTCACCGAGGCGGGCTGCCACGATCGCGATCGCAGCGCCACGGTAGCCCTCGTCGACGGGCAGGAACGTGCTCGGGTCGACGAACGCGAAGTAATCGAGATCGACGAGCGGCTCGCCCATCAGGGCACCCTGAGCGGCCGCCAGAGCCGCGTCAGCGCCGGAGTCGGCTGACGATGCAGCGGCATCGAGGGCGACGGAGAGGATTCGTGCGGCCCGACGCTGCCCGGCATCGAGATACCGGTTGCGGCTGGAGAGGGCGAGACCGTCCGGCTCGCGCACCGTCGCGATCACCTCGACGCGCACCGGCAGGTCGAGGTCGGCGACCATGCGCTGCACCAGGAACAGCTGTTGCGCATCTTTGCGCCCGAACGTGACCACGTCGGGGGCGACGATGTTCAGCAGCTTCGCGACGACCGTCAGCACGCCGTCGAAGTGCCCCGGCCGGGCCGCGCCCTCGAACATCGTGCCGACGCGACCGGCATGCACCGTGGTCTGGGTCGGACCGGCGGGATACATCGCCTCGACGCTCGGGTGAAACACGTAGTCCACTCCGTCCAACGCCGCCAGGTCGGCGTCGAGGGTGCGCGGGTACCTCGCCAGGTCTTCATCCGGCCCGAACTGGGTCGGGTTCACGAAGATCGACACGACCCTGACATCCGCTATCTGACCAGTCCGGCGCACGTGCGCGAGGTGTCCCTCGTGCAGTGCGCCGAGCGTGGGTGTCAGCGCTACGGTGCGACCCGCAGCCCGGTGCGCAGCGACCGCCTCACGCATGTCGGCGATGGTCTCGATGACGACGGGTGGCACAGTTGATCGTATCCAGGCGTGATCAAGCCCCGAGCGCGAGCGTCGAGCGAAGCCGCGGACCCAGGGCGCGGCCCTGAGCCCGCCCGGCCGTCACGAGCGCCGGGAGGATCGACCGGTCCATCAGCCTGCCGCCCTGCACTCGCCGCGACTCCCGGTCACGGGTCACGACCACCACGGTCCGTGCGCCGAGCGCTGACGCCTGGCGGGAAGTCCTCGCCCAGCGCGCGAGCGACGCCGTGGTCGGAGCGAGCGCGATGACCGCACCCGATCCGGGCGCGAGATCCAGGTTGAGCGGCGACCGGATCCCACCGTCCAGGTAGCGACGGCCATCGACGCTCACCGGCGAGAAGAGGAACGGGATGCAGCAGCTCGCGGCGACCGCGTCGACAAGTGGTACACCGTCGGTCGCGGTGAACACACGCAGCTCGCCGGACTCGGCGTCGACGGCGGTGATGCGCAGGTCGTGGCTCGGCCACTCGTGCGACGGCAGGCGGTCCGCGATGATGCGCAGCAGCAGCTCCGGGTCGGGGATGGCCGCCGCGAGCGCCTTGCGACCGACAGCACGAGCCGCAGCCTCGGGCGTTCTCGCGAACGCGGGTGCCGTGGCGAGCCGCCACAGCACTGACGAGGTGAAGGGTGGCGAGACTTCCCTCGGTCGGCTGGAGTACTGGCGCTCGAAGAGCTCGTCCGCGGACAGTCCGCTGGTTGCCTGAGCACCGACGACGGCTCCGGCGCTCGTGCCGATGACGACATCGCTGGGGTCGATGACGACACCGTGTTCGGCGAGCCCGGTCAGGATGCCGGTCTCCCACGCGATCCCGGCGACACCCCCGCCGCCGAGAACCCACACCGGCCTCGAGTCGGTCGTCACCGTGTCAAGCGCGGCGTCGACGTACCGCGCCGAGCACCACCGCGCCCGCGGCGATCATCAGGCCGGCCACTCCGGCGACCCAGCCCGGCGCGCCCGAACCGGTCGGCGGGAGCACCGCCGGGACCACAGGGGGCACGAATTCGTATGCTCCGGCGTCGATGGCGGCGTCGCGGGCGACGCCGCGCTGGTCGACCGTCGCTGTGAAGTCGGCCGATGCAGGCACCGCGCCGACGGCTGGGCTTCCGGCATAGAGGGCTACGGTGCGGGTCGGGCCGCCGTTGTCAGCCAGCGTCGCGCCGTTGAAGATCGCGGCGGTGGTCTGCGAGAACTTGCTGGACTCCTGCACGTCCGTCAGGGACGGCTCCGACTCGGTCGAGAAGACATTCCCGCCGAAATCGTTGAGGTCTACACCCTCCGTGCTCGACAGCTGCGGGTCGCTCGACGACCCGGCGAAGATGTTGCCGTAGACGCCGTTCGCGATCGGGGGATCGCCGAGACCCAGGAACACGGACTCCCCAGCACCTCCTGCGGAGTTGTCGAGGAAGGTCGAGAGCGCGATCACCCCGTACGACGCGACGATCGCGCCGCCATCGGCGCCGGCAGCGTTGCCGACGAAGGTGGAATTGCCCACGAACACGTCCCCATATCCGGCGATCGCACCCCCGCTGATGTCAGCCGAGTTCGACTCGAACGTCGATGAGTCGACAGTGACGAAGTATCCGAGAATCGCCCCACCGACGGCGGCGCTGTTGCCGGTGAACGTCGAGGTCTCCACCGAGAGGTCGTAGGCGTCGATAGCGCCACCCGAGTTGCCGGCAGCGTTGCCGACGAAGGTCGAATTCGTCACGTTGACGATGTCGCCCGAGATCGCCCCGCCGGAGTCGCTGGTCCCGTTCTGGAAGGTGAGGTTGTCCACCGTCAGCGTGGTGCCCTCGTCTGCCGTCAGGATCTGTGTCGTGTTTCCGCCATCGAGCACGGCACCCGAGAGCCCTATCAGTGTCAGGTCGTAGTCGAGGCTCAATGTCGCGGTGACCGGGAAGGTGCCGCTGAGGCAGATGACCGGGGTATCGGCGTCGAGGAGCGCCTGGATGTCGGCGGCCGTGCCGCCCGAGCCGGCGTCCACCGTGTTCGCCGGCAGGCAGTCATCGGATGCGGCGAAGGCAGGCGTGGTGCCGAACAGGGTGAGCCCGGCGACAGACGCCGCACCGATGGTCGCGAGGGCTCGGGGGCGGCGCGAAAAGGACGAGCCTCGCGGCGAAGATGCTGTGGTCACGAGCGGGCTCCCGGTACCTGGTGAACGGCTGACGCCTCACTATAGCGAGAGCAGGCACCGGGTCAAGACGATTCTGGAGCCGAAATCACGCGCAGGCAATAGGGTCGGTGCCGTGATGTCCCCCCTCGACGACCTTCAGCGGCATGCCGCGGAGCGACCGGATGCGATCGCCATCGCGACTCCGCGCGGCGGTCACACCTTCGCGGACCTCAAAGAACTGGTGGATGCCTCGGCGCAACGCCTTCGCGCCGCGGGCGTTTCCCCTCGCCAACTCGTCGCGCTCGATCTGCCGTCGGCGCGCGAGTGGGTGCTCGACCTGGCTCTGATGCGACTGGCCGCTCGGTCGGTGTCCATCCGCGGGGTGCCTGGCAGCGACGTGTATCCCGATGTTCTCATCGTCGAGCCCGGGTCGAGTCCGGCCTCCGCACCGACCACGATCGAGGTCGACGAACTCTGGATGCTCGGAGCACTGGCCGACGCGGCAGGCCAGGCCCCAGCCTTCGAGTACCCGCGGCCCGATTCGATCTTCCGTCTCATGCTCACCAGCGGCACGACGGGCGACCCGCGTGCCGCCGCGTACTCCGTCGCCGCGTTCGAGCACCGTCGGCTCGGACTGGACACCTACTGGACGGACGATCGCGCCGAGCTCGACCTCATGCCGCTGTCGACCACCGGCGGGTTCCACACCGCCGCCGCGGCCCTGCGCCACGGCACGGCCTATCTCGCGGTCGATCACATCAACGAGGAGTCCCTGCGCTTTGCGGCGCAGCAGTCGGTGCGGGTGCTGTGCGGCTCGCCGAATCAGATCGCGAGCGCCCTCGAGGTGGCGAGCAGACATGACATCCCTCTGACATCGCTCGAGGAGATCCGGATGGCTGGCGCCGCCCCGAGCCCGACACTCCTCCGACTGATCGCCGATCGGCTCGACGTCGCCGTTCGCGGCGTGTACGGCTCGACCGAGGGCGGCGGGGTCACCATGCGGATGCTGCACGCCGACGACGATCCCGACGAAGTCGGGGAGGTGCTGCCCGGGCTCGAACTGCAGATCGTCGATGAATCGGGCACCCCGGTCGAGCGGGGAACCGAGGGCACGATCCGCTACCGCGGCCCTGGCATGACCTCGGGGTACGACGAGCACGGCACGGTGGTGCCGTTTCGGGGCGGCTGGTTCTCGCCCGGCGATCGTGGTGCGATCCGTGCCGATGGCTCACTCCTCCTGGTCGGGCGCGAGTCGGAGATCCTCAACATCGCCGGCCTGAAGGTCAGCCCGGACCGGGTCGATGCGCTCGCGCTCGGCTTCCCCGGCGTCCGGGACGCGGCGACCTTCCCGCTCGAGCGCGCGAACGGGATCGCCGAACTCGGGATCGCGGTGGTGATAGCGCCCGGATGCGATGTGCGCGCGCTGGACCGGATGCTGCGGCAGAACCTGCGGGTGGGGCATCCCACCACGTTCTGGACCGTGGCGGACATCCCGCGCAACCGGATGGGCAAGGTCGACCGCGGCATGCTCACCCAAGCTCACTCGCGGGTCGCGCCTCGCTAGACCGGGTTCGGCTCGCCCAGCGCGCGTTCCACGGCCGACCGCACCAGCGGCCCGAGCACCGCACCCGGTGCGTCGACGCCGATGCCGGTGAGGATGCCGGTGGACTGCCGCACGATCGCCGCCGAGAAACTCGTCGCCGTCGATACCGCCTCCGCCCACGCGGGCCGGTCGGCCTCGGTGATGAGCAGCGGCTCCGCGCCCATCTCGACCACGAGCGCCTGCGCGATCGGCAGCACCGGAGTTGGCGCAGTCACCGCGCACCAGCTCTCGCGCAGGCGCACCAGGTCGATCGAAGTGCCCGTGAAGACCATGGCCGGATGCACCGCCAGCGGTATCGCGCCGGCCCGGGTCGCCGCCGCCAGCGCCGACACCCCGACGCCCGGTGCCGTGTGCAGCACGAGTTGTCCGGCCTGCCACGCGCCCGTCGCGGCGAGCCCGGACACCAGCGGCTCGATCTCGGTCTCGGGGATGGCGAGAACGACGAGTTCGCTGCGCTCGATCAGTTCGGGAATCGGCAGGATCGGTGCCTCGGGAAGGATCGCACGCACCCGCTCGCGATTGTCCTCGTCGGAGGTGGCGATGCCGATCAGCGCATGACCGGCTCCGGCGAGCGCCGCGGCGAGCACCGGGCCGACGCGGCCCGCGCCGATCACGCCGACGCCGAGGCTCGGCGCACCCCCGCGCGAGGTCACGCCGGGGTCTCCCCTGCCCGCCAGCGGTGCGAGCGGTCGGAGGTGGCGGAGGTGATCGCGGCGTCGGCGACCTCCCCGAAGAAGGCGACCGCGGCATCCGCGTCGATCGCGCCGAGGTGGGCTGAGACCGGACCGGCGACGGTGTGGATGCGGATGCCCGCCAGAGCCAGCACGCGCAGCAGCGGACCCTGCCGCAGCGCCACCGACTGCAGCCGCGCCTGCGGCACCAGGACCAGCTCGCGCCAGATCGCACCGCGACGCAGCAGCACGACCCCCTCGGCGCGAGCGAAGCCGTTGCGCCGCTGCGAGAACCAGCGCAGCACCCGAGCACGCGGCGGTGAGTTGACGAAGCCGTCGCCGCCGCCGCGCGAGGTCATCCCGAGCGAGAGCAGCTCGGAAGCCGCAAGCTCGGGCAGGATCAGCCCGAGCACGCGGCGCACATCCTCGAGGTTGCCCACCGGCAGGATCGTCGTGTTCGCCTGACCGGCCGCACCCTGGGTCGCCGACTGCGATGCCCGGTTGATCTTGATCTCCCACCAGCCGGGTATGCGCCACAGCAGCGGCTGACTGACCTGGATCGCGTGGATGCGCCCGGGCGGCAGCGTCTCGTTGCTGGTCGACAGCAGACCGAAGCCGACCCGGATGCCGTCGGGCGTCCCTGCGATGCTGTAGCGCAGCGACTTGGTGAAGCGGTTGACGTAGTATCCGCCGATGCCGATCGCGGCCGGAACGGCGACGAACAGGATGAAGAACCGACCGGTGACTGCGGTAGCCGCGACGATCCCGCCGATGAGCAGCAGGATCGCGGGCCCCGCACTGAGCGCGAGCGAGCCGATGAGCCGGCCGAGGTGCATCTGCACGACCGATTCGGGGGGCGCGACATCCGCAGCCAGCTCGGGCGCGAGCAGTTCGCTGACGCGGCGTTCGACCAGCGAGCCCTCCACGGCGGCGGAGACTCGGGCCTCGCGCAACTGCGTGCCCGACGCCAGTCGCAGGATCTCGCGGCGCAGCTCGTCCGCGGCCGCGGATCCCAGGTAGGACAGCGGCACGTTCGCGTCCTGTCCGGCGACGCTGATCTCGAGCTTCGCTGCGCCGAACAGTCGCGCCAAGAACGGTCGCACCACATTGATGCCCTGGATGCGATCGAGCCGTCCCCGGCGATGCGTGCGGAACAGGATGCCGCTGCGCACCTCCACCAGGTCGTCGGTGATACGGAAGGTGTGCATGCGCCACGAAACGTAGAACGCGGCGATCGAGAGCAGGAGGCCGCCGGTGATGGCGAGGATCGCGAGCCCGAGGTATCCGTTCTCGATGATGAAGGCGAACGCGTCCCCGTTGTCGGGCCCGCCGAGCAGGATCTCGATCCAGACATCCCGCAGGTTGACGAGGATCACGCCGAGGATCGCGACGAACGCGATGCCGCCGCGCAGCAGCGGCGTCGCGGGGTGCAGCCGGTGCCACTGGCCGTCGGCGAGCCTGCCGCCGTTGCCCGGCGCGGCGGTCTCGCTCACAGTCCGGCCCGGCGGCTCTCCGCCAGCGAGACGAGCTGATCGCGCAGGGCTTCGGCCTCAGCCGCAGGCAGCCCGGGCAGCTCGATGTTGGTCGCGGCAGCGGCGGTCACGAACTTGAGCTCGCTCAGCCCGACCGCCCGGTCGAGGGGTCCGCGATTGAGGTCGATGAGCTGCATGCGCCCGTAGGGAACCGCGACGACGCGCTGGAACATCAGCCCCTTGCGAAAGAGCAGGTCGTCGTCGCGCACCTGGTAGCCGATCGCGCGCACGCGGCGTGGCGTGAGGATCAGCGTGATGATGAACACCACCGCGAGGGCTCCCGGCAGCGCCCAGAACCATTGGATGCCGGTGAGGAACGCCGGCACGCTGGTTGCGACGAGCGTCATCGCGGCACCGATGAGGGTGCCCCCCAGGTCGACCCACACGTACTTCGGTGAAACTGCCTGCCACTGGGCGACCGGGATGTCGATGCCGTTGCTCACGCCAGTCCTTGGGTCTCGGGGCCATCCCGCCGGTCATCGTCTTGGGGAGGGATGGTGCACATGTGCTCGGCGATCAGTCCGGCCACCAGGAGCAGCACCGCACCGCCGGTGGCGACCACCGCCATCGTGATGGAGCTTACCCCCGGCACCACGGAGCGGGTGAGGAGGTAGAGGGTGACGCCGACGCCTGCGCCGCCCAGGAGCGCGCCGCCCAGACTCGACGCCTTCGCGAGCACCACCACCCGGGTCGCATAGAAGGGGTCGACCTTGGAGCCCGGCACCCGCCGCGTCACCTTCCAGACCGGCCAGGCCATCGCCACGATGATCACGCCGATGAGCGTCAGTGCCACGCCGAGGGTGACCGGCGGGATGAGCACGGGCCGGCCGAGTGCCGCGAGGGCGACCTGCACGAACCACAGCGCCGTGCCGCCGAGCGCGGCAAGCAGCACCAGGTGCAGGGGTTTGGTGCGGGTCATTGCAGCGGCTCCGCGGGGTAGGCGGCCGGTACCTCGTCGATCAGCGCGGCGATGCGACCGAGCCCGGGCAGTTCGGCATCGGGCTCCAGCTGAGCCCACGGGGCAAGCACGAAGTCGCGCTCGCCGGCTCGCGGATGCGGCAGCGTCAGCTCTGGCGAGTCCAGGGCGACATCGTCGAAGACGATGATGTCGAGGTCGAGAGTGCGGTCGCCCCAGCGCTGCTCGCGCACGCGACCGTGCGCGCGCTCGATCTCGTGCAGTTCGGTGAGCAGTTGCCGCGGCGTCAGGCCGGTGTGCACGATCGCGACGGCATTGAGGTAGGCCGGGGCATCCTCATCGATGCCCTCCGGCTTGAGCGCGGAAGTCTCGACCAGTCCCGAGACGGCGTCGACCGTCGTGCCCGGGATGTCGCCGAGCGCCCGCACCGCGCCGCGCAGCAGCGACTCGCGGTCGCCGAGATTGCTCCCGAGCGCTATCACGACGCGGCTCACGACCCGAACCCGGCCGGGCGCCGCCGGTCGGAGCGCTCGCGCGTGATGCGCACGGCGACATCGTCGAACGGCACCTCGATCGGCGCACTCGGCTTGTGCACGGTCACCTCCACGGCCTGCGCGCGCGGGTGCGCCAGCACAACCATGGCGACGCGCTCGGCGACCGTCTCGATCAGGTCGACCGGATCGCGCTCAACGGCCGCGACCACCTCGGAGGCGAGCTGCCCGTAGTGGATCGTGGCACCGAGGTCGTCGCCGGCGGCGGCATCGGCGAGGTCGAGGTGCACGGTCACGTCGACGATGAACACCTGCCCGGTGCGCCGCTCGTGCTCGAGCACGCCGTGGTGTGCGTCGGCCCGCAAACCGGCGAGGATGATCTGGTCGGGGAGGTTCACGACGCGCGTCCGTTCTGCCAGGCCTGCCACGCGGCGAGGGCCACGCGAGTCGATGCCACATCATGCACACGCACGGCCCACACGCCGGCCTCCGCGGCGAGCGCGCTCACGACCGCGGTCGGCAGGTCGCGCGCCTCCGTCGGCGCATCATCTGGCAGCAGGGCACCGAGAAACCGCTTGCGCGATGCGCCGATCAGGATCGGGTGGCCCAGCGTGCCGAGTTCGCCGAGGTGCCCGAGCAGCGCCCAGTTGTGCTCCGCGTTCTTGGCGAAGCCGATCCCCGGGTCGAGCACCACCTGATCGGGCCGCACGCCGGAAACGATCATCTCGGCGAGGCGGGTCTTCAGCTCGGCGCGCACCTGCGCGACCACGTCGTCGTACCGCGGCTCGGTCTGCGCAGGGCCGCGCGAGTGCATCGCAACGTACAGCAGCCCAGTCGACGCGACGGCCGCGTACATCCTGGGGTCACCCAGACCGCCCGAAACGTCATTGATGACGGATGCCCCGGCCGCGGCCGCGGCGAGCGCGGTGTCCGCGTTCATCGTGTCGACGCTGACCGGTACCTTCGCCTCGACCAAGCCGCTGATCACCGGGAGGATGCGCGACTGCTCCTCCTCGACGCTGACCCGCTGCGCGCCGGGACGCGTCGACTCGCCGCCCACGTCGACGATATCGGCGCCCTGGACGTGCAACTGCACGCCGCGCTCGATCGCCGCGCCCACGCGCGTGTACCGCCCGCCGTCGCTGAACGAGTCCGGCGTGACGTTGAGGATGCCCATCACCTGCGGCGCCGTCACGTCGCTCCCCTGCCCAGCAGCGCCAGCGCCTCGGCCCGACGGGCAGTCTCGGCGAGGCTGCCCACCGCGGCGACGGTCAGCGTCGAACTGCCCGTCTGCCGCGGGCCGCGAGCCGTCACGCAGCCGTGCACGGCGTCCAGCACCACGAGCACACCGCTGGCGCCGAGGCCGTCGGCGATCGCGTCGGCGACCTGCTGACCCAGCCGCTCCTGCAACTGCGGCCGGGCTGCCACCGCCTCCAGCACGCGCGCGAGGTCGCCGAGACCGGCGATGCGTGCGTCCGGTTCGTACACGATGTGCGCGACTCCGGTGAACGGCAGCAGGTGGTGTTCGCAGATCGAGCGGAACTGAAGGTCGCGCGACAGCACCAGTTCACCGGTCGAGCCCGAGTCGACGCCGCTGTGTTTGCCGGCACGGAGCAGAGCCGAGGCATCCACCCCCAGACCCGCGAAGAACTCGGCATAGGCGTCGGCGACCCGGCGCGGCGTGTCGGCGAGACCCGCGCGCGCCGGATCCTCACCGATCGCCGACAGGATCTCGGCAACGGCCGCCTCGATGCGTCCGGTGTCGATGGCCACGAGCGCCTAGGCGGTCGCGATGCCGGGCGACTTGCGCGGAGTCGGCGTGCGCTTGGGCTTCGGCTCGTCGGACTCCACGCCACCGTCGACCAGGTGCGAGTCCACCGGCAGCTTCGCGGGCACCTTCACCGGTGGCCGGTCCGACGGCGGACGCGCGTCGCTGGACAGCCACTGCGGACGCTCGGGCAGCTTCTCGACATCCTCGAACAGCGCGGCCAGCTGGTCGTGATCGAGGGTCTCCTTCTCGAGGAGCTCGGTCGCCAGCCGGTCGAGGATGTCGCGATTGGTGTTCAGCACCTGCCACGCCTCGTCGTGGGCCTGCTCGATGAGCGCGCGCACCTCGTCGTCGATCGTCTGCGCGATCGTGTCGGAGTAGTTCTGCGTCTGGCCCATGTCGCGGCCGAGGAACGGCTCGCCGCTGGACTGCCCGAGCTTCACCGAGCCCACCCTCGTGCTCATGCCGTACTCGGTGACCATCTTGCGGGCGATCGCGGTCGCCTTCTCGATGTCGTTCGACGCACCGGTGGTGGGGTCATGGAAGACGATCTCCTCGGCGACTCGTCCGCCCATCGCGTAGGTGAGCTGGTCGAGCAGCTCGTTGCGGGTGACGGAGTACTTGTCCTCGATCGGCAGCACCATCGTGTAGCCCAGCGCGCGACCGCGGGGCAGGATCGTGACCTTCGTGACCGGGTCGGTGTTGCGCATCGCCGCGGCGGCGAGCGCGTGGCCACCCTCGTGGTACGCGGTGATGAGCTTCTCCTTGTCGTTCATCAGTCGCGTGCGACGCTGCGGGCCCGCCATCACCCGATCCACCGCCTCGTCGAGGGCACGGTTGTCGATGAGCTGCGCGTTGCTGCGCGCGGTCAGCAGCGCGGCCTCGTTGAGCACGTTCGCGAGATCGGCGCCGGTGAAGCCCGGCGTCTTGCGCGCCAGCACCTCGAGGTTGACACCCCCGGCCATCGGTTTGCCCTTGGCGTGCACCTCGAGGATCTGCTTGCGGCCCTGCAGGTCGGGAGCATCCACGCCGATCTGCCGATCGAAGCGGCCAGGACGCAGCAGCGCGGGGTCGAGCACATCGGGTCGGTTGGTGGCTGCGATCAGGATGACATTCGACTTCACGTCGAACCCGTCCATTTCGACCAGCAGCTGGTTGAGGGTCTGCTCGCGCTCGTCGTTGCCGCCGCCGATGCCGGCCCCACGGTGACGGCCCACCGCGTCGATCTCGTCGATGAAGATGATCGCCGGAGAGTTCTGCTTCGCCTGCTCGAACAGGTCGCGAACGCGGCTCGCCCCGACCCCCACGAACATCTCGACGAAGTCCGAACCCGAGATCGTGTAGAACGGCACGCCCGCCTCGCCAGCGGTGGCCCGCGCCAGGAGAGTCTTGCCGGTGCCGGGAGGGCCGTACAGCAGCACACCCTTCGGGATACGCGCACCGACCGCGAGGAACTTGGCGGGCTCCTTCAGGAAGTCCTTGATCTCCTGAAGCTCGTCGATCGCCTCGTCTGAGCCGGCGACATCCGCGAAGGTCACCTTGGGCGTCTCCTTGCCGACCAGCTTCGCCCGCGACTTGCCGAACTGCATGACCCGGTTGCCGCCGCCCTGCATGCGCGAGAGCAGGAAGTAGAAGATCACGCCGATGATCAGGAACGGCAGCAGGATGCCCAGCAGACTGGTGAAGAAGTTGGTCTGCGGCACCTCGTCGTCGAAGTCCTTCAGGTTGGCCGCGTTGATCGCGTTGACCACCTCGGTGCCGCGCGGCGCCACGTAGTAGAACTGCACGCGGTCGCCATTGTCGCCGTCCGGCTTCGAGAGCGTGAGGTCGACCCGCTGCTCGCCGTCGACGATCTTGGCCGACTCGACGGTGTTGCCGCCGAGCAGCTCGAGGCCCTGCTGGGTCGAGATCTCTTTGAATCCGGAACCGGTGAGCAGCGTCGACCCGATCCACACCGCCGCGATCGCGAGCACGATGTAGACGATCGGGCCGCGGAAGATGCGCTTGATATCCATGAGTTCCCTGCCGCTATTTCCTGCCGCTGAAGTCCTGCAAGGCTACCGCGGGCGCCCTTGAAGGCGTCTGGATGTTCGCCAAGGGGAGAACCCGCGGGTGCGCTTTTCCGGAGACTCCGCGCCCGCGGCGGGTGTTTTCGGTCACACCTGTGACTGGAACGTGACAACTCCGGAAAAGCGAGGTCAGGCGTAGACGTGCGGGGCGAGCACCCCGATGCCGCGCAGGTTGCGGTAACGCTCGGCGTAGTCCAGCCCGTACCCGACCACGAATTCGTTCGGGATGTCGAAACCGAAGTACTTCACGTCGACCTCGACTCTGGCGGCATCCGGTTTGCGCAGCAGCGCCAGAATCTGCAGGGATGCCGGGCCCCGCGTCTGGAGGTTCGCTCTCAGCCACGCCAGTGTGAGACCGGAGTCGATGATGTCCTCGACGATGATCACGTGCCGACCGGCGAGGTCGGTGTCGAGGTCTTTGACGATGCGCACCACGCCGCTGGACTCGGTGGACGATCCGTACGACGACACCGCCATGAAGTCCAGCTCGGTGGTCATCTTCAGCTCGCGAGCGACATCGGCGATCACCATGACCGCCCCCTTCAGCACGGCGATCAGCAGCGGCACCTGGCCGGCGTAGTCCGTCTCGATGCGACGACACAATTCGGCGATCTTGTCCTGGATCTGCTGCTCGGTCAGCAGCACCTCGGTGAGGTCGCTCGCGACGTCGTCGATGTCCATCCGGTCCTACTCCCTCGCGTCCTTCGCGCTGAACAACAGGCGCCCGCCCTGCCGTTCCACCCTAACGCCGGGCAGGTGCAGCGGCCCCTGACCGTGCCAGTGCGTGACCAGCCGCGCGACCTCGAGCGTAAGCTCCCGCGACAGGCTGCGGTGGAACTCGCTGAGCACCACCAGCCGGATGAGCCGTTGCCGCAGCGCCGCCGGCTGCACGGCGAGCGCTTTCACCGGCAGGGCGATGCCCGCCTCCGAGTGCTCGGCCAGGTCCTCTGCGATCTCCTCGGCGAAGTGGTCCAGCGCCTCCGAGTCCTCGCGTAACTGCTCCGCCGTCCTCGCCAGCGCCTCCGCGATACCGGGGCCGAGCTGGTCCTCCATCAGCGGCAGGATGTCCCGGCGAACCCGCACCCGGACGACCTCACGATCCTCGTTCTGAGGGTCGTGCCACGGCTCCAGCCCCGCGTGCGCGCAGAACTGCAGCGTGGTGGCCCGCCGCACGTGCAGAAGTGGACGCAGGTACAGCCCGGTGCGCGCCCGCATCCCGGCGACGCTCGCCGGGCCGCTGCCGCGCGCCAACCCCAGCAGCACCGACTCGGCCTGATCGTCGAGCGTGTGCCCGAGCAGCACCGCCGCGGCGCCGGTGTCGGCCGCGGCGGACGCGAGTTCCGCGTAGCGGGCGGCGCGGGCCGCAGCCTCCGGTCCGCCTTCGGTGCCGACGCTGGCGCGGCGCGAGAGCACCGGGGTGAGCCCGAGCTGCTCGGCCTGGCGGGCGGCGTGGGCCGAGGCATCCGCCGACCCCGCTTGCAGCCCGTGATCGACGATCACCGCACCGGCGCGCAGGCCGGCTCGGGGAGCCTCGAACGCGGTCGCCGCCGCCAGCGCGAGCGAGTCGGGGCCGCCCGAGAGCGCGACCAGCACGAGCGGCGCTGCCGAAAACGCAGGAGATTCTCGCGCAAGTGCCGCCGAAGAGCGCTCTTTCGCGGTGCCGGGCGCGACTTCTCCTGCGTTTTCGGCAACGTGCGCGGCGTTTTCGGCAACGTGCGCTGCGCTTTCGGCAAGGTGCGCGGCGAGGGCAACTCGCACCGCCCGCCGCACATCGGCGATCGCGGGGGTGAGCCGTGGCCGATCGGGCATCCGATAACGTTAATGGAGCACTTTCTGCAGCGACACTGCAGCGTCACCCACCCCCGCGTCACAAGGAGCATCGCCATGGCCGCATACGACGTCGTCATCGAGATCCCGCAGGGGAGCCGCAACAAGTACGAGGTCGATCACGAGACCGGCCGGGTCTTTCTCGACCGGTACCTCTACACCTCCATGGAGTACCCGACCGACTACGGATTCTTCGAGAGAACGCTCGGGCTCGACGACGACCCCGTCGACGCGCTGGTGCTGCTGGAGTCGCCGACGTTCCCGGGCGTCGGCATCTCGGTGCGGCCGGTCGCGGTCTTCAACATGACGGATGACGGCGGCGTCGACTCCAAGGTCATCTGCGTGCCCGCGAAAGATCCGCGCTGGGCGCACATCCAGGACCTCGACGACATCCCGGAGTTCACCGTCAAGAGCATCGAGCACTTCTTCACGCACTACAAGGACCTCGAGCCCGGCAAGTGGGTCAAGGTCGAGGGCTGGCAGGGGCAGGCCGAGGCCGAGCGCGTCGTCGTCGAGGGCCTCGAGCGCTACGTGCCCGGCGGGCACTGAGCACTCAACCGGCGACCGCGGCGTTTGGCATTCTCAGGACCGCCACCGTATGCTTGACCGTCGGTAGCCCAGAAGTCCTGGACTTCGCGGCCCCATCGTTTAGTGGCCTAGGACACCGCCCTTTCACGGCGGCAGCACGGGTTCGAATCCCGTTGGGGTCACGGCAACTGAACACCAGTAACACAATATGGCCCTGTAGCGCAGTTGGTTAGCGCGCCGCCCTGTCACGGCGGAGGTCGCCGGTTCAAGTCCGGTCAGGGTCGCAAGGCACGGTCATCTCTCGCCAGAATGGCCGTGCCTTACTTGGCTCTGTAGCTCAGTTGGTAGAGCGCACGACTGAAAATCGTGAGGTCACGGGATCGACGCCCGTCGGAGCCACCATAACTCTGGCTTTTCGAAGATCGTCTTGGATCGCGCTCACCACGCCTCACTCGAAGTCGCCGCCCATCTGCGCCAGATCCTCGTCCGTGGCAGCCACGGGAGACGCGGGCCGTTCGATTGCGGCGAGCTGCTCACGCATGTACTTCACCGCCTGTGAGTTGTCGGGCTCGGCGAACGCCTCGTCATCGGCCGACTCGGCAACCAGGTTGGTACCCGTGTCGAGCAGGAACGTGGCGGTGCCGATGTGCCCGTCGGGCCCGATCACGTTCAGCTCCACGGTGTCGGCCCGGGCCGACCGGGCGATCACCGAGGCGCATTGGAGCAGAGCGTCCGCCGCCTCATCGCCGACGAACAGGCTCTTCTCGCCGAGCGGCAGATGCTTCACGCCGCAACCCTAGGCGGCGGCAGGAAGCACATGGCAGGCCTTGACACGCCCGTCAACCGGATGCGTACCCGATCCGGCACCCCTACCGTGGCGGGATGGACTGGTTCGGCGGAAGCGACTACGAGCTCGCGCGCCAGGTGCTGCAGCGCGGCACCGCCGCGATCTTCCTGATCGCGTTCGCGTCGACGTTCAACCAGTTCCCCGCTCTCCTGGGCGAGCGAGGGCTGCTGCCGGTGCCCGAGTTCCTGCGCACCGCGTACGGGCGCTCGCAGCCGACGATCTTCAGGCTGCACTATTCAGACCGGATGCTCCGTGCCCTCTGTGTCATCGGCATCCTCATCTCTGCCTCGCTCGTGTTGGGCCTGCCGCAGCTACTGGGTCCGTGGGCACCGATGGTCGCGTTACTGCTGCTGTGGGTGGGCTACCTGTCGATCGTGAACGTCGGGCAGACCTTCTACGGTTTCGCCTGGGAGTCGCTGCTGCTCGAGGCCGGCTTTCTGGTCGCGTTTCTCGGGTCGAACGAGTTGGCGCCGCCGATCGCGGTGCTGTTCCTGCTGCGGTGGCTGGTGTTCCGGCTGGAGTTCGGCGCCGGCATGATCAAGATGCGCGGGGACCGGTCGTGGCGCGACCTGACCGCGCTCTACTATCACCACGAGACCCAGCCGATGCCGAACCCGGTCAGCCGGTTCGCTCATCTGCTCCCGAGATGGATGCACCGCAGCGAGGTGCTCGGCAACCACGTCGCGCAGCTGGTGGTGCCGTGGCTGCTGTTCGCGCCGCAGCCGGTGGCGACCCTCGCGGCGGCCATCGTCATCCTGACCCAGGGCTGGCTGATGGTCAGCGGCAACTTCGCGTGGCTGAATGCGATCACGATCGTGCTGACGTTCTCGGCGGTCAGCGACTCGGTGGTGCGGTGGATCATCCCCGCGCTTCCCGAATCGAGCGACACCGAGTCGCCGCTGTGGTGGGTCGTGCTCGTGCTCGCGGTGTCGATTCTGATGGTCGTGCTCAGCTGGCAGCCGCTGCGCAACCTGTTCTCGCGCAACCAGCTCATGAACGCGAGCTTCAACCGGCTGCACCTGGTCAACGCCTACGGCGCCTTCGGCAGTGTGACGCAAGAGCGCTACGAGGTCATCATCGAGGGGACGATGGATGCCGACCCGCGCTCCGCGAACTGGTCGCCGTACGAGTTCAAGGGCAAGCCCGGCGACCCGCGACGCATCCCTCGGCAGTTCGCGCCGTACCACCTGCGGTTGGACTGGCTGATGTGGTTCCTCGCCCTCGGCGCGCCTGGCGATCGCTGGTTCGACGCGTTGTTGCGCAAGCTGCTCGACGCCGATCCCGCGACGCTGCGGCTGCTGCGGCACGACCCGTTCGACGGTCGTAAGCCGGAGTGGATCCGAGCCGAGCTGTGGCTCTACCGGTTCGCGACGAGGCAGCAGCGACGCGAGACCGGGCTGTGGTGGGTCCGCGAAGAAGCCGACACGTTCACACGCGCCTCGAGGCTCCGACCATGAGCGTGGATGCCACGGTCGTCGGCAGCGGACCGAACGGACTCGCAGCAGCCGTCACCCTCGCCCACGCCGGGCTGCGCGTGCGGGTGCTGGAGCAGGCGGACGCTATCGGCGGCGGACTGCGCAGTGCCGAGCTCACCCTCCCGGGGTTCCTGCACGACGTGTGCTCTGCGGTGCATCCGACGGCGCTCGCGTCCACGTTCTTCCGCGCCTTCGGGCTGCGCGATCGCGTGCCGTTCGTCATCCCGGACGCGTCGTTCGGGCATCCATTCGACGACGGACGGGCCGGGATCGCGTGGCGCGACCTCGACCGCACCGCGGACGAACTGGGCCCGGACGGGCCGGCGTATCGTGCGCTGATGCGTCCGCTGGTGCGGCGCATCCGTGGCGTCACCGACTTCACCTCCAACCAGCTGCTGCGCGTTCCGCGTGATCCGCTGGCGGCGCTCGCCTTCGGACTGCGCACCCTCGAGCAGGGCAGCCCGGGGTGGGACGTGCGCTTTCGCGACAGCGTCGCTCCGGCGATGTTCACCGGGGTGGCTGCTCACGCGAACGGGCGACTGCCGTCGCTGGCGGCCGCGGGCACCGGGCTGACGCTCACCGCCCATGCGCACGCGGGCGGCTGGGGGCTACCGATCGGCGGCTCGCAGGCTATCGCCGACGCGCTCGCCGACGACGTGCGTGCGTGCGGTGGTGAGGTCGTGGCCGGCGTCGACGTGCGAACACCGGCAGACGTCGGCCCCTCGAAGCTGGTGCTGCTGGATACCTCGGCGGAGTTCCTCGCCAGCTACGGGCGCGCGCTGCTGCCGAACGCCTACCTGCGGGCGCTCCGGCGATACCGGCGCGGGTACGGCGTCGCGAAGGTCGACTTCGCGTTGGACGGCCCGATCCCGTGGTCCTCGCCCGAACTGCGATCCACGCCAACCGTGCACCTCGGCGGCACGCGTGCCGAGATCGCAGCCGCCGAGCACGAGGTCACCCAGGGGCGCGTACCCGCGCGTCCGTTCGTGCTCGTGGTGCAGCCGACCGTCGCCGACCCGACGCGCGCGCCGGCGGGCAAGCACATCGGCTGGTCGTACATCCACGTGCCAGCCGGCATGGATGTCGACGCCACCGAAGCCATCACCGCGCAGATCGAGCGGTTCGCGCCCGGGTTCCGCGACCTGGTACTGGGGTCGGCGGCGATGACGGCGAGCGACGTTCAGCGGCACGATCCGAACTACCTGGGCGGAGACATCCTGGGCGGCAAGGTCAGCGTGTTGCAGTTGCTGCGGCGGCCGGTGCTGTCGCCCGCGCCGTGGCGCACGCCGGTGCGGGGGCTGTACCTGTGCTCGGCGTCGACCCCGCCGGGCCCGAGCACGCATGGCATGAACGGATGGCTCGCCGCCCGTTGCGCCCTGCGCGACGTGTACAACATGCCCGCGCCGCTCGGCCCTCGGTTTTGAGTTCGCCCGTCGGTTTTGTGCTGGCGACCGCAAGCACAAAACCGACAGGCCAGCACAAAACCGGCTCTTCACGATTGAGGGTGTAGCAGCGGTCTGAATCCGCCGCTTTCGAGCAGG
>VFQO010000578.1_pt1 | contig 37565 bp, 39 predicted proteins | sample 3512331 | NCBI WGS metagenome assembly VFQO01 (sample SAMN10412371, study PRJNA504923) | tailings metagenome | isolation source: Replicate 3 from Balatoc abandoned mine | place: Philippines: Itogon, Benguet | collected 2017-08-28 | reverse complement strand
CTCAAGGCAGCCACGGGCGATCCGCGATCGACGTTGTACGACCTGCGTCACACCTGGGTGAGCTTGGGCAACGAGCAAGACTTCTGCCTCGATCACCTGAGCGATGACAAGCCATATGACCGCAGGGCAAACGAGCTGGGGCATGCGCCATCGGACCTCATGTTCACCACCTACACCCACATCTTCGGCACAGGAATCCGCGCCTGCATCGATGGGCAAATAACGGTCGACCAAGTGCTTCGCCCGCGCGAAATCTCCGCATGGGCCGCCATGGACATCAAGACCATGAGACGTGAGATCGATCAAGGCAGGCTTCAACAGGCCAACGACCGACTGCGCACGCTGGTCTCGCGGGCGCGTCGAAAGGATGAGCACGAGACCAGCCAGCTTGTACTGCTGCGATTCATTGAGGAGTTTTCGCAGACGATCGCGGCACCGTCACCCAATGTGGTCTACCAGATCGCCATGGTGCTTCCGACGTCGCCTCTGATTGACTACGGCCCCCGCGAGTTGACGCTGGAAGTGCTGCTTCGATGTCTCCGACAACTCCCCTTGCTCAGCTGCGGCGACGGCTCGCAGCATTCGATCCTTGCACGCCAGGCAGGCGTTACTTCAATCGAATGGCGCCGGGCCTTGGATGAACTCGTCTTTCTGAATCGCACAGCCGCCCACGTCAGTCAACCACCAGACCAGGAAGCCGATCCGCCGACCTGGCTTATCGAGCGACACTGGGGCACCTTGATCGATTCAGCCTTCGCTGAAAAGTGGACACCGCTACTGAGGTATCTCGACCGCCACGCCGCGGACCCGGATGTTCGACTGGCAAGCGAATACGTTCTCCGGACTCTTGGGTGCGGCGATCACATTCCCGTGGAGGCGGCCGATGCGCGATTCGAATCACTAGTTCGCGTCTTTAAGGCTTGCGGCATCAATCTCTCGCGACTTGCACTTCACGCCTCTGGCAAGAAAGAAAGCTTGCACGCAGCCAAACAGGCGGCTGCACAGATCCCGAATGTCCTCGGTATCGACGTCTTGCCCATTGCCCGCGCGCAAAGATCTGGTCGTCCCGACGTCTACCTGACAGTGCGTTCGCAGGCCGGTGGCGCCGCCAGCAATCACAATCACGACGGAAGCGCCCATTCGCCCAAAGGATTGAGCGCACTGTTTCTTGGCGCGAGGCTCAAAGCCAAGATGTTCGAGGAGCGACGGGATGCGGCATAGGACCTTGGCTGGAAGGCCGTCTCTAGCGATCGCCCGACTTCGCCCCAACTACGTCAGCTCGCTGATTGCTCGCGGGGCCACCGCGGACGAGCAAACTGAGGCAGCGGAGAAGCTGCTGCGTAGGATTCATACGTGGGTTAGAGCGACAGATCGGATCTTCGCGACCGAGATCAGCTACAGGTTCTCGGTCATGGCCGAACAACTTTGCATCGACCTCGTCTGTCGACGCCTGCCGCAAGGAAAGTTGCTGCTTGAGACGATCGACCACCATATCGGACTCACACAAGAGGAGAACGAAGATCGCGAACGCCAGGCATGGCGGGATCTGCTTGTCCGGGAGTTCAGGGATTCAGTTGTCGATCTTCTTGGCCAGGCTGCGAGGTCGACTGCGGTTTTTCGGACCTCACTCAACACATCCGACTCGGGAGACCTTCTCCGATCGGAAAGCACCGCCTCGGACGTCGCTGGGCCGGAGCGCTTGCAAGGTATCGATGACGCTCATCAGGGTAACTTGATCTATGCGCTTAGCGCAGAAGGCTCCGAAAGCTACGCCGTCTGGGGTGATTCACCGCCTGTTTCAGTGCGTGTTCGACCCGAGCTGAACAAGGGTGGATACATGCTGCACGTCATTGCAGGCCCACCAGAGTTCGCAAAACGCAAGATCTCGCTGCTGGCGAAAGACCTCGACAAGCAATCATTTCTAACGATCGCCGAGGCGGCATGGGATCGTCATGGGATTGAACTTCATCTGCGCGTCGCGTCCACAACCGTTCGTGGACATTCACTCATCGGGAGGTTGGAGCGCATTGGTTCTACACCTTGACTTTGGCCCAATGCCATCGCAACCAGCAGCAACCCGACCGTCCTTCAAGCCGCTCGAGTTTGCTGAGCAGCCCAGCATGCTTCACTCGAACATCACTTTGACGGAAAGCTCATTCGATATCCAGACTGGGCAAGAAAACCGGCAGACTCCCCCGTCCCCTTGATACGTCCACCGGCGCACCATACAGCTCGCGCAGCCGCTCGGCGGTCATCACCTCGGCCACCGGGCCGCTGGCCAGCACACGCCCTTCACGCAGCAGCAGGGCGACATCGGCGCAGCGCAGCGCTTGGTTGGGGTCGTGCGTGGTGAACAGCACGCCCAGGCCGTCGGATGCCAGCGCGCGGATGGCTCGCATCACCAGCCCCTGGTTGCCGAAATCGAGGCTGGCGGTGGGCTCATCCAGCAGCACGGCGCGCGGCTGCTGCGCGAGTGCACGCGCGATCAGCTCCAGTTGGCGTTCACCGCCGCTCATGCGGTGCACCGAGCGCTCGGCCAGATGGGCAATGCCCAGTCGGCGCAGCGCGTCGTCGGCCACCGCGTGATCATGCGCGCCGGGGCGCGCCAGCAGACCCAGGTGCGCGGTTCGGCCCATCAGCACCATCTGGCGCGCGCTGTAGCCAAAGGTGCTGGCCTGGCCCTGCGGCACGTAGCCAATGGTCGGTCAAGTGGACGAACAGGCAGCGGGCCTCGGCCCGCTGCCTGTTCAAGCTTCAAACTGGGGAAAATTCAACCGGCCAATACGGGGAGTATTCATCCGGCGGTGACACCAACTGCACACCCTTGGCTTCGTGGACTCGGCCCATAACGTGGTGCTGGTGGGAGGCCCCGGCACGGGCAAGACCCACCTGGCCACCAGCCTGGGGATCGAGGCCATCCGCACACATGGCAAGCGGGTGCGCTTCTTCTCCACGGTCGAGCTGGTCAACGCCCTGGAGCTGGAGAAGGCGCAGAACAAGTCCGGGCAGATGGCACACCGCCTGATGTACGTCGATCTGGTGATCCTGGATGAGCTTGGCTACCTGCCGTTCACGCAGTCGGGCGGCGCCATGCTGTTCCACCTGCTCTCCAAACTCTACGAGCGAACGAGCGTGGTGATCACTACCAACCTCACCTTCTCGGAGTGGAGCAGTGTCTTCGGCGACGCCAAGATGACCACCGCCTTGCTCGACCGCCTCACGCACCACTGCCACATCGTGGAGACGGGCAATGAGAGCCGGCGCTTCAAGCATTCCAGTGCCGCTGGCGCGGCACCACCAAAGCAACGCGGCAAAGCTCAGAGAGGAGATCGAAGAACAGCAGACCCGATAGACTTATCCACAAACGGGTAGCCAGAACATCCATCATCCCAGTGGCTCAATATTCGACGTGATCACTGGCTCAGTTGTGCTGATGAATCAACACCCACAAAGCTCCCGCAAGCGCGTTGCCCCCTCAGTTCATCGCTGGACCCTCTGAAAACCCACTCAGCAGCGGAACCAGGAGGCAACGCCTTGCGTGGATCAGAAGGCGTGCCGGACGCCGAACATCACACCTGTCTGAGACTTGCCCGCTGCCGGCGCCCCGCCCCCTGCACCACCACTCGCCGAGATTGCAAGGGTGCCATCGTTACCAATCCTCCCCAGCGTGCCATAGACGGCGGTGCGCTTTGACAACGCATACGTACCGCGCAAGGCGAACAGCGTGGCCTCATTGGCGCTGTTCTTGAAGTCCAGGCGGAAGATCTGACCATCAAGTGTGAACAAAGAGGTCACTGGATGTGAGGCACCTACCCAGTAAAGATCACTCTTGGGCGTCGCCGCACTACCTTCATTGTTTCGCCGGATGAGTCCAGCAGCGACCTTGGTAGCTCCAGCCTTGAAGTAACCATTGACCACGGAGCGCTTGTCAGTGAGAGTGCTAGAGGTCAACCCCCCAGTCCCGCCAGTGCCACCACGGAGCTGATCGATGGCGAACGCCACGCCCCAAGCGGGGGCGTCGTATTTCGCGAGCACAGACACCTCGCGACAAGCTTTGCTGTCAGCGCCGCTTTCGCCAGCGCAGTTTGTGGTGTCGCGTCCCAGACTGTACGTTGCACCCAGCGTTACACCCGAGAAACTCGCGCGCCATCCGATCGAGTTGTCCACCCGCGCGCCTGCAACGTAGGAGTCCAGCGAAGATGAGCCATAAATATTCGGCCCAAGAATATCCGCATCCATCAGTGAGAACGTCAGCATGGTGTTCTGGCGGCCCACCGTGAACGTTCCCCAAGAGCTCTGCAATCCCACCGTGGATTGACGGCCAAACATGCGACCGCCTTGATTGAGAACGCCGCTTTCAGGGCTGAAGCCCGTCTCCAAGTTGAACAACGCTCGTAGCCCCCCTCCCAAGTCCTCGGAGCCACGGAATCCGATGCGTGAGGGCACTGAGCCGGTGAGGTTTGGCATACGCGTAAGACCGTTGCCTCCCGCGCCCACATTGGTCAGGTGTTCAACACCAGCGTCCACAATGCCGTAAATCGTTACGCTTGATTGGGCGCTCGCTGCAGAAGCAGCCAAAGCCAGCACGCTGAGAGAAATTTGAGTTCGAACTTTCATGGTTGTCTCCGGTTATAGAAAGTGCCCCTGACGCGCAACAGCGCGCTGGGACTTCACGACGCACACTCTTCGAGCTCAGGCTACGCCCTCAACAGATCACCAAATTGACGCCGAAGGGGGAGTCGACTGACTCAGGCTCACATTTTTCTTTGATATCTAAGCAACTATCCGACGGGAATCCTAGTCGCGGATACCCAAAAGATCAACATTGATTCTTCGATCAATGTGATCCAATTTCAGTAACTGGGTCTACTTCAATCTGTTCGCTGTTTCAGATTGGAAGTGGTGAAGCCAGTTCGACAACGCGACAGGCCAGACACCGCGACGAGTCGCAGGGGGACGGCTAAGGTCATCGCCCTCCCCCTATCGCCCCATCCAGGTAGCTGTGATCTACGTAGGCGACCGCAGGTTTGATCGCGGCCCCTTTTGCGCCGAACTTAGACCGAAGCTGGGCGACACGGGCAATGCCATCCATATTCAGACGGCCCTTGCGATGAAACCCGTACTTGCTGTCTAGCAGCACCCGATAGGCAGTCTCGGCGGAGCTTGCGCTGGTGCCTGGCGGCATGTTGCTCAGGAAGATTCGGATCGCTTCGTCCTTGTTCTCAGGCTGGTACAGCCAGTCCACAGCGTCGGATGTTGCGCGAATGTAGGCCTCGACTCGCCGCGGGTTTTGTCGCGCCCACCCCTGGCGAACGGAGGCCACCACGCCCTGATACTCCCCGAGCACCTCGTTGGCACGACCAAGCGTTTTGAATCCCCGTTCGGCGGCATTCAGATCGAAGGGCGTGATCAACATGGTGCCGGCATGTTTGCCTTCCAGCAGCGCCCGGTAGCGCTGCGACACACCGCCAGCCCGCTCGGTACGGTAGTCCCGGTCCAGCACGAGGCCATTGCGATCGAGCATCTCCAGCAATACGAATGCGTAGCCCGTGGTCAGGGCGTCCACCGACAGCGTCTTGCCTCGCAGATCGGCAATCTTGTCGATACCAGGGGCCGCCACCAGCCTCAGGAAGCCGTTGTCCATGCCCATCACGGCCACAAGGTCCGGCCCCTCCACGCCAGCCTCTCCTTGACCCTCGCGGTAGGCAATCACGTTGTCCATGGCCGTCATGGCCACATCGAAGTCGCCTTGAATGAGTCCCTTGAGCTGGAAGGTGGAGTTCGGCGTGGCAGTGATCTGGACGGCCAAGCGCTCACGCTCGTAGTAGCCCAGGCTCTGCGCTGCCCAGATGGGCCAGTTGAAGCCGCCCGGGAACACGATGACTCGCAAGATCTCGGGGGTAGCCGGGAGGGAGGGTGATTGTGTGGCACAGCCGCTCGCGAGCACCAGAGATGCGGCAGCGGCAATAGCGGTACGGCGTTTCATCGGTTGCACTCCTGCTTATTTGTTGGGGCATTGACCGACGTAGGCGTCGGCGTGCGACTTCAGAACGTTCTCTGCTATCAGCTTGAACTCTGGTTTCCCCGCTGCGCCATTGACCATCTGGAACACGTGGTAGTTCTGCACGGGATAACGATTGGGTCCGAAGCGGAAGTCACCACGCAACGACTTGAACTGCGCCTTCGCGATGGCATCGGTCAGTGCCTTGCGATCGTCGACCTTGCCTTTCGTGGAAGAAATGGCTGCGTTCAGCAGCATGGCTGCGTCATAGCTGAACGCTGCGTAGGCCGAGGGCGTTCGGTTGTATTTTCGCTCGAAGGCGGAGACGAAGCGCCGCGACTCCGGGTTGGGCATTCCGGGCGTCCAAGTGTCGGCCAGCATCACGCCCTGGGCTGCAGCCCCCATGGCGTCGACAGCGGTGCCTTCGATCGTGTTGGTGGTCGCCAGCGGCAACTTGCCTGCCAGACCGGCTTGTTGGAACTGGCGCACGAAGGTCACGCCCAGCGCGCCCGGATAAAAGGCGAATACCGATTCCGGCTTGCTGGCACTCAGTTGGGTCAACTCGGCTGAGAAGTCAAGCTGGTTGAGCGGGGTATAGATCTCATCCACGATATCCCCCTTGTAGAAGCGCTTGAGTCCCGTGATCTTGTCCTTGCCTCCCACGAAATTCGGGGTCAGCGTGCTCAGCCGTTTGACGCCCTTTTCCTGCAGGTACTTGCCCATTGCCTCGGCGGGCACGTCGCTCTGCCAGGAGGTCACGAACAGGTTGGGCTTGCACATCGCACCGGCGGTGGGCGACGGCCCAGCAACCGATCCCACGAAGGGCACGGCTGTCGCTGCGATCTTTCCTTGCAGCGCCATGAGCACATTGGCGAACGTGAGGCCGGTGATCACATCAACACGATCCTTGTCGAGCAGTTTGGAGACGGCCACGATGGCGGCCTCGGGCTTCTGCTGATCGTCCTCGCGGATCACGCTGGCAGCGACGCCACCGAGCTTGCCATCGAGGTGCTCGAGGGCAAGCATGAACCCGTCGAGCTGGTCGCGCCCTACTTCGGCAGAAGGCCCACTGAGCGTACCGACGAAGCCGACCTTGACCTCGGCTTGTGCCGAACCGACCGCGGTCAGGGCCGCGACGCCGATGGCAATAAAGGATAGCTTGAGTTGCATATGTGTCTCCTGTTGCTTTGGGGGTTTGACTTACACGACGGTGGTTTCGAGCTCGCCCAGGCCTTCGATCCAGACCTTCATGACGTCGCCCTTCTTGAGAAATGTGCCGGTTTCCATGCCCACGCCAGCGGGTGTGCCAGTCAGCAGCACGTCACCAGGAAACAGTTCGACGCGCGTACTGAGGAAGGCAATCTGCTCGGCGATGTTGTAGAGGTGGTTGCTGGTGTTGGAGTCCTGGCGCACCTTGCCATTGATGGTCAGGCGAATGGCCAGGCGCTCAGGGGATTCAACGAATTCAGCAGGTGTGAACACAGGACCTAGTGGGCAGGAGCCCGCAAAGCACTTGTGACCGATCCAGTCGAAGCGGAACGGCGATGTCGGGTCAACTGCGGTGCGAACCAGGTTGTCCCGCGCGGACAGATCGTTGGCGCAGGTGTAGCCCGCCACGACGTACATCGCCTGCTCCACCGAGAGGTTGCGCGCATGGGCGCCGATAACCACCGCCAGCTCAGCCTCCCAATCAAGCTTCTGGGTATGCGCCGGGTAGGCGACCTGCGCCTTGTCGCCCACCACGGTAGCGCGCCCTGGCTTGATGAAGTGCCAGGGATCGACGCCTTCAGACTTTGGGTCGAGCACCAGGCGCATGTTGAATGCCCTGCCCATGGCCTCTACGTGGTCCCGGTAGTTGGCGCCAGCGCAGTACAGCGTTCCCGGGCGTATGAGCGGAGCCAGCAAAGCCAGCTGTGCAGGATCGAGCCTGGCCGCATCGAAGGCCCCGCGCTGGTCGGCGATGGCCTGCACGAGGGCGCGCAGTGCAGGCTGGGCCACTGACCAGGCAGCGACCAAATCGTCGACGGATTGACCGCACAGCCACGACACATCGGCCGCTTGCGCGGCCATCTCCAAATCGAGCCACTGGCCGTCGATCGTCACACCGGCTTTGTCTGCGCCGGAACTGCAATAGGAGAACAGCTGGTATTTCACGGGCATCCATTCGTGAGGCAAAGCGCTTCCCCCTCAGGCGCCAGAAGGCACCCGATTGGATCGGCGACGGGATGGAATCAGGCCTGAGCGACGCGCGGCGGCAAGGCGCTCAGAGCAATCGGGCAGATTGGTTAGAGAAGCGCATCGACACGGTGATGCCCCCCTCCATCACGGCCCACTTGCGCAGGTCGATGGTCACGACCCCTTCGCTTACGAAGGGATCCAGGTCCAGGATCTTTCTGGCCTCACTGTGGGAGCCGGCGCGTACGATGGTCATGCCCCCCTGCGAGCCCGGCGGCGTGCCCTCGGCCACGAAGGGCCCGGACGCGAAGATCTCACCACGGCGCTCGGCGGCCACTGCCCACTCGAGGTGGGACTGCAGCAACTCCCCTGCCCGGGTAAGGTTTGCGGGCTGGCGCAGCGCCACGAACAGCGGCTTGTTGAGCATGGCGGCCAGCATCGCCTGGACATTGGGCGTGAGGTCCATCAGGGCTCCTCAAAGTTGACAACGAATTCGGGCGGAGGTGGGGTCTGAGCCCACACCGCCGTGATCTGCTCGGGCCCCACGTTCAGGGGCACCCACGCGCTGTCGTCCTCGGGGATCACGTCGATATCCCAGAAATACTCGGCCAGGCTATTCCACGGATCGCGGATATAGTGGAAGTAATTTGAGCCCCCCACGTGACGGCCGAGACCGAAGCCGTCTTTGTAGCCGGCGCGGAGCAGGGTCTGCGCGCCGATCTCGATCTCGTCGATATCGCCGACCTCGAAGCTGAGGTGGTGCAGCCCGGTGTGCGAACTCTTGGCAAAGGCCAGCATATGGTGGTCACCGCCCGCGCTACCGCGCAGGAAGGCCAGGATGTCGTGTGCTCGGTCCGACACCTTCATGCCCAGGATATGGCAGTAGAAGCCCACCGAGCGATCGACGTCAGGCGTGAACTTGATCAGATGGCCCAGCCGGCGCGGTCGGGCCCTCTTGCCCATGGTACCCACATCACAAGCGCGCCCCACGCGCTGGTAACGACCGGGTGCATTGATCGCCACTGGCGTAGGCTGCAGCGAAGGTGCGGGCTCGGCAACCTGCAAGTTGACCCAGTCGCCATGTGGGTCCTGGAACCAGATGCCATCCATGGGCCCGAAGGGGCTGACAACAATGGGGACTCCCGCCCGTTCCAAGTTGGCGATCGCTGTCTTCATGCCATCGGCGTTGGTGCCAAAGGACACGTAGGACAGCCGCTTTTTCGGCCCCGGCATCAGCCGGATCTGATCCTGCGCGCGCCCTTCGCAGCGAAACACCAAATCGTCGCCGGCGGCGCGCGTCTCCAACCCGAACAGATCGTAGAAGGCACGGCCCACCTCGAGATCCGGCACGGTCATCCCCACATGCATCAATGAACGGATCACGCCTGCTCTCCTCAACGAATGGGTGAAAAGGCCGTCGGTGTGAGCAACTCGCTGCGCTGCTCCACGACCAGGGACACCACTTTTCCCAGAAAGGCCCGCCACGCGGGATTTCCTGACAAGGCGGCGCGGCGCGCCACGCGATCTTCGTAGCTGTCGAAGCCCCAAAGCTGGACGACACGGTTCAATTCGCCGACCTCCGTGACGAAATAGCCCAGCAGGCGACCAAGGGCCTCGCTTTGCAGCGCCAGCCCCTCCTGTTGGTAGGCCTGCAGAAATTCGTGGACGGCACCCGGTCGCAAGGTGTACACGCGTTGTTCGACGATCAAGACGATTTCCCCTGTTCAGAGGCGGTCGCATCGGACTCGGCCTCGATAAACTGCACAACGGCAGCGATATCCTGGTCTCCCATGCCCTCAGCCAGCGCGCGGCGGAAATAGGGCAGCGCTGCGTCGAAGAGTGGCGTGGCACAACCTAGCGAGGCCGCGAGTTCTTCACCCAGGTCCAAATACTTCTCAAGCGTCCGAAATGGCCCCGGCGCAGGCGTGAATGTGCGCTCCGCAATCATCGGACCGCGGACATTCAGCATGGTGGAGCCGCCAGCGCCGAGCTTGAGTACCTCGACCAGTTGCCTGGGGTCAAATCCCGCCCGACGCCCCAGGTTGAGCGCTTCAGCCGCAGCCAGCGTGTGGATGGTGAGCAGGTAGTTGGCGATCAGTTTGACCGCGACGGCCGAGCCGAAGGGACCAATGTGGAACTGGTGCTCGGTTATCGCCGTGAGGATGGGCCTGCAGGCATCGAGCAGCGATTTCTCGCCGCCGACGTAGAGCGCGGCACGGCGTTGCGCCACGAGCATGGGAGAACCACTAACCTCGGCCTCCAACACCTGGGCGCCGGTGGCCTGGACGCGAGTCGCCTGTTGTTCCTTGAATGCACGCGTATAGGTGCCCATCTCGATGACGACCTGACCCGGCTTCAATCGCTCAAGAATGCCCTGGGGGCCTTCCAGTACGCTGAGCTGCGCCTCCTCGCTAGGCAAACACAGCAGCAGCACGTCTGCCATATTGGCCACATCTGCCGCGCTGCCCAAGGCCTCACCGCCGCAGGCAACGAACGCTTCGCGGTCCGTGCGGCGAAACCCGACGACCTTGAAGCCAGCGCTGATGAGGTTGGCGGCAATCGGTTGGCCCAATTGGCCGATCCCGATCATGCCGATCACAGGGGATGTCACTCCATGTCTCCTTTGTTGTGTGGGCAGTCTAGGGAAACCTTCTCGAATCATCCATGCTGATTGGTTGATAAAGACCTATAAAATCCATTTATACGAAGCCTGGTTTCCCGCGCGCATGAAAGATCTCAACCTCTTGTACGTCTTCGAGGCCATGTGGCAAGACCGCTCGGTTACCGACGCGGCGGAGCGACTCGGTGTGAGCCAGGCCGCTGTCAGTAGTGCACTCAAACGACTGCGAGCCGCCTATGCCGACAAGTTGTTCGTGCAGGTGGGTCGCCGCATGGAGCCGACCCCGATGGCGGTGGAGTTGTCGTCCAACTTGTTGGAGGCACTGAATATGGTGCGCCGCTCGCAGGCGGCCCCACCTGGGTTCGATCCGAGCCAGGCGGTGCGCACCTTCACCATCCGCACGCGCGACGTGGGCGAGGTGGTCTGCTTTCCCCGGGTGCTGGCCGAAGTCGCGGAGACCGCACCGGGGGTGAAGATCCGCACCGTGTTCATGCCGATTGCCGAGACGCTCGTCGGGATGGCCAAAGGCCATATCGATCTGGCGCTGGGCTTTCTGCCGTCGTTGGAGACAGCGATCCATCGGCGACGACTGTTCTCGCAGCACTATGTCTGTGTGATGCGCAAGGGTCATCCGCTTCAAAAGGTCCCGCTGCACAGGGAGCTATTCCTGGCGCAGCACCACCTGCTCGTGGAGTACTCGGGCAGCGGGCATCAGGTGATCGAAAAGGCATTGATCGATGCAGGTGCCAAGGAGCGCATTCGCGTGCGCTTGCCGCAGTACCTCTCCGCGCCGCACTTCGTGCAATCCTCCGACCTCCTGTGGTCAGCACCAGCCATTTTGGCCGAGACCCTGGCGCACCACTATCCACTGATCCTCAAGCCGCACCCCCTACCGCTGCCTGACTTCGACGTCTCGCTGTATTGGCACGACCGATACCACCAGGATGCGGCGAACCGCTGGCTGCGAGAATTGCTGATCACCCGCTTGGCGCAGTGAGTACAACTTGGGTCAAACGCCCATGTATTGATGAACGATATCGGGTTCGGCGCGCAGGGCGCGTGAGTCGCCCTGCCACGCGATGCGCCCCTTCTCGATCACGTAGTGGTGGTCGGCCAGGTCTGCCAGTCGACGTACGTTCTTGTCGATGACGATCTGCGCCAGGCCTTCATCCTTCAAGTGGGCCAGTGTGCGCCAGATCTCGTCGCGGATCACGGGCGCCAGTCCCTCGGTTGCCTCGTCCAAGACCAGCAGGCGCGGGTTGGTCATCAGCGCGCGACCAATCGCCAGCATCTGCTGCTCGCCACCCGAGAGCTGCCAGCCCATATTGGTGCGGCGCTCCTGCAGGCGAGGAAAACATTCGTAGACCCGTGACAGCGTCCAGGCAGTGGCCTGAGTCGCTACCGCTGCGACACGAGCAGTCGCCACCAGGTTCTCCTCTACGCTCAAGTTGGAGAACACCTGTCGACCCTCGGGCACCAGCGCTAGACCTTGGCGGGCGATGCGGTGGGAGGCCAGACCACGGGTCGATCGGCCATCCACCTGGATATCGCCGCGCAGGGTCGGCAGCATGCCAAACAGGCACTTGATGGTGGTCGATCTGCCCATGCCGTTGCGTCCAAGCAGCGTGACTACCTGGCCGGGGTACACGTCGAAGTTGATGTCAAACAGCACCTGGGCACGACCATATCCGGCCTGAAGCCCGCGCACGCTAAGGATAGGAGCAGTCATTTCAGTGGACTCAGAAATCTTCTTCGCCGAGGTAGACCGCGCGCACTTCTGGGTGGGAACGCACTTCATCGGCAGTGCCGGTGAACATCACGCGCCCGTAGACCAGAACCGTGATCCGATCGGCCAGCGAGAACACGGCATCCATATCGTGCTCGACCAACAAGATCGCATAGCGACGCTTGAGATCACGCAGAAGCTCGATCACCGCGGCCGACTCCTGCACGCTCATGCCAGCCATAGGCTCGTCGAGCAGCAGGAACTTCGGCTTGGCCGCGAGCGCCATAGCGAGTTCAAGCTGACGCCGCTGGCCGTAGGCCAGTTCGCCCGCGGGCACATCGGTCTGTGCCTGCAGACCAGCCGATGAAATCGCCTCGCGTGCAACAGCCACCGCCGCCCTGTCCGAAAGCAACGAGCGCCAGAAACGCCAGACGCTGGAACGCGTGGCCATGGCGGCCAGTGTTGCGTTCTCGAGCACCGTGAACTCCTCAAAAATAGAGGTAATCTGGTAGGACCGCAATAGGCCTTCCCGCGCGCGTCGGTGAATGGGCAGCCCCCCGATCTCGCGACCTTCGAAGTGGATCTGCCCAGCATCGCTTGCCAACTCACCACTGAGCTGGTTGATGAGAGTGGTCTTGCCTGCCCCGTTGGGGCCGATCACCGCGTGCAGCTCGCCCGGTCGCACGTCGATGGAGACTTGGTCGGTCACAAGCAAGGCGCCATAGCGCTTGATCAGACCATTGGTTTGAAGGGCGCTCATCCGCGATCCTCCGTCGTGGTCGGAACAGCTGCAGAGGGCCGCGGCGTCCAATCGATCCACTGAACCAAGGTGCCCACGATGCCCTGCTTGCCAACCAAAGTCAGCAGCACGACCAGCGGGCCGAAGATCACCATCCAGTGTTCCGTGAAACCCTTGATGAACTCCTCCAGGCCGAGATACACGAGGGCACCGACCACGGGACCTGCCACAGTGCCGATACCCCCAAGCACGACCATCACGATCAATTCGCCGGACACCATCCACGCCATCGATGTAGGGGAAGCAAAGGCGTTCAGATTGGCGAGCAGGAAGCCCGCAAGGCCGCACAGCACACCGGAAAGGATGAAGGCCACCAACTGAATTTGGTGCACCTGCAAACCGATAGCGGCCACGCGCCGCGCATTCTGGCGTGCGCCGCGAAGCGCCATGCCAAAGGGCGACGTACGCAAACGCGCCATCCACCAGGTCAGCAGGGCCAGCACCACCCAAGCGGCAACATAGACGCTGTCGGTACTACCCAGACTCAGATCGCCAAAGCGGCTGGTCATGGCCACGGGCAGCCCATCGTCGCCCCCATACTGCTTCAGGCTTACGAACAGGAAGTACCCCATTTGCGCGAAGGCCAATGTGATCATGATGAAGGCCATGCCCGAGGTGCGCAGACTCACGAAGCCCACCACCAGCGACACCGTCGCGCAGACGCCAATGCAGATCAGCAGGTGCGCCATGCCACTGCCGATTCCGTAATGCGAAGGCAAGGCAACGGCGTACACACCGAGGCCCAGAAACAATGCGTGACCAAAGCTCACCAGCCCGCCGTAGCCCAGCGCCAGATTCAGGGCGCTCGCAGCAATGGCATACACCAACACGCGCGCAAAGAACGAGGTCCAGAAAGGCTCATCAAGGGCATTGGCTACCCAGGGCACGGCTCCCAGGGCCAGAAACAGGACAGTGCCCGCGATCACAGGCAGACCGGTCAAGCGAACATTCATGACAATCTCCAGACTCAGCGGGAACGGGCCGGGAAAAGGCCCTGCGGCCGGATAGCGAGAACGACGGCCATGAGGACGTAGATGCTCATCGAAGCCAGGGCTGGGCCAGCCGCATCGGCCGTAGAACGCTCCATGAACTGGCGTAGCGTCAGAGGCAGCAACACGCGACCCATGGTGTCCACAATGCCCACGATGAGCGCCGCGTAAAAGGCTCCAGACACTGAGCCGATGCCACCGATCACGATCACCACCAGGGTAGTGATGAGCACTGGCTCCCCCATGCCGGACTGCACGGACAACAAGGGGCCCGCCATGGCGCCGGCCAAGCCGGCCAGGGCGGCGCCAACACCGAACAACATCGCGTTGAGAAAGCCGATATTCACCCCGAGCGCCCCCACCAGTTGTGGGTTCTGCGCGCCCGCCCGGATGAGCATGCCAACCCGGGTTCGGTGAATCAGCCAGTGCGCGCCAACCGCCACCAGCAAACCAACCACAATGATTGCAAAGCGGTAGGACGGGTAGGCAAACCCCATCACCTCTACTGTGCCGGACAGGAAGGACGGCATCTGGATGAACATTGGCTGTGGGCCCCAGACCAGACGTACAGCTTCGTTGAAGAACATCACCATGCCAAAGGTTGCGAGCACGTGATCAAGGTGATCGCGGCGGTACAACCGGGCAACAATAGTGCGCTCTAACAGAATGCTGAGGAACCCGGCTCCCCCCATGGCAGCCAGAATGGCTAGGCCAAAAGAGCCCGTCGCAGCATATGCTGCAGCAGCGAAATAGGCACCCATCATGTAGAGAGAGCCGTGAGCCAGATTCACGAAGCTCATGATCCCGAAAACGAGGGTGAGGCCCGCAGCCAGCAGGAACAGCAATACCCCGTATTGCAGCCCATTGAGCAACTGGGCAATCAAAAGCGTCGTGCTCATCGATCTCTCTCACCTGAGTACGTGTACGGAACGGCCAGGAACCCTGCGCACATGTCCCCGGATTGCAAACAATCCGTGGTCGCAGCGCACGGGACGCCGTGCTGATAGATCTTCATTCGAGTCTCCGTGCTAGGTCTCTGGATGTTGGCACTTGAAGGAGCCACTACCGGGAGGCCAGCCTACGCCTCGGACTCCGCCCATGGCTTAGAGTCATTCGATTTGAAGGAAAACGCGGCCGCCGTCGATGCGTACCGGGTAGGTGCGCACGGGGTCTGCCGCCGGATCGCAAGTCGGCCGACCATCTCGAACGTCGAACTTGCCCTGGTGCAGCGGGCACTCGATCTCATGGCCGTCGAGAAAACCGTCGCACAATCGTGCGTTTCCATGGGTGCAGAGGTTGTCAGACGCATATACGGCCGAACCGACGGTGTAGATGGCGACGTCGCGGCCACCGACCTGCACGCCAACGACGTCATCGCTGGGGAGATCGGCAACAGCCATCGCGTCCAGCCACTGGGGGGAATCGCTCATTAAGGGCCTCAGATAGGATAGATGATCGAGTTGGGGATCATTTCGCTGTCATAGATGCAATGACGCGACTCGAACTTCAGACCTGCTGGCGTTTTCACCACGGTATCGATGTAGCGACCAACGTTAAACACAGTGCTCGCCTCGGACAGTTTGGTTCGCAGCACTGCGTAGTTGGCCTCGCATTCGAAGCGACCAGCGTCGGCACCTCGGACCACGGGCGTACCCACCACGTGTCGCTGGTAGTACGGATCGTGGAACAGCGTCTCCTTGATGCCGTAGACCCGGTCTTTCAACATTCCCTTGCTTGTAAACGACAGTGTTGCCAGTGGAAATCCACGCTCGTGGTTCTCGCGGGGCTGCAATCGGTACACGCAGTCGTCGGTGAAGAACTCAGGCCACAGGTCCCACTGGCCTGAATCCACCGCGGCGGCGTAGTCGGCATAGAGCTGGTTCAGCGCGAGCCAGTCGTCGAAACTCATCTTGCTACTGATACTCATCGTCTTCAGGCCTCCATCACGTCGCGCCAGTAGCGATACATGCCGCGAATCAGCGTCTCGGTGACCATGTGCTCGGTGTTCTCGACCTCTTTGCCGCCGAGTTCGGCCACCGCGCGGTGGAAGGGCTTGCTCTCGAACGCCTGCTGCGAAAACTCGATCACCTCGCCATCGTCCGCGCTCACGAAGCCTGCAGGGCCAAACAGATTGGCCTGACGCAGCCGGCGCTGGGTCATCTCTTCGGTGTCGTCTTCAAAACCGAAGTGGGTCCACACGAAGTCGAAGCTGCCGTGTCCGTTGGGTTGGATGTGGCGTGTGGAAACGCTGTTGACCTGCTGCTGCAGGATCACGCTCGGGAAAATGGTGGTCATCACCGCTGTGGGGCCACCCCACCAGGGTTCGGGCACGATGTCCAGGAAACTCGGATCGTTGAGCTGCATGCTCTCCTTGAAGCTGGACACCTGCGTTACCTGGTCCGCCTTGCCTGCGTTGCCACGTGTGCTGATCATGGCGGCGTGGCGGAACTTGTCGTCCATGCGCAGTTGCGACTTGTTGTCGGCGCGCCAGAGACCGAAGGTCACGAACCAGGTGTGCAGCAGGCCTGGGTGGTACGGATCCTTGATGTTCTCCTGCATCAACTTCCAGTTGCCCGGAATTCGCTGGCGGTTGTAGCCCAGGATTTTGAGCTTTCGCCCGTTGAAGAGGCGGTCAAAGTAGCCCAGGATGGTCGGGCCCAGGTATTCCTCGAGCGATTCGACGTCGTGATCGAAAGAGGCGAAGACGACACCGCCGCGCACCGCCACCTTGAGTTTGGTGAGTCCGTGGTCGCTGGTCTTGAAGTCCGCCGGCATGCCACCGTGCACCTGACCGTCCTGTTTCACCCCGCGGCGGAAGGGGACACCCTGCAGGTCACCCTTGAGCGTGTAGTTCCACTGGTGGTAGGGACAGACGAATTCCTTGCGATTGCCGTGGCGTTCCCGACAGAAACGCATACCACGGTGCGCGCACACGTTTTCCACCACGTTGATCTGTCCGTCGGCATCCCGGGTGAGGATCACCGAGCGTTCCCCCACCACGGTGCGCTTGAAGTCACCCGGATTGGGCACCTCGGCTTCCAGGCCGACGTAGCACCAATGCCCCTTATAGAAGAAGCGCTCAAGCTCGCGTTTGTAGAGTTCCTCGTCCGTATAGGCGAGGAAAGGGATACGGTGGGTACCCTCGGCTTCCCATTGCGGCTCGCGCGGAAAGACCTTGATCGTCGCTTCCATCGTTGTCTCCTTGGAATATGCCCTGGCGTTCAGGGCGTGACCTTGACCTCGACCGGATCCAGGCCAGCGATCGCGCCGACCATGGTGTCGCCGGCCACGACGGCGTTCACGCCCTCAGGCGTTCCCGTCATGATGAGATCGCCCGGTTCCAGCGCTTCGTATGTCGACAGATGGGCGATGCATTCGGCGACCGACCAGATCAGCTTGTCGATGTCCGACGACTGGCGCGGCTGACCGTTGACGGTCAACGTGATGGCGCCCGACTTTGGGTGACCGATGTCGGCGCTGCGGTGGATGCAGCCGATGGGCGCCGACAGTGCGAACGATTTTCCGAACTCCCAGGGACGCCCTTTGTCCCGCGCTTCAAGCTGGACGTCACGGCGCGTCATGTCCAGACCCACGGCATAGCCGTAGACCAGGTCGAGTGCCTCGTCGACGGGGATATCGCGCCCGCCGGCACCGATGGCCACCACCAGTTCGATCTCGTGGTGGTAGTTGCGCGTCCTGCACGGGTACGGGACGGTGGCTGGCTGTGCAGCGTCCACCACGGCGTGAGCAGGCTTCATGAAGAAGAACGGCGGTTCACGGTCCGGGTCCTTACCCATCTCGCGCGCATGGGCAGCGTAATTGCGCCCGACGCAGAAGACACGGTTGACAGGAAAACGCTCCTCCCGGCCTGCCACGCTAAGCGCGTGCAAACGGGGTGCTGCAACAGCAAGATTCATGAATATTCCTCGTCTCTGTGTGGGGTTAGAGGCGTTGTTCGCGCCACAGTCCAAGCGCCTGCTGCACGGGGCGATCGGAGAAGCTGAACAAGATGGTGTCTCGCTCGGCCTGGACTTCAACCGAATGCCACGAGGGAACGACAAACACATCGTTCTCCTCGAAGCGCCAGTGGCTCTCCCCGACCTTGACGTGGCCTGCGCCTTCCAGGCACACATACACGGCGGCGTCGGTGCTTCGGTAAGACTTGGTCTGAAAGCCCGCGGGCAGGTGCTGGGCGAAAGCGCCAATGGTCGGCATGGGCGATGCGCCAGTGGCTGGATTGACGTAACGCAGCTTGAATCCATGGTGCGTATCAGGTGCACCATGGGCGATGGCCTTGAGCGACTCGCGCGTGCGAGCAAAGGGGTACACGAACACCTTCGTGGGGTCGGTCGGGCGCGGGGCGTAGTCCAGCGGCACCATGTTCGCGCCGTACCGTGCCAAGGCATCACCTTCGGGTCGCAAGGGCCGCTGCGTCTGGTCTTCGCTCTTTTCAGCAAAGCCAGCGTCCAGAAACCTCACGATCGGGATGTCCAGACCGTCAAGCCAGACCACAGGCTGGTCACCTTCGTTGCCGTGGCCGTGCCAGGTCCACGCGGGCGTGACGATGAAATCGCCTCGGCGCATGGTAGTTCGCTCGCCGTCCACCGCGGTGTACGCACCCTCGCCATCGAGCACAAGTCGCAAGGCGGACTGGGTGTGTCGGTGCGCCGGGGCGATCTCCCCCGGCAGGATCAGTTGCAGTCCGGCATACAGGGTCTGCGTAATGCAGGACTGTCCGCGCAGTGCCGGGTTCTCAAGAATGAGAACGCGCCGCTCGGCCTCCTTTGCCGTGATGAGGCGACCAGCCTCCGTCACCTGCTCCCGGATCTGTCGGTAGTTCCACATCGCGGGCTTGGCTTGCGTGCGCGGGTGCGGCGGCACGAGCGAAGACAGCACTTCCCACAGCGGTGTCATGTTCTCGGCACTGATCCGGCTGTAGTACCCGTAGCGTTCGGCTTTCGCTGCGGACTTCGGGCTGGTTGCGGTGTCCATGAGCGGTCCCCTATTCAAGCGCCTTGGGCGTAAAACGCATCGGCATACACATGTTCGGGTGCGATTCCCTTGTTGCGCACCACGAGAGTGGCTGCCTCGACCATGGGTGGCGAGCCACACAGATAGGCCCGCCAGCCATCCAGATCACCGAGGTCGTCCTCGATGGCCTTGGTGACCAGGCCACACCGGTGCTTCGACGCAGCGCCACCGGAACTCACGACGATATGCGTCTTGAGCCGCGGATGTTCTGCCTGCAGCGCTTCGAGATCGTTCAGCCCGTAGATGTCCTGCGGCGATCGCACACCGAAATACAGGTGAATGGGGTTCGTCATGCCATCCCGGACCGCGCCGCGCAGGATGGAGAGGATGGGCGCCAGCCCGGTTCCACCAGCTACGCACAACATGGGTCCTTCGTGTTTGCGGCGCAAGTAGGCAGAACCCAGCGGTCCGCTGATGCGCACCGAGTCACCCACCTTGAGCGTGTTGGCTACATAGCCGGTCACCCGTCCATCCGGCACCAGGCGGATATGAAACTCGTAGAATCCATCGCCACTGAGCCCTGCCATCGAGTACGGCCGAATGTGATCGGGTGTGAACTGCAGTTGCACGTACTGTCCGGGCGAAAACTCGATCGGCTTGGTTGGCCTGAGCAACAGCCGCTTGATGTCGTGGGTGAGGTCTTCGATCGCCTCGACCGTGGACTTGACGATACGTGCCGGGTGGACCACCACCTCGTCGGGCTCGGGAATCTCGATGGCGCAGGGCTCGGTGATGTAGGTGCGGCAAGCCAGCACATAGGAATCTCGTCCTGCGCCAGGGCGCTGCTGATCGACGCCTCCTTCAAGTACCTCGCCGTTTAGCACCTTGCAGCGGCAAGTTCCGCAGCGCCCGGCCATGCACGAATACGACATGGGCACCTGCGCTTCGCGCAGCGCGTCAAGCAGGTTAGCACCTGCTTCCACGCGGATCACGCGATTGATGGGCTGAACGAGAACTTCCATGGGTGCGATGAAGCCACTAGGGACTGCAATGGGGGTGCATCTTCCCGGCTGCAGTCCGATCAGCCAATAGAATTCCCGAAATACGTCACATCACGTTCAGTGATGAAGGAGACAACCCCATGGACCTCACCGATATCGACCTCAACCAGTTGGTGTTATTCCAAGAGCTGATCGTGGAGCGCAGGGTGTCGCGTGTCGCTGAGAAGCTGGGCATATCTCAGCCTGCCGTGAGCAACACCCTTGCCAAACTGCGCAAGACTCTGGGCGACGAGCTCTTCCTGCGCACGCCGGCCGGAATGATGCCGACGCCATTCGCCGAGCAGTTATCGGAGCCGATCGGCTATGCCCTGGGCATGATCCACAGTGGCCTCAACCAGCAGATCCGATTTGATCCCGCCAAGGCCACGGGCGCCATGACGATCGGAATGACCGACATCGGCGAGATCGTCTTCCTACCGGCCCTGCTCGAGCGCGTAGGGCGCGAGGCGCCGGGCTTGTCGATCAACACCGTGCGCACCACGGCCATCAACCTGCGAGAGGACATGGAATCGGGCCGGGTCGATCTGGCGATCGGCCTATTGCCGCAGCTCAAGGCCGGCTTCTTCCAGCGGCGGCTGTTCACTCAGCGCTATGTCTGTCTGTTTCGCAAAGGCCACCCAGTGGACAAGAAGCGCCTGACGCTGAGCGAGTTCCGTGCCGCGCATCACCTGGTGGTGGTCACGGCCGGCACGGGCCATGGCAAGGTTGACGAACTGATTCAGCGCTCGGGCATCGAGCGCACTGTTCGTCTCAGGGTGCCCCACTACGTCAGCGTGGGCCACATACTCCAGTCGTCGGACTTGCTGGCGACCGTGCCCGAACGCCTGGCCCAAGGGTTGGCCCTGCCTTTTGGACTGAGCTACGTTCTTCACCCAGTCCGCCTGCCGGAAATCGCAATCAATGCCTTTTGGCACGCCAAAGTGCATCGCTCCCCTGCCAATCAGTGGATTAGGAGCATCATCTTCGAGTTGTTCTCCGACTGTTGACGATCACCCAGATGCTGGCCCGTCAACAGCACATCATATTTTTGTCTCTAGCTGGCATGGGATCCCATTGCTGCGCGCGTGAGGTCACTTCATTCATGATCTCTCTACTGCCGCCGTAGATGCGCTGGACGCGTGCGTCGGTGTACATGCTCGATCAAGAATTCATTCATGGAGCCGTATGCGCCGAAAAGCTGCTCACAGGCATCAACTGACAGCCTCAACCAGGTGTTCTTGGAACCGGCCTTAGCGCAGAGCGCCGAGTTGAGCCACACGCATGTTGCTTTTGCCCAGGCGACGCATTTTCCTGCGTACCCCTTTATGGGTGGGGTTGGCATACGGTTTTGCTCACGAGGAGGACGATAAGCGGTCTGAATACCACAACGGAGACAAAGGCGACGGGAAATGCAACCACGTAAGCGCGTAACACCCTCAAGATGTACCCAGCCTCAAAACCAGTGGAGATTGCCGTCAGCACTGCACTCATCACAAACGCGATGATGCCGGCCATATAGAGGGCGAAAACGATACTCGCGTACTTGTAGGGCACTTTCACTGCAAGACCTCGCGAAGAGTGGCGGGTTTGACATGACTGTTAGGCATGCGTTGCATGGATTCACAAGCTTGCTCAGTCGCTATGAGGTGGTGTACGCACATTGCACTCGTCGCCTTAAATCAAGTGAGTAGTGGGCTGTAGGTTGCGGTCGAGTCGCTCTACCGCGGCACTGCAAGCGACCATTTATTTGGGAGACACCCCGGTTCGAATTCAGGCCTCGACCGGTTTGTCGCTGAAGCGCATGGAGAAATCCACCGCCTCGATGTCCTTGATGAGTGCGCCCACCGAGATGCGGTCCACGCCGGTCTGCGCGTAGGCCGGCACGTTCTCCAGCGTGACGCCGCCCGAGATCTCCAGGCTGCAGCGGCCATCGGCCAGGCGCACGGCCTCGCGGATGGTCTCCAGCGGCATGTTGTCGAGCAGCACCATGGTGACGCCGGCATCCAGCGCCTCCTGCAGCTGGCGCAGGGTCTCGACCTCGACCTGGATGAAGCTGGCGCGGTCCGCAAAGGCCTGGGCCGCGCGGAAGGCGGCCGTCAGGCCGCCGGCGGCGGCGATGTGGTTTTCCTTGATCAGGATGGCGTCGTACAGGCCCATGCGGTGGTTGCGGCCACCGCCGCAGCGCACGGCGTATTTCTCGGCCACGCGCAGCCCGGGGATGGTCTTGCGCGTGTCGAGGATGGCCGCGCGCGTGCCGGCCGCGGCCTCGACGTAACGCGCGGTCTTGGTGGCCACGGCGCTCAGGGTCTGCAGGAAGTTCAGGCAGGTGCGCTCGGCCGTCAGCAGCTCGCGCGCCAGGCCCTCGATGCGCACCACGGCCTGACCCGGCATGCTGCGTTGTCCGTCGTCGAGCCGCCAGTCGGCGCGCGCCGAGGGCGCCACGCGGCGCAAGACTTCGTCCACCCAGGGCCGGCCGCAGATGACGGCCGCCTGGCGGCAGATGATGGTGGCGGTGGCGCGGGCCTCGGCCGGCACCAGGGCAGCGGTCAGGTCGCCCGTTCCGACGTCCTCGTCGAGCGCGCGCTGCACGTCAAGGCGTGCCTGTTGTTCGATGTCCATCGTTTCCTGAGAAGGGTTGAGTTCAGGCGCCGCCGATGCGACGGCGCAGCACCACGGGCTTGCCACCCAGGCGGCGCTTGCACATCCAGTGTGCCAGCGCCGCGTCCATGTAGTCGGCATGGCCCGGAAACCAGCGCGCCAGCTCCTGCGCGAAGCGGCGGCATTCGCTGCCGTCGCCGCTGGCCAGCAGGGCCTGCACCTGTTCCAGCGATCGCAGCACGGCGGCGTGCTCGTCCACGTGGCAGTCGCGCGCGGGAAAACCGGTCTCTGTCATCCAGGCGTCTTCCTCGTCGAAGTGGGCATGCAAGTGGGCGGCGACATCGGCCAGGCGCTGCGGCAGTTCGGCATCGCCGGCCTGCTGCAGCGCGGCCACCACGGCCACGAATTCTTCGTGCCGGGCGTCCAGGGGCCCATAGCCCAGCACCAGCGCATCGCTCCAGTGGAGCGCAATCTCGGGTTCAGCAGACATCACTTCAGCAACAACAACACGGCCAGCACCACAAGGAAGGCCAGCAGCACGCGGCGAAACCAGCGGTCGTCGAGCCGCTGGCGCAAGGCCTTGCCTGTCAGCAGGCCGGCCGCCATGGGCACCAGGCCCGATGCCGACAAGGCCAGTTCGCGCCAGCCGATGTGGCCCACCGCCACCATTGCACCATACAAAGGCAGCGCGCCCAGGAGGTAAATGACGCTGACGCTGCGCACGAAGGCGTCGCGACCCAGGCGCAAGGCCATGAGGTAGGTGATGATGACCGGCCCGGTCAGCGACGACACGCCGCCCAGCATGCCCGACAGCAGGCCCACGCCGACACCGCACGCGTGCTCGCGACGGGCCGAAACGTCCAGCCTGGGTTGCCAGACCATCAACACCACCGCCAGCAGCACCGCGAAGGCCACCATGGCATTGAGCTGTCGGGTGTCCAGCGACAAGGTCCATTGCACCGTGGCGATGGTGGCGACTGCCTGTGCCACCAGCAGGCCGCTGAAGCGTTTGAGCGTCGGGCGCACGGCACCGCCCTCCACGGCCTGCCAGGCATTGGAGACCAGCACCGGCACCACCAGCCAGGCAATCGCCACCTGCGGCGGCATGCCCAGCGAGAGCAGCGGCACGGCCACCAGCGGCAGCCCGACACCCAGCGCGCCCTTGACGAAGCCGCCGAGCAGGAAGGCGCCCGCCCAGAGCAGCCAGGGCAACTCGGGGGTCACTCGGCCTTCAGGTCCGCGATCTTGCCGGCCTTGGCCATGGCCTCGTTCTCGCGCGCGATGACCTGGCCGTACTCGGCCGGCCCGGCGCCGATCGGATCGATCACGGCGGTCTGGAACTTGCGCACCAGCTCCGGGTGCTTCACCGCTTCGGCGATCTCCTTGCTGATGCGCTCGATGGCGTAAGGCGGTGTGTTGCCCGCGGCCAGCACGCCGATGGCCACCGAGAAATCAAAGCCCGGCACGGTCTCGGCGATGGTGGGGATGGTCGGCGCCTGCGGTGAACGCGCGATGGCGTTGCTGGCCAGGAGCTTGACCTGACCGTTGTTGTAGAAGCCCAGCATGGACGGCAGTGCCGCCACCGAGAATTCGACCTGACCACCCACCAGCGCCGGCGTGGACTGGCCCGAGCCGCGATAGGGAATGTGGCGCACGTCCAGCTGCAGTGCGTGCTTGAGCGCCTCCATGGTGAGGTGGTGGGTGGAGCCGATGCCGGAGGAGCCGTAGGTGAACGCGCCGGGCTTTGCCTTGACGGTGGAGACGAACTCGGCGAACGTGTTGACGTTGACCTTGGGGTGGGCAACGATGAACAGCGGCGAGCGCGCGATCAGCGACACCGGCAGGATGTCCTTGCCCACCTGGTAGTTGGCGGCCTTGTTGAGCAGTGGCGTGATCGACAGCATGGAGCCGTCCGAGACGATGAACGTATGGCCATCGGCGGGCGTGCTCTGCAGCAGGCTCTGATACGCCACCACGCCGTTGCCGCCGGGGCGGTTGTCCACCACCACGCTCTGGCCCAGGCGCTCGGTCAGGCGCTGCGCCACCTCGCGCGCCACGGTGTCGGGCAGGCCGCCCGGGGCGTAGGGCACGATGAACTTGATCGGCTTGGATGGGTAAGCGGGCGTCTGCGACCACGCCGCCAGCGGCGTTGACACGAGCGCGGCGAGGGCCAGCGCAGAAAGGGCACGGCGGTTCATGAAGGTGTCTCCTGTTGGTTGTGGTCCGGGAACGGACTTGCAATTTACTTAGCTAGCTAAGATAATTGATTCTTGCAGAGCACTTGACCCTTGTCAACTCGGCAAACCCGCCCCAGTGCTACCGGGAACACCATGACCGACAACGCCTTGATGCCACTCTGCGTGGCCCACACCGAACCCGCGGCGCGCGGCATCCAGCGCATCGAACTGCGACACCCGCAGGGCGAACCCCTGCCACCTTTCACCGCGGGGGCCCACATTCCGGTGCGCACGCCGGGTGGCGCCATGCGGCAGTACTCCTTGTGCAACGACCCGGCCGAGCAGGACCGCTATGTGATTGCGGTCAAGCGCGAAGCCGAGGGACGCGGCGGCTCGCGCAGCCTGGTCGATGCAGCCCGGCCGGGCCTGGTGCTGGAGGTCGGCGCACCGGAGAACGCGTTCGCGCTCGACCCCAAGGCGGGCAGCTTCGTGCTGATCGCCGGCGGCATCGGCATCACGCCCATGATGGCCATGGCGCGCCACCTGCTGGCCGAGGACGGGCGCCCGTTCAAGCTGTACTACCTCACGCGCGATGCCGAGGGCACTGCCTTTCTCGATGAGCTGCGCGCGCCACCGTTTGCGCCGCACGTGGTGGTGCACCACGACGGTGGCGATCCGGCGAACGCCTACGACCTCTGGCCCGTGCTCGAGAAGCCCGGCAGCGCGGCCGGGCGCCACGTGTACTGCTGCGGGCCGACGCCGTTGATGGACGCGGTGCGCGACATGAGCGGCCACTGGCCGGCCAGTGCGGTGCACTTCGAGAGCTTCGGTGCCGACCTGCGGCCGCACGCCGATGACCAGCCGTTCGAGGTGCAGCTGCAGCACAGCGGCGCGCGGTTCACGGTGCCGGTCGGGCAGTCGATCCTGGAGACGCTGCGGGCCCGGGGCGTGGCCGTGGCCAGTTCGTGCGAGAGCGGAACCTGCGGCTCGTGCAAGACGCGCTTGCTGAGCGGCGAAGCGGACCACCGCGATCTGGTGCTGCTGCCCGAGGAGCGCGCGACGCACGTCATGGTCTGCGTGTCGCGTGCGAAGACGCCCTGCCTGGTGCTCGACCTGTGAACCCGATCAGGCTCGGCGTGCTCGGCCTGGGCCGGGCCTTCACCCTGATGCTGCCCACGTTCACGGGCGACGCCCGGGTGCGTCTGGTTGCCGGCTTCGACCCGCGACCCGAAGCGCGTGATGCCTTCGCGCAGCAACTGGGTGGCACGGCGCACGACAGCGTGGCCGCGGTCTGTGCCGATCCCGCGGTGGAGTGGGTGTACGTGGCCACGCCACACCAGCTGCACGCCGACCACGTGGTGCTGGCGGCACAGCACGGCAAGCACGTGCTGGTGGAAAAGCCCATGGCGATCGCGCTGGCGGACTGTGACCGCATGATCGCCGCCTGCGAGGCCGCCGGCACGCAGTTGATCGTCGGTCACAGCCACAGCTTCAACGCCCCCGTGCTGCTGGCACACCGCCTGATCGGGCAGGGCCGCATCGGCGCGGTGCGCTTCGTGCATGCGATGCAGTACACCGACTTTCTCTACCGCCCGCGACGTCCGGAGGAGCTGGACACGGCGCGCGGCGGTGGCGTGGTGTTCAGCCAGGCCGCACACCAGATGGACATCGTGCGACTGCTGGCTGGCGGCATGGCCCGCAGCGTGCGGGCCCACACCGGCCGCTGGGACCCGGCGCGCCCGACCGAGGGCGCCTACAGCGCGCTCATCGCCTTCGACAACGGCGCTTTTGCCAGCGCCACCTACAACGGCTACGGCCACTACGACACCGATGTGCTCATGGGCGGCATCGGCGAGCTGGGCACGCCCAAGGCGGCGGATGCCCATGCGAAGACACGCGCGCGGCTGGCGCAGACCACCGACGAGGTGGCCGAGGCCGAGCTCAAGGCGCAGCGCAACTTCGGCGGCCGCCTGTACCAGGCGGTGACGCCCGCGCCGCCCGCGGCCTGCCAGCACTTCGGCCCGGTCATCGTCAGCGGCGATCGCGGCGACCTGCGCCTGACGCCCACCGGCGTCGAGGTGCACGATGCACAAGGTGTGCACGTCGAGCCCTGCACGTTGCCCGCGGTACCACGGGCCGAGGTCATCGACGAGCTCTGGTCGGTGGCGCGCGAGGGGCAGCCGCCGCTGCACGGCGGGCGCTGGTCGCGCGCGACGCTGGAACTGTGCCTGGCGCTGCTGCAGTCGCAGGCCAGCGGCACCGATATCATCCTCAAGCAACAAGTCCCGCCCGGATGATCGCCGCCGAATGCCCGCCCACGAACAGAACCGCCACCTGCTGCACCATTGGCGCGAAGCCGTGCCCGATGACCGCCTTGCGCACCTGATCCGCGATGTGGCGCGGGCGCAGATGCGGGCCCTGCAACAGCGGCTGAGCGCGCACGACGTGTCCTTCGGGCACTGGACCTTTCTGCGCATCCTCTGGATCAAGGACGGCCAGACGCAGCGCGAGCTCAGCGAGCTGGCCGGCGTGATGGAGCCCACCACCTTCGCCGCCGTGAAGGCCATGGAGGCCATGGGCCTGATCGAGCGGCGTCAGCTGCCTGGCAACCGCAAGAACATCCACATCTTCCTCACGCCCGCGGGCCGGCGCCTGGAAAAGCTGCTGGTGCCGCTGGCCGAGGAGGTCAACCGCGTCAGCGTGGCCGGCATTCCGGAAAAGTCCATCGCCACCGTGCGCAAGTGCCTGCTGGCCATGATCGAGAACCTGGCGGCCGAAGAGGCCGCGGCCGGCGAGGCCGGCGGCACTCAGATCGAATAGCTTTCGTAGGTGGCGGGGTGGAAGATCTCATCCACCGCCAGCCGCCGCGACGACAGACCCTGCGAATGGTGGTGGCGCAGGAAGGTCTCCAGCGTGGGGCGGTTGGCCGCCACGCCATACGACCAGAAATCCTCGCCCAGGGTCTCGCGCGCGGCCTTGAGCTGCTCCTCCACGAAGGGCATTGTCACCTTGGTGGCCGAGGTGTCGGACAAGGCCTCCAGCGCCGCGGCCTTGGCCTGTGAGAAGGCCTTGAACAGCGCGCCCGGCAGCCAGGGGTGCTGCTCGGCCAGGGCCTTGCGCACACCCACCACATGCATGATGGGGAAGATGCCGGTGCGCTTGTAGTAGTCCTTGGCGACGGCGGTCGGGTCGTCGAACAGCCAGCCCACATCGGTGTTGGCCAGCACGTGCGCCGAGGGCGGGCGCGGCGCCATGAAGCCGTCGATCTCGCCGCGGTCGAGCATGTCGGAGATGGTCACGCCCTCGGGCGCACTCTCCAGCTTCACGCCGGGCGGCAGCTGCAGCGCAATCTTCTCCGGGCGGCCCGGCGTCTCGATACCGCCGCGCACCCAGGTCACGTCCTCGGGGGCCACGCCGTAGTCGTCGTGCAGGATGGCGCGCGCCCAGACGTTGGCGCTGAGCTGGTACTCGGGCAGGCCGATGCGCTTGCCCTTGAGGTCCTGCGGCTTGCGGATGCGGTCCTTGCGCACGTAGAGCGAGGTGTGGCGGAAGGCGCGCGAGAGGAAGACCGGGATCGCCACATAGGGGCAGTCGCCGCGCGCCGTCTTCACGCAATAGCTCGAGAAGGACAGCTCGGAGACATCGAACTCCTGGCTGCGCATGGCGCGAAAGAACATCTCCTCGGGATAGAGGTTCATGTACACCGGGTCGACGCCGTCGATCTGGACGCGGCCATCGAGCAGTGCGCGCGTGCGGTCGTAGTCGCCCATGGCGACGGAGAGCTGGAGCTTGGCCATGCGGATCAGGCTTTCACAGAGTAGGAAGGTTCGAGTTCGGGTCGTTCCACGCCATCGGCCCAGACATAGGTGGTGTCGTAGTCGCGCCAGTCCACCGTCTTGGGCACCACGGCCTGGAACGAGCACACCTGGCGGGGAATGGCGCGGTCACCGGTGCCGATGGCCTCGCCGCCGGCCTGGAAGGCCCGCACCTCGTCGAGCATCTGCTTGCGGAACTCGACGATGGCCATGTCGCTGGCGCCCAGGCGCTCGTCGCTGCGGTTGGCGATCGGCCCCATGCTGACCCACATGGCCACGTCCTGGTTGGGGAAGCCGGTGATGCCGGTGAAGTTGCCGGCCTTCATGGCCTGGCGGTCCTGCCAGAAACGGTTGTCCTCGTTGCGCAGCGGCCGGTACTGCCCGTCGAGATCGACGCCGACGGTCTGGCGCAGGAACTTGCGCCAGGTCTCGGTCTCCGGCGTCTGCGCGGCGTGACCCCAGGCGATGAAGTAGAAGGCCGTGTTCGTGTCGTCCATCGGCACGTTGACGTTGGCCACGTTGTAGAGGTTGTTGGGCGGGATCAGCACCGAGTACGGCGCCACGAAGACGGTGGAGCGGATGTAGTCGTGCGTGGCGGCGTTCTGGATCGGCCGTCGGATGGCCGCATAACGGAAGCCGTATTCGCCGCGCTGCACCTGCATGCGCGGGGCCTTGTCGGTCGAAGGCCGCAGCCAGCTGTTGGCGGTGGCCTGGGCGCCGCTCACCCGCGCCGGAACCATGTCCGACGAGTGCAGGCTGGAGCTGTGGGCCGAATCGATGGCGCCTTCGAGGATCTGCGCCCAGTTGCAGGGCAGGACCGCCTTGGCGATGGACACGCGCGTGTCCTCGGTGGGCGCCCAGGCCGGTGGCACGAAGGGCGGGACCGCTTCTGCCGGGCCGAACCAGGCCCAGACCATGCCGCCCCATTCCTTCACCGGATAGGCCTTGTGCTGCACTTTTTCGACCAGGCCGCTGGCGGCGGGCTCGGACACCATCTCCAGCACCTTGCCCCGCACATCCATCTTCCAGCCGTGGTACAGGCAGCGCAGCCCGCCCTCCTCGTTGCGGCCATAGACCAGCGAAACGCGCCGGTGCGGGCACTTCTCGTCGAGCACCCCGACCTGTCCGTCGCTGTCGCGAAACACCACCAGATCCTCGCCATAGACACGCGCCTTCACCGGCGTGCCATCGGGCTCGGCCACCTCCTCGATCAGGCAGACCGGCGTCCAGTGCCGGCGCATCAGCTGCCCCATGGGGGCCTCACCGGTCACCCGGCAAAGAAGCTCGTTGTCTTGCTCGGAAAGCATGCTGTGTCTCCTGGTTGATCGGCAGTTGAGCAGGTAAGTGGTGATAAGTATACTTCGAGGCCTAAGTTTTTTCAACAGTGGCCACGACTCTGCGTATCTGGTGGCCGAGGCAGCTTGCTCGCCGTCCACGTCGACCTGATGAGCGTTGTGAATCGAGGCGCCGCCACGTCATCCACCTTGTGTGGGTGTATCGGTGTCGCCACCTTGCGGGTTCCACTCCTCGACACACCAACGTCCTATCACCTCAAGTGTCTGACTACCGAGACGGATCGCAAATGTCGGCGCGATGCACGATTCCACGAGCATGGGCGCTTCAGGCCATTGGCGAAGTGGCGGCCACGAATTTGGCGCGTGGGCGCAGCAGCGTGCGGGACAATCGCTGTTCCTGTATGTGCGCCACCCAGCCCGTGATGCGTGCCAGCACGAAAAGTGCGGGCGGCGCCTGAGGAGGTAGCCCCATAGCCTTTGCGGCAGCGATGATCCCGACCTCATGACGCGCGTGGATGCCGTGGCTGCGCTCGACGCGCTCAACCAGGCGAAGGATCTTGCGCACCTCGGGAGGCATTCGGTGCGGGTGCTCTTCCAGCAACTCGAACAGGCAGCGCGCGCGCGGGTCTCCTTGAGGGTAGATGGGGTGGTCGAAGCCAGGCAGAGATCGGCCGCTGGAGAGCAACTCGTCAGCACGCCTCAATAAAGCGTCGGCGCGCTGCGCACTACTCAGGAACTCGTCGGCGCGCTCGTAAAGCCGGGCGACCTCGCTGCCCGCGCTGACCGATAGCGCCGCCGCCAGGCAACTGTGTAGCGATGCGCCGGCCGATGCTGCCACGCGAGCAGCGAAAGCGCCAGGTGAAAGCTCGTGGTCGGCCATCAACACGAGCAGGGTGTTCATCAGGCGAACGTTGAACGGATCGGCCGCATGGCCCATAGCCTGCAACAGCCCCTGCGCCACTGGAGTGCGATCCGAAACCGGGGCAAAGCGTGCACGCGGCCGCAACAGTCCGAAGCATCCGGCCAGGCTGAGGATGACCTGGCGAGCTGCGTCCAGCGTGCGACCCGAGCGCAGGCGCTCCTGCACCGGACCGCGGCCCATGGCCAACTGCAGAGTGACCAGCGCAAGCACCTCCATCATCTGGTGGCGTGACGCGGCGGCAGGTATGTGCTGCAGCAACTGCGGAACGCACGCCTGCGAGTTCTCGACGGACCAACACCAGAAACTGTCGTGCAAATGCCCGGTCCACAACAATTCGGCCACGTTCTCGAAGCCGAGCTGCTGGCGCACTAGATCGGTGGCGAGATGGCCGCGGTAGCGCGGCCCCTGCGGCGTGATCTCCGTGATGCTGGTGGGTACGATCGGAGCGCCCAGGTTCATGGCTGTTGCGGCGGCGGCCTCGTGGCCGCCGCGCGCGCCGGCTTTCACGCGCAGGCGTTCCAGATCGTCTCGCAGATACAAGCGTGCCCGGCTCGGCCCGCTGTCGCTCACGCTGCGCACCATGCCACGGCTCACGTAGGCATACAACGTCTCCTTGCGGATGTTTAGCAACTCGGCGGCTTCGCGTGCACTGAGGTAACCCTTGTTGGTTCCGTTCATCATGGTTGATTCAAGAATCAAGATTGATTCATCTTACGCCCGGTCATAGGATGCCAGGCCTCTGGCGATTGGTCAGACTCGAAACCCCAGGAGACATGACATGAGACCTGCTTCACTGCCCCGTAATGTGCGCCGCCAGTTCCTTGCGCTTGGCGCCGCACTCTTTCTCGGGATGGCGACTACCGACACGGCATTGGCACAGACGGATGGCGGAGCCTACCCATCACGACCCATTCGCATCGTGGTGCCCTACACGCCAGGCGGGACCAACGATGTGATCGCTCGGCTGCTTGGCCAGAAATTGCAGGAGATGTGGTCTCAGCCGGTCGTGGTAGAGAACAAGCCGGGCGCTGCGGGCAACATCGGTGCAGGCGAGGTCGCCAAGGCATCGCCTGACGGTTACACGCTGCTGCTGACCAACATCAACATCGTGTCGATGAACCCCGGCCTGTTTGAACGCATGCCATTCGATCCACACAAGGACTTCGCGCCCATTTCGCTTCTCGGCACATCGGCACTGATGCTCGTGGTGAACCCAACTGTGCAAGCGCAGACCGTGCAGCAGTTGATCGATCTCGCTCGACGTGAGCCGGGTCGCCTCAGTTACGGGTCAAGTGGCAATGGCAGCCCTCAGCATATGTCGGCCGAGATGTTCAAGTCCATGACCAAGACAAGCATGGTTCACATCCCCTACAGAGGTGCGGCGCCGGCCATTGCCGACTTGCTGGCTGGGCAGGTACAAGTCACGGTTGGCGTGGTCAACCAACTGCTCCCGCATATTCGCAGCGGCCGACTGCGCGCGCTTGGTGTGACCAGCCGAAACCGGCTCGCCACAGCGCCGGAGGTACCTACGCTGGATGAAGCTGGCGTGAAGGGCTACGAAAGCGAGATCTGGCTGGGCCTCGCCGCACCTGCGGGCACGCCGCCCTCTATCGTCAACACGATCAACCAAGCTGTGCGCCGCGTCATGGCCATGCCTGATGTCGTCGAAAAGCTCAATGCCCAAGGCATCGACGTCCTGGTGAGTTCGCCCGAGCAGATGCGCCAGCGCAGCCTGGACGACCTCAAGCGTTGGACGGATGTCATCCGTAGCGCTGGTATCAAACTCGAGTGAAGCTTTGTGAAACCCGAGCAACTGCTGACAACCCCCGCCGAGGTCCGGCGGGACATTCCTCTTCCCATGGCGCCTGAGGCGACCGATCGCTACTGGGGTAGCGATGCCATCGCCGACATGCTGCGGGCCCTCGGCGTTCCGTATGTCCTGCTGAACCCCGGTGCAAGTTTCCGCGGCCTGCATGACAGCCTGGTCAATCACCTCGGCAATGCCGATCCTCAGATGCTGCTGGTGCTCCATGAAGAGCATGCGGTGGCGATCGCCCACGGTTACACCAAGGTTACTGGCCAGCCCCTGGCAGCGATCCTGCACAGCAACGTTGGCCTCATGCACGGCAGCATGGCGATATTCGATGCCTGGGCTGATCGCGTGCCGGTGCTTGTCCTGGGAGCGACTGGACCTGTGGACGCGGCGCGTCGCCGGCCCTGGATCGACTGGCTGCACACCTCGCAGGATCAGGCCGCACTGGTGCGTCATTTCATCAAGTGGGACGCCCAGCCCGCATCGGTCGCCGCAGCGCAAGAGGCGCTACTGCGGGCATGGCGCATCGCGGATACCGCGCCACGCGGGCCGGTCTACGTTTGCTTCGATGCCGCCGTGCAGGAGGCGCGTCTCCCCGAACGTCCGACGGTGCCCGATGTGGCACGCTACATGCCACCGCAGCCGCCTGTGCCTGCTGCTGTGGATGTGGAGCGAGTAGCCCAATGGCTGCGTGAGGCGCAACGTCCGGTGATCCTCGCCGGGCGTGTATCGCGCTCGCAGGCCGGGTGGAACGCTCGCGTTGCGCTGGCCGAACGCCTGGGCGCGCGCGTGCTGACCGACCTCAAGCTCGGCGCGGCCTTCCCGACCAGCCATGCCTTGCATGCGGCGCCTGCGGGTATGTTTCTCACGCCCGATGGCGTGAAGGCGCTGCGCGAGGCGGACCTGGTTCTAAGCCTGGACTGGCTGGATCTGGCGGGCACCTTGCGTCAGGCCTGGGGCGATTCAGTTGTGGGCAGTCGCGTCGTGCAGGTCTCGGTGGACCACCACCTTCACAACGGCTGGAGCATGGACCATCAAGGCTTGCCGCCAGCCGATCTGTTCTTGGCGTGCGAGCCCGAGCCCGTGGTGGATGCGTTGCTTGCCGCGCTCGCCGATCACCCCGGTGCACCGGTGGTGACTGCAGTGCCACGCTCGGCACCGGCACCGGCACCGGCGCCGCTTCCGCTGGACGACAGCGCGTTGACGGTGCCGGCGGTGGCGGCCTTGCTGCGCGAGGCGACTCATGGCCTTGCGGTGAGTCTGCTGCGCCTGCCCCTGAGCTGGGGTGGCGAGATGTGGGAATTCAAGGGGCCGCTCGACTTCCTGGGTTACGACGGCGGTGGCGGTATCGGCTCGGGCCCCGGCATGGCCGTGGGTGGAGCGCTTGCCCTCAAGGGCACAGGGCGACTGCCCGTGGCGGTGATCGGCGACGGCGATTTCCTGATGGGCGCTACCGCGTTGTGGACAGCGGCAAACGCACGGCTCCCCTTGTTGACCATCGTCGTCAACAACCGATCCTTCTTCAACGACGAGCTGCATCAGGAGCGCGTCGCGCGCGAGCGGGGCCGCCCGGTCGACAACCGCTGGATTGGCCAGCGCATCGACGATCCCGCGCCCGACCTCGCGCAGATGGCGCGCGCGCAGGGACTCATCGGCCATGGCCCGGTAAAGACCGCTGCAGTCTTGCGTTCGGTTCTCCAAGAGGCGATTGCGGCCGTGCAACAGGGGGAGGGCGTGGTGCTGGACGTCTGGGTACAGCCTGGCTACACCACATCGATGAGCCAGACCATGACCCGTTCACATAGCCAAGACCATGAGTGACTTTCAAGAGCGCCTGCGTGCCGCTGGCGCGAATCTCGCGACCAGACCCGATCTCAGCGACTGGGTGGGGCAGGTGTTGCCGACGCAGAGCGGCCATTACTGGGGCGGTAGTTGGCAAACCGCGCGCAGCCTGCGCGAGAGCATCAACCCAAGCACCGGCCAGCCGCTGGCCCTCTTTGCATGGGGCGCCGAAGAGGATGTGGACGCCGCGGTGGCCGCAGCCTCGCGTGCCTTCGCGGGTTGGGCCGCCACGCCGCCGCTGGAGCGCGCGCGCTGCCTGCGCAATGCGGCGGCGATCGTGCGGGCACATGCGCTCGAGCTGGCTTTACTGGACGCAGCGGATTGCGGCAATCCGGTCAAGGCCATGCAGATGGACGCAGAGATCGCGGCCACGCAGATCGAGTACTTCGCGGGTGTGGTGCTGGAGAACAAGGGTGAGACCTTGCCCACGGGCAACGGTTCGCTGAACTACACGCTTCGCGAGCCTCTGGGCGTGGTGGCGCGCATCTACCCGTTCAACCACCCCTTCATGTTCGCCGCCGGCAAGATGGCGGCACCGCTGGCCGCGGGCAACACCGTGGTGCTCAAGCCGCCAGAGCAGGCACCCCTGTCGACGCTACGGCTGATGGAGCTGCTGCACGGAGTCTTCCCGCCGGGCGTGCTCAACTGTGTTGTTGGTGGCCGCGAGGTGGGCGCAGCGTTGTCGGCCCATCCCGGGGTCGCGGCTGTTGGCCTGATCGGTAGCGTGGGAGCAGGCCAGGCCGTCGCTCGTGCCGCTGCGCAAGGCATGAAGAAGAGCCTGCTCGAACTGGGTGGCAAGAACGCTATGGTCATCTATCCCGATGCCGAATTCGACGCCGCAGTCGATGGCGCGGTACGCGGCATGAACTTCACCTGGTGTGGCCAGTCCTGCGGTTCCACCAGCCGACTGCTGGTGCACGAGAGCTTGCACGACCGCTTTGTCGAGGCGCTGGCGCAGCTGCTGGCGGAGCGGCATCGGCCTGGCGTGGCCACGCACATGCAGACAACCATGGGTGCCATGGCGAGTGAGGCGCAGTATCAGCGCACTCTGGATTACATCGCCCACGGCCATTCCGATGGCGCCCAGCTGGTTTGCGGTGGAGGCCGGCCGGGCGATCTGGCCAGCGGCTTTTTCATCGAGCCAACGGTGTTTCAGGGCGTCGAGGCCTCGCATCGTATCGCGCGTGAGGAGATCTTTGGCCCGGTACTCAGCGTCATGCGCTGGCGCGACGAGGACGCAATGTTCGACGTGGTCAACGGCCTGTCCTTCGGCCTGACGGCATCGTTCTGGACGCAAAACCTGATCTCCGCCCACCGGGCTGCGGCGCGCGTGCAGGCGGGATACGTCTGGATCAATGACTGCTCGATTCACATCCCGGGGGCACCCTTCGGTGGCTACAAGCTATCGGGTACAGGCCGAGAGGAGTGCCTGCAGGAGCTGCACGAGTTCAGCCAGATAAAGAATGTCAATGTATCGCTGCGCGGCGCGCCGCGCCGCTAAAGGAAATCGCCATGAGCAACCCGAACTCCGCTGTACCCGAGATTGCTACCACCAGCCAGGCTTGGCGCGACGCCATGGGGCGCCTGAACGTTGTCGATCGCCCTCACTTCTTCCAGCTCGCGGCCCGACTGCCAGTTGAGGGGCGTACCAACCAGGTCTTCGGTGCCACACCCCTGATGAACCTGGTCCTGAAAACCTATGCCAGCGGCGGCGAAAACGAACTTCACGCCCACACCAACGAAGACCACATGTTCGTGGTGCTGCAGGGCGCAGCCACCTTCTACGGTCCGCGTGGTGAGGAACGGGTGGTTCGTCGGAATGGCGGAGTGGTACTGCCCAAAGGCGTGCTCTACCGATTCATTGCCCACGAGGAAGAGCCACTGGTGCTCTTGCGGGTGGGTGCAGTGCACGACCCAGAATCCGATCCTCTGGCCCGCATAGACCAACACGGCGCGCCCTTTGACGGCTACTCTGAACGCAACAAGGAGATGCCCTGCGTGCTGAGCGAGAACGACTGGTTCCGCTGAGGCGCCGCAGAAGTGTGCAGACGAAGTTGAAGCCCCCCTCGATCTCCTGAGCCAGTCAGAAGTAGAGGTTGGGGAACAGTCTGACACGGTACTCGACCGGCGGGATTCGGCCGAGGGCTTCATGGGGTCGGTGGTGGTTGTAGCGGTGCAGCCAATCGGCCGTCATGTCACGCACCTCCTGCAGGATGTCAAACACGTTGCGGTCGAGCACCTCGGTGCGGTAGGTCTCGTTGAATCGTTCGTCATAGGCGTTCTTCGTGGGCTTGCCAATTGGTTGTGCTGTCGGGCAGTGTCCTTGCTTGCAGCACACTCGTGTTGACGATCATTCAAAACTGACCCATTCTCAGCCCAGTGATCGCTGCGTTTTGTGCAATGGGCATCAGGTCGCACCGTGGCCCTTGCGGTTGAATCCTACACGGCGAAAGGTCAGCCATTTGACGCAGACTGAACGCCTTACTTCGTTAGCCCCTCAGTGAACAGAGGTGCGGCCACCTTGCACCCCGTCAGAGCCCGCGAGGAGCTCCTGCGACAGATCTCGCATCTCGATCACCTTTGACGCGCGGCGAGCAGCCGTGGCGGCCCCTGCCAATGTCGCCTGATAAATCTCCCGCGCACTCAAATGCGCGAGCGCCACCACGATTCGCCTATCCGGCTCCCCTGCCCCGAACCCAGCCACCTTGAGCGCGTTCTTCACCACGCTCCTTGCCAGCTGAATCGCCTGCTCCGCATCCGGCGGCATGATGAAGAACTCCCT
>VFQO010000576.1_pt1 | contig 37621 bp, 25 predicted proteins | sample 3512331 | NCBI WGS metagenome assembly VFQO01 (sample SAMN10412371, study PRJNA504923) | tailings metagenome | isolation source: Replicate 3 from Balatoc abandoned mine | place: Philippines: Itogon, Benguet | collected 2017-08-28 | reverse complement strand
CATCCTTTTTTATGGCAAAGGTAAACACATTCAGCTTGTTAACCTGACGGCTATGGTGTCCTCACAGACCATTTTTCATTTACAACAGTCGGAGTAGAATTCTACATTTGACTCTGAAAAGAGAGAACCCATAGAGGCATTTGAAGATTTAACCTTTGAAATAATGAATAAGTAATAGTAGCATTAGAGAGAGTATACTCGCCAATGATTTGAACTACAAAAACAAGGCTTATCTTATTGAAATTATTAATATGTGTTAAAAATATATTTTTATTTAATATATTTATAATACACTTGAGGGAAGGGTACTTTATGTCGAAAAGGATGAATAAGGTTTCGTCCTCCCCTAAAATTTTGAAGGGTTAAACGATTGCTCGCAACAAAAAATTAGCCACATGAATCTAAACTATCATATTTGGAAACTAACCAAGTGGTTTGGTTTTCAAATCAAGCGATACCCCAATGCCGATGTAAAAAATAGAATGAATGCATTAGCCTTTCACCAAATTACCCATGTGATCGATGTTGGGGCTAATTGTGGACAGTATGCCTCTGGATTACGTGAGTTGGGATATACGGGTAAAATATCCTCTTTTGAGCCTCAATCCGAGGCATTCCTAAAACTTCAGCAAAAAGCAGCCCATGACCCCAATTGGGATGTTTATCCCTTTGCTCTTGGCCAAAATGAGGAAAATGCCAATATACATATCACCCAAAATTCTTTTAGTAGTTCCATTTTACCGATGACGGAATTGCATGCGGCCAATGTTCATCACATTCAAACCGTTAAAACAGAATCCATTCTAGTTCGTAAATTGGATCAGGTGTTTTCAGACTTGGTGGAACCCAGCGAAACCGTTTTACTTAAAATAGATACCCAGGGGTATGAAAAAGAGGTGCTTCTTGGAGGTCTAAACTCGATTCAACAGATTACCCTGCTGCAACTCGAAATGTCACTTTTTCAATTGTACTCTGGCGAAACCCTTTTTCGGGATATGCTGAATTTTCTCCACTCCCTCCACTTTAGGCTTTATGCTTTGGAAGGAGATAATCTGTCCGACAAAAAAACAGGGCAACTTCTCCAAATTGATGGTATCTTCATCAATACGCAAAAGGTACCGGAATTTCGACAAGGATAACACTGAAATGACTAAGAGCCACCTAAGAATTTATCTCTCGTGGCTCTTGGTTGTGTGTGTGGTTGAACTCCAATTTTCATTGGGCATTTTATATACCCTATCAATAAATCACCTGATCACTAGGTAAGGCAGGTAACGAAATTTGACCCCAATCAACCTGGAAAGTATACGTCTGATTCGTATTCCCATTTTGAGCGGCCGTCGTATTGGCCACATATAATTTTTGAACTTTCGTGTACCGCTTCATAGCCTCTAATCCTTCCGAAGTCAACGGGGTATCTGTGCAGTTAATTCGTTTCAGATGAGTCAAACTCGATTTTGTCAAGGATGTCTTGCCTGTCACTTGTGTCTGACGAAGATTCAAAACGGTTAAAAACGGCATCTTCTCAATCCAATCCCAAATGTCATCCTGGACGTTGGTTCGTGCCAAGTCTAAATAGGCAATATGGGATAGGATGGGATCTAAAACTTTTTGATCCTGAGTGGAAAAAGTGGGTTTGTTCACACAACTCACATGGATCAATGGGCTAGTTTGGCTTATGCGTTCTACAAAAAATCCGGCTTGCCGAATTTTCTTCACCACATCATCAGACAAAGGGGTTAAATCAGCTTCCGGATATAAGGATTTGGCCTGCGAGATCAACAAAGGTTGCATGATCGCCAGGGTCACTTTTGCCTCTTTTGGAGTTACCTCCAGAGGTTTGTTTGATGCCAGCCATAACTTAATTAAGGCCAATTCCTCTTTTTTGGGTTGCTTTTTATCTCGTGGTGGCATATGTTCTTCATGCTCCAAAGGGAGTGTCATGCGCTGGAGAATTTGACTCTTATCCGGATGACCCACCACCAAGGCTGGGCCATTTTTTCCTCCTTTCAAAAGCTTCTCCCAGGTGGACATATCCAGCTCGCCTTTGCTATTCTTAGGATTATGGCATCCGCGGCAATGATCCTCCAAAATCGGGGCAATAGCTCCTGCATAAAAAAGGGTGTCTTCCCAATTTCCCTCATGTAGATTCCACGCAGACGACCGTTTGGGCTCATCTTTTAACCAATCAGGAAATGCATCCGGTAAGTTTTCAGTTAAGTAAGTTTCGCCATGGGTTAGATTTCCACCCCAATGCCCAGTTAAAGTCAAAGCGAGTAGTAGCCCCAAACTACTCAGGCGAGTCCCCCAAAAAGTAGTAGAGTCCGTTTTCCATAAAATCCAAGTTAAGAGGCCCGAAAAGATCGTAACGGCCCAACCTCCAATCAGGTGTGACTGGATGCTTTCCCAGGTGTATCCTTCACTGGTGTAAAGTAGGGTACCACTGAGGCATGAAAACAAGGCAACAACCGTACTCCAGAGCATGCCTTGTCGAATCCATCGAGCAGGAATCGCTTTAGCAAACCATAGAGCTCCGACCAATAAAAAGGCAAATCCGATCGGAAGGTGGACGAAAAGTGGGTGGAATCGACCCAAAAAACCAAGATCATTCATCAGATAATGCCTTTCTTACAGTTTTCATCATCTCAACATTCACTTTCCACTGATCCGCCAACGGTACCATGGTAAAAGGGACGGTCGGCATGTAGGTTGGTGGACCAAATTCCGTGGTGATGGTTAATAGTTTTCCATGTCGCTTCTTGGCAATTTCTTTCCAGATCGCAACATGCGTGGCCAAGGCGTCTTTCCATTCAGGCGCAGATGGATCGGCTACTTGTGGACCTTCCGCATGTCCAATCCGGGCATGGATATGGCCAATTTGATTGTATAAAGAAGTAAGTCCCGGGTGATTGGCAGGGAGCAATCGCTCGTGCACAACCATCCAATGGCTGACATCTAGGGTGAGTCCCATGGCTGGAAATGCCTGTGCCATAGCCAAAGTATTGGGGAGGGTATAGGTGAATCGCCCCCGGTGGGTTTCATGGTAGATGCCAATTCCAGATTTTTGACTGACTTCATGGGCTATTTTGACAAACGCGAGATTCTGTTCCAACGTCCAAAAATCACTCCCGGTATGGCTATTGATGGCTACAGGGCGAAAACTGGCAGCATCCTCTAAATCTTGACGATATCGTTTTAAGGATTCGTCAAAAGGAATATCCTGCCGGGTTCCGCATAAAAATACCAGCTTTAGTTGAGCTTTTTGGAGTTCGGCTTGAAGCTCCTTTCGTCTTTCTGACGTTCCTGGGAGCCAAGTTTCAATTCCATCATAACCCTCTTTTTTTACTTTATCCAGAAACATAGGGTAGGGGAGTTCGTTCCCCCAATCCGTTTGAAAAAAGAGGACTTGGGCATTGGATGACATGGTCGTCAATAGGGTTAAAATAAAGATCAATTTACGCATGAGGAAAGGTATTAAGCTAGTATGGGTCGAATTATTTCTCCGGCAACATCGGTTAAACGAAACGGACGGCCTTGAAAATCAAAGGTGAATTTTTCGTGATCGAATCCTAAAATGTGTAAAATGGTCGCATGGATATCATGCACGGATACGCGCCCTTCGACCCCAGCAAAACCAAATTCATCTGTTAAACCATAGGAGGTGCCTGGTCGAACGCCCCCGCCGGCCATCCACATCGTGAAGGCTTCGACATGATGATCTCGTCCTTTGAATCCCTGTTTTTTGCCCTCTCTATTTTCTTGCATGGGAGTTCGGCCAAATTCTCCTCCCCAAACGACCAGTGTATCCTCCAATAGACCACGTTGCTTTAGGTCGAGTAATAAAGCCGTGATAGGGCGATCTATTTCACGGCATTTGTTTCGAAATCCAAGATCAAGGGCATTGTCGTGATCGGTCCCGTGGCTATCCCACCCCCAATCATATAATTGGACAAATCGAACCCCCTTTTCCACCAATTTTCGAGCCAATAGACAATTGTTTGCGAAAGATTCCTGTCCGGGTTGAGTTCCATACAAGGCATGAATAGTTTCGGGTTCATCGTTGATTTGCATGACCTCCGGAACCTCAATCTGCATTTTGTAGGCCATTTCATACTGGTTGATCCGCGCCAACGTTTCTGGATCACCATAGGTGTCAAATTCCTCTTCATTGACTTCGTTAATGGCGCGTATCACCGACTTTTTCAGATTGCGACTCATGCCGTCTGGGTCGTCCAAATACAAAACAGGATCTCCTTTGGATCGGCACTGAACACCTTGATAGACAGAGGGTAAAAATCCACTTCCCCAAACACTTTTTCCCGCATCGGGGGTTTTTCCGCCTGAGGTAAGGACGACAAATCCGGGTAAATTTTGATTTTCGGTTCCCAAACCATACGTCACCCAACTGCCCAAACTAGGTCTTCCCAAGCGTGGGCTTCCCGTTTGCATGAACAACTGAGCAGGGCCATGATTAAATTGATCGGTGTGCACAGCTTTTAAGAATGCCACGTCGTCAACCACTTGCTTAAAATGGGGGAGCAAGTCAGATATCCAAGCCCCTGACTGTCCGTATTGATTAAATTGAGCTTGCGGACCCAAGATATTCGGGGTACCACGAATAAACGCAAACTTTTTGCCCTCCAGCAACGATTCCGGACAAGGTTGGTCGTGGTATTTCTGCAACAAAGGTTTGTAGTCAAACAACTCCAATTGAGAAGGAGAGCCCGCCATGTGTAAGTAAATGACAGATTTGGCTTTGGGTGCCATCGGGGGTGCTAAAGGCGCCAAGGGATTTAAATCCCGATCGCTCAATGCCAATCCCCCTTTTCCATTCGAGTCGCAACCGAACAATAAAGGAGCCAAGGCTAATCCGCCCATTTTGGTCATGCAATCGCGTAAAAAATGTCGACGTGTTTGGGCTTCAATGCGCTGCCGACTTAATTCGGCCCATAATTTTTCCATGGACTTGTTAAGGTTTGGTTAGAAATTCATCTAAGTTTAAAATTGTATTCGCTACCACGGTGTACGCAGCCCAGTCTGGATCTACTTTTCCGACTAGTTTTTGACACGCTCCCGGTTTCTTCTTCAATTCGGCCAAGGCCTCTCGATGGACTTTTTGTAGAGCTGCCCGTTTGGCATCGGATAACGGAATCAAAACACAACGTTCATAGCCAAAAGCGAGGGGATCGGCCTGTTTCTTCATTTGAAGGGCCAATTGCTTCGCTACCTCCCAATAGACAGGATCATTCAGCGTCACCAAAGCTTGCAATGGTGTATTCGTGACTGTTCGCTTGCTCAAACAAACCTCTCGGCTGCCTGCATCAAAGCTGATGAAAGAAGGGTACGGGCTCGTCCGCTTTAAAAAAGTATACAGAGCACGCCGATGTTGGTTACCTTCTGTGCTGGTTTGCCAACTTTCACCATTATAAACAGTTTGCCAAATGCCCTCCGGTTGCCAAGGCATAACAGGGGCCCCACCAATCTGGGTTTTCAATAAACCCGATACAGCCAAAGCTTGGTCACGAATCTGTTCAGCTGAAAGTCTACGACGCGGCCCACGGGCATACCATTTGTTATCTGGGTCAACGGCAAAGAGTTCGGGGGTTAATTGGGAAGATTGCTGGTAAGTCTCCGACAAAACCAAAGTCTTGATTAATTTTTTAAGGCTCCAACCTTGAGTATGCATCCATTCATAGGCCAGATGATCCAAAAGCTTGGGATGCGATGGGAGTTCGGCCTGGGTGCCCATATCTTCCAAGGTTGGTACCAACCCACGACCGAATAACTGATCCCAGATTCGATTGACCATTGTACGGGCCGTTAATGGATTTTGAGGATCTACCAACCAATTTGCCAATCCTAATCGATTGGAGGGCCATTCCTTTTTCCAGGGATTTAAAATTTTGGGCGTTTCTGGTTTTACGGTTGCCCCAGCCAACATCCAATTTCCACGCTCGAAGACAAAAGAAGGGCGCGCCATGTAATCCGGATTTTCATACATTACAGGCAATGACTGAACGGGGGCGTCCAGTAATTGGGCATACTGGGAGGCTACTTCCTCAAATCCGGGCTTTCCAGCGCCAGGTAGCGGGTCTTGGAAAGCAAACCAAACGATTCCGGCTGTGGACTGTTGTGGTGCGGTTTTGGGATTTCGGGCTTCAATATGTAAATCATGAATGCCTTGGATGGATTTTAAAGGCAACGCCAACGTTCGTCTTCCTTGGGTTACGGGTAAATTGCCACGCATCAAAACCTCACCTTGGGCATTGCCTTTTTTGACTGTTAGGGTGGTCCCTGGCACATCGGCCCAATAGTGAATTAAAATTTGTTGACTCCCCCGAGTATTGACTTTAGGAAGCCGGGCCGATCCCCCCGACCACAAGCCGAGCCATTTGGTGTCGATGAGTTCCCCTAAATGGAAATCGGTACATAAATGCGCATGGTATTTGGGTTCACGTACTTGAAGAAATTCGGTTATTTCCTTGGCTTTGGTGGGACTTACCTCCCTCTGTACCCATTGGGTCACTTGAGCTATCTGCTTTTTTTGTACGTCGGAGTAAAAGCGTAGTTTAGGTTCTTCATCATGGGTATCCTCATCCCTTGAATTATTAAAAAACGCATACGATCGGTAAAATTCCTCATGTCGAAACGGATCGTACGGATGGCTATGGCATTGTACACAGGCCATCGTTGTGCTTTGCCAGACCTCATAGGTGGTATTGACTCGATCGAGCACCGCGGCTACCCGAAATTCTTCGTCATCGGTACCTCCTTCATCGTTATTCATGGTATTTCGATGAAAAGCCGTCGCGATGAGGTGTTCTTCTTTTCGGTTTGGCAGTAGGTCACCTGCCAACTGGTAGCGTGTAAAATCCTGAAAAGAAAGATCCTGATTCAAAGACTGAATAACCCAATCCCGGTACGGCCACATGGTACGGGAGACATCACGTTCATATCCTTTGGTGTCGGCATAACGCGCCAAATCTAGCCACCATGCAGCCCATTTCTCGCCATAGGCCGAAGAAGCCAATAGCTGATCAACCGTTTTTTCGTACGTGATTTTATCTTCTTTCCACGCCTTCACCAGTGCGGGTGATGGAGGTAAGCCAGTGATGTCCAAGGATAATCGGCGTAATAACCGCAATTTGTCTTCTCTAGGAGCCATTTTAAGACCCAAGTCTTCCTGCTTTTCTTTTACCCAAACATCCACTGGATTTTGAGTTGGATCTGGATTTTCTATTTTTTGAACCGGTTGATAGGCCCAATGTTCTCCCCATTGAGCGCCTTCTTTGATCCATTGTCGTAGAATTTCAACTTCCTCCTCAGCTAATGGTGCTCGTTTGTAAGGCATTCGAAGTTCAGGGTCTTTTTCATGCAAGCGAGTAATCAAGGAACTTGCATCTGGATCACCCGGTATGATGGCAGGCTTACCTGACTTGGTCAGGGCAAATGCCTCCTCTTTAAATAATAAGCTGAAATTCCCATTTTTCTTCACACCACCATGGCAAGAAATGCAGTGCTTGTTCAGGATGGGTTTAACCTGGGTACTGAAATCGATTGTTGGCCGCGAAGATCGAATCCACGTCCAAGTACCAACCGCGATTACAACAAGGCCAATACCTACGGCGATTTTCTGAAATGTTTGGGTCATGGGTTGAATCAAAATTTATCCTGAAAATTTCAATTCTTACCGCATTATTGAACTATAGGAAGAATTGATTGAACAAAATTCACGAAATTTTGACCAAAAAACCTAGCACATTTTCGGGAAAAGATGGATAATCTTACGATGAATTAAAATGGGTCGGGTGCTTGAAAGGTCATCCAGTCGCCGGTAGTAGGGTGTTCAAATCCTAAAAAAGCGGCATGTAAATGAAGGCGTTGGTCGATGGTCCCGTACAAATCGTCCCCTACAATCGGTGCGTGTAGTCCGTTGGGATGGGCGGCATGGACACGTAGTTGGTGGGTTCGGCCGGTAAGAGGCCAAAAATGAACTTTGGTATATGTATCTGTCCTGTCCACCACTTGCCATCGAGTTACGGCATGTTTACCTGACTCGAGACATACTTTTTGTCTTGGCCGATCCAATGGATCTCCAATCAAAGGAAGTTGGATTTCGCCTGATTCTCCTTCGATAGGCTTAGAAAGTAAGGCCGTGTACCGTTTTTTGACGGTTCTGTCGATGAATTGTTTTTGAATGCGTTTGTGAGCCTCTTTATTCTTGGCTACCACCAACAAGCCTGAGGTAGACATGTCTAATCGATGAATCATGATCGGTTCCTCATCCAATAAAAGAGCTTGAAGGCGAGAATACACCGAGTCTTCGGATACGATACCTGGGACAGATAGAAGCTCCGCTGGTTTGTTCACCACCAAAAGGTCTGCATCCTGGTACACGATGTCGACTTGTTTGTTTTGCCCCAAGGTTTGTTGCATAGGGTTGGGCTCCAGCGGAATATCCACCAGCATATGCTTCAGGATCGGTTTGCATTTCCCCGAGCATGCGGGATAATAATGTCCATGAATACGAAGCTCCGACTTTGGTGATGCTCCCCACCAAAACTCGGCCATAGCTAAAGGACGATACTGCTTTTGAAACGCATACTGAAGCAGCTTGGGCGTTGCACATTCTCCAGCTCCTGCGGGGGGCTTTTCGAAGACAGTCTCAGCAAAAATAGCCCCGACGGACTTGGTCTGTTGGTACTGATTTAAAAATACATATTGATCAAAAAGTTGCCCCTGTAGAGTAGCTGAATCATTTTTTCGGCGTTGTTTTAACGCTTCCATTTCGGTCTCAAACGCCTCTATAGTTTGTTGATAAGGAGCAATACGTTCTTTCCAATCTTTGACCCGGGCATCGTATGCACGTCGATCCGCCACACTTTGACGGGCTAATTCCTTCAGAAATGCCTCTTGCTCTACACCTTCCAGCGAGGACTCTTCCCGTTGCTGTTGTCTTAGGGCTTTATTTTGGCGATGTTGGTCCTTGAGCTGTAGGAGGTCATGTCGACAAGCCTCTTCCAAATCGGCCCGTTGCGATTTTGCCTCCCAGTAGGCCGGGTCTTGCTCTAATTCGGCAAGTCGAATGTTTAATTGATTGATTAGCACTTCCTCTCGTCGAAAAAAAGAGTCCTCCGTTAGCATATCAAAAACGGGAGGAACAAAGCGCTCATGTTGATTGGAATTGGCCAATTTACCTGAAAATGCCGCTAAATATCCTACCTGAAGTTGAGGAGTTTGAACCAACAATACCCCAAACATCTTTCCAATAGGAAGGCCAGCCGCATCAGATTCTAGTCCGAAATTATGAAAAAAATCCGTTTGATGGGTCAAATATCGCTGCAGGTCCTCTGCTGCCCATTTCGTCAATGGGTGTGGGGTATAAAAAAACGGATAGGTAAACCCTTCCGGAAGCGAGTGTCGTTGCAATTCAGCTTCCGGAATGGGGATCAGGCATGGGTCAACCATTTAGTTTAATTTGGCCAGAGCCTCCTCCAAAGCCGTTATCTTGGCCTCAGCATCGGCTAATTTATCTTTTTCACGTTGTACGACATCCGGTTTGGCATTTTGAACGAAACGTTCGTTGCTTAATTTACCTAAAACCGACTGGCGGAAACCGCGGGTGTATTCAAGTTCCTTTTGAATGTTTTCACGCTCGGCTTCCAAATCCAAGTTTTCGCCAAGGTCCAAACTAAACTCATCGGCTTTTATCACCAAACTAATTCCTTTGGTTTCATCTGCTAGAGTGACAGGTGCTACATTGGCCAACTTTTGAATCAATGGAATTAGGGATACATAGCGATCCGGCTGAAGCGTTTTTATCCACAAGGGCAGAGATTCTTTTGGTGAAATTTGTTTGGCGTTTCGGGTATTTCGGACCCAGGATACAAGTTCTAAAACCATATCCATGTCGCTCAGTAAGTGAGATTGGATACTCCCTGCTTTGGGGAATTCTGCCACACAAATTGAAGAGCCCGCGGGCCGCTCCCGAAGTTGTTGCCAAATCTCCTCCGAAATAAACGGGGTCCAAGGATGTACCAATCGCATGAGAGTATCAAAAAACGCAAGGGTTGCCTCATAGGTAGCTTGATCGATGGGTTGGGCTTTGCCATCCAAGTACGCTGGTTTTACCATTTCCAGATACTGAGAACAGAAGTCGTTCCAGATCAAGTTGTAGGTAGCCAAAAGCGCATCCGACATCCGGAATTTAGCATAATGTTCGTGTACCTCGGTTATAACGGAAGCCAGCTTGGATTCAAACCACTGGATGGCGGTTTGATTTCCAATCGAAATGGCCTGATTCTCAACCTCCCAACCTTTCACCAACCGGAATGCATTCCAGATTTTGTTGGAGAAATTTCGACCTTGCTCACAGAGCTTTTCGTCAAACGGAAGGTCATTTCCGGCAGGGGAGCTGAATAACATACCCGTTCGGACGCCATCGGCACCATATTTTTCAATCAAATCCAAGGGATCTGGCGAATTCCCAAGGGACTTCGACATTTTTCGACCTTGTTTATCTCGCACAATGCCGGTCAAATACACATTTTTGAATGGATATTGACCCTTATATTCATATCCTGCAATGATCATCCGAGCCACCCAGAAGAATAAAATTTCGGGAGCCGTAACCAAATCCTGAGTGGGATAGTAATAGTTGATGTCGGCATTGTCAGGATCTTTGAAACCATCAAACACAGATATAGGCCATAACCAAGAAGAAAACCACGTGTCGAGTACATCTTCATCTTGGGTTAGATCCTGCTCGCTGAGTGCAAAAAGCTGGTACTTTTCTCGTGCAATTTTGAGTGCTTCTTTTTTGGACTTGGCGACAATGCAGGTTCCATCGAGTAAGTAATAGGCCGGTATCCGATGTCCCCACCAAAGCTGACGGCTGATACACCAATCCCGTACATTTTCCATCCAATGTTTGTACGTATTTTTGAACTTCGGCGGAATCAGCTGAATGGTATCGTTCATGACGTTCTCCAAAGCAGGCTCGGAAACGCGTTTCATTCGTAAAAACCATTGCAACGAAACCCGGGGTTCGATGACAGCCCCGGTACGTTCCGACGTTCCCACATTGGACTTAATGTCTTCAATTTTTTCAATATGGCCTGCTTCCTCCAAAAGCCCCAAGATCTTTTTGCGCGCAGCGAATCGATCTTCCCCAACCAAAATTTGAGCTTTTTCGTTGAGTTTCCCTTCCTCCGTTAGGATGTCCAACACGGGTAGGCCATGTTTTTCACCTAAGGCAAAATCGTTGGGATCATGGGCGGGGGTCACTTTTAAGCAACCGGTACCGAAATCCATGGTAACATAGTCATCAGCGATGATTGGAATTTCTTTGTTAATCAAAGGAATCAACGCTTTTTGTCCGATTAAATGCTGATAGCGCGGGTCATCTGGATGCACACAAATGGCGGCATCGGCCATGATGGTTTCAGGACGAACCGTCGCAATCGTAATAGTTTGGGAAGGATCTTCCGCTAATAAATACCGAATATAGACTAGTTTTTGTTGAACTTCTTTGGCAATGACTTCCTCATCCGATACGGTTGTTTTAGCTTGTGGATCCCAATTGACCATTCGGTGCCCCCGGTAAATGTCGCCTTTGTTGTAAAGGTCAACAAACACGGAAATAACGGCGTCATACAGGGAATCCTCCATGGTAAAGCGAGTCCGATCCCAATCACAGGATGCACCTAACTTTCGTAACTGAGACAAGATAATCCCCCCGTACTTTTCGGTCCATTCCCAGCAGTAAGCAAGGAATTCGTCTCGGCTTAGACTTGACTTGTCAATTCCTTTTTCTTTCAACATCGCGACCACTTTGGCCTCCGTTGCGATCGAGGCGTGGTCGGTACCTGGAACCCAGCAGGCCTCTTTCCCTTCCATACGAGCCTTGCGCACCAATACATCTTGAATGGTATTGTTAAGCATGTGCCCCATGTGCAATACACCCGTTACATTCGGAGGGGGAATGACGATGGTGTATGGCTCTTTTTCCGGATTGGGAGTGGAGCGAAAGAAGCCTTGGTCCAACCAATACTGGTACCACTTGTCTTCAATGTCTTTGGGGTTGTATGTCTTTGAAATTTCCATGATGCGAAAAAATAGTCAAGCCTTTGCCTAAAGGGAAGGCAAAAATACACAATTTCAATCGCCTAGGAAAAGAGAAATCTGGATTGTTTAGTCAAGTAAGGCGAGCATGTCTTGAGTCGATAGGTTTTTGAAAAAGGATTCCTCCGTCGTGATGAGCTCATCAAACAATCGTTTTTTGTTTTGTTGGAGTACCAATATCTTTTCCTCTACTGAATTTCGGGTAATAAACTTGTAGGTAAAGACTTTGTTCTGTTGCCCAATGCGATGCGCGCGGTCGATGGCTTGTGCCTCAATGGCCGGGTTCCACCAAGGATCTAGGATAAAAACATATTCCGCCGCGGTTAGATTTAAACCAACACCACCCGCTTTCAAAGAAATTAAAAAGACTTGAATGGCGGGATCCGTCTGAAAACGATCCACCACTTCTTGACGATTTTGAGTGGCACCATCTAAATAACAATACGAAATACCATCTTGGTCAAATTGGTGTTTGTAAACCTGTAAGTGTTTTACAAACTGGCTGAATATCAAAACCTTATGATTGTTCTTTAAGGTGCTTTCTAATTTATGCAGTACATCACGACGTTTACCGGATACCTCTGTAAAGGTAGGATCTATCAGTACCGGGTCATTGGCAATTTGTCGAAGTTTGGTTAAACCTTCCAGAACAATCATTTGGGAACGCTGAATTCCCTGTTTTTCGATTTGTTCTAAAATCAAATTTCGATAATGTGACTTGGTTTCCTCGTAGCGTTTCCATTGCTCCTCTGCCATATCCGAATAATGGACCGTTTGAATTTTTTCGGGCAGCTCGGTGGCTACTTGGGATTTATGACGACGCAACATGAAAGGTTTAATCTTTCGAAATAAGCGCTGGGTTGCCCCCTCATCTTGATGCTTCTCGATGGGTAATTGATACGTTGTTTTAAAAAACGACTGGGATCCTAAGAGGCCAGGATTGGCAAAACTCATCTGGCTCCATAAGTCCATCGTCGAGTTTTCGAGGGGTGTTCCGGTTAGAATTAAGCGATTTTCGCTTTGTAATTCCCGTACGGCTTGGGATATATTGGAAGTCGGGTTTTTTATGGCTTGCGATTCATCGAGGATGACGTACGTGAATTTGAATTTCTTAATAAAATCGATGTCCAACCGTAAAACGGAATACGACATCAAGATCAAATCATAAGACGAAAATAAGCTAGCATCTTTGGGTCGATATGTCCCCGCATGAACATAAATACGCAGCTTGGGGGTAAATCGCTCGGCCTCTTTTTGCCAGTTGTAAATCAACGAGGTGGGAAGAGCAATTAAAGAAGGGTTTTTTAGTTCGGATTTTTCATGGATGGATTGGAGAAACGCCAGTGTCATGACGGTTTTTCCCAATCCCATGTCGTCCGCTAAACAACCACCCAAACGGTATTGATGTAAAAAATGCATCCAGTCATACCCCGCTTTTTGGTAGGGTCGAAGGGTACCCTCAAATCCGGACGGTAAGGGTTCAGCACTGATCGATTGAAACTGCTGTAAGGCCAACAGTTTTTTGGAAAGGTTGGCTTCAACCCATCCTTGAGTAGACAAATCTTCCACTAGAGCTAAGTGAAATTTAGCCAAGTGAGCTTCCTCATCTTGTATTTCACTCAATGACCATAATTCGTAGTATTGAGCGAACCATTCTTCTGGGATGACGGCCACCTCCCCATTGGGTAAGACGAATTCTCTTTTTCCGGCCAGCATCCATTTTCGAATACTCAAGAAGGGAATCGTAAATTCGCCAAACTGCACATGCGTACGGATGTCGAACCAGTCTTCGGATTCGTGGATGGTCACTCGAATTTGCGCATATCCTAGAAAGTAGGTTTTTCCGGGATCCGTTTGTACCACCTGAATACCAGCTTCCTTTAGTTGATTCTGGTGTGCCTGGCACCATTGCAGGGCTTGGCTTCTAGACCATTTAATTTTCCCATTTTTAATGGGAAGATCCCACTGAACAAGTGTCTTTACCCAGTACTTTTCCTCTGATATTTTTCGCTTGATGCGTATAAACGTCCATTGATCCTCCTCCTTTTTTGCCTCAACATGCGCGTGCGTCGTGAAGTGATCAAAGGGGAACTCCTGATCCCCATACTTAAACTTTAATTCTATCTTCATGGATTCCTCCCCTGGTGCTCCCCCTGGTTGCGACTCAAAAAGTGCTTCGGTCTTGTTCGCCGAAATTGGAGTGAGCGTCAACACGGGTTGAATGGGCAGTTCATGAGTTTCAATCGTAAATCCTTTGGCAAATACCTTAAACTGCCCGATCAACGACGTGATGAACTTGTGGTAATAGGTATCTTCCAACTTCTTGGGAATCTGAATATGAAATTTATCCAAGAATGGTCGCAACTTTTTCCCGTCGGTGTGAGGTTCAAAGTAATAAAGAAACTGATCGATCAGTAAAAAGGCCGGATGGTCAGACAAAATCCGGGCACCGGGGGTTTGAAGCTTTACCCGGTTGCCTTTATATAAAATATTGGGGAAATAATAGGTCTGTTCAGCTTGTCGGTCGAAATGAAAATAAACTTTGGCGGGTTCTTCCGCAATTTCCACCTTACGCCAAATGGGGTTCCCATCTTTCCCCATCAAGAACAAACGTTTGTGGATCAAATTGGGCAATATAAGACTCCGTAGGTTATCCATATAACTTTGTATGGCCTCCTGCAAAGACTTATCCTTTTCATAAACTTTTAGAAAAAAATCAACCGGCTTCAATTTTTTCGGATTGAATTTCTTCAAAACCATTTCCTGTTGCATATCATCCATCCACCGGATCAACTTTCGGTCGTCTTCGGTGAGTCCCTTTTGAAACTCTTCCATATTTTTATGGGAGATGTTTTGGTAAGTGTAGGTTAGGTCACCTTTGGTATTGACCTGTACCACGAAGGATTCAAACAAAGGACCCAAGTATTGATGCTCAAAAAGAGCATACACCAGCGAATAGGGCTGTTGGGTAGAAACTTTCATAGGAGCCTAGGCCAAGGTATAATTGGGAAGAGTTCAAACAACGAATTTAATCAACCTAGTCTATATTCCCAAAGATTTAGATCAAACCCTCCAGAAACGCTATCCATTCGGCTGTTCTATGTATCTTTGGAAAAAAAGGTATTGGCATGATGTATCAACTTGGGTATTGTTCAAATATTCATCCCGGAGAAGACTGGGCCTCCCATGAGAAGCAATTACATGAACACTTTCCTTCTGTTTTGACACACTTTGCAGCCTATACGGTGGGTCTTGGACTCCGCCTGGCTCACCCCGCAGTAGCCTCATTTTCAGGATCCGATTTCCTGGATTGGCTGAATCAACAAGGGTCTTTTGTCTTTACAATCAATGGGTTTCCGTATGGGCAATTTCATGAGTCTGTCGTGAAAGACCGCGTACATGCCCCCGATTGGTCGACTCCCGAACGTTTGGAATACACCCAAGCTTTGTTTGCTCACCTAGCCGAAACCCTGCCCGATTGGATTTCGTCTGCCGGGGTGTCCACCTCCCCGTTATCCTACCGCCACTGGTGGCCCGATCGAGACGCAGCCATTCAACAAACCACCCAGTCCATCCTCGCGGTATTGTCTTTTTTGATCGAACTAAAAGAAAAAACTGGAAAATCCCTACATCTCGATATAGAACCCGAGCCTGATGGACTACTCGAAACCGTCGAGGAGTTTATGGATTGGTATGATCGGTCCCTTCGCCCTGCCGCCCATGCAGCTGGATTTTCGGACCAACAACTCACGGAACATATTCAATTGTGCTTCGATATTTGCCATGTGGCCGTCGGTTTTGAGCCGGCTACCGATCGATTGATGGAACTCAAAAAACGCAGGATACCCATTGGGAAATACCAAGTAAGCTCCGCCCTCCGGGTGGTGTGGGATTCGCTTATCGCCGAAAAACAGGAACAACTCAAGGCTTTTGTTGAACCAACCTATTTACATCAAGTGGTGGGTTTGAAAAAATCAGGTGAAATCATTCGTTTTCTCGACCTAGATCAAGCATTGGCTCAAGCCGATCCCGAAGAGTACTTGGAATGGAGAATTCATTTTCATGTCCCCATCTTTTTACCTTCTTTTGGTTTGTTGGAATCCACGCAGTCGGTGATTATCGAATGCATGGATTACTGGAATACCCACCAACCCACCCACCAATTGGAGATCGAAACCTATACTTGGGGTGTATTACCTGAGGCGTTGCAAGAACCCATCCACACCTCGATCGCCCGTGAAATCTCTTGGTTACAAACTCAAATTCGTCATGCATAAAACGGTTGTTATCAATGTCGTTGGACTCAGTCCTGCTTTGATGGGTCCTCATACACCCTTTTTAAATAGCCTGCCCTGGCCCATAACCCCCATCCGGCCGGCTGTTCCGGCCGTCACGACCACCGCACAAAGTTGTTATGTAACTGGAAAATGGCCCAAAGACCATGGAATAGTAGCCAATGGCTGGTACGATGCCCGCGACTGCGAGATCAAATTTTGGAAACAAGCGAATCCGTTAGTGGGAGCCGAAAAAATTTGGGAGCGTGCTAAACGAGAAGATCCATCCTTTACGGTGGCCAATATGTTTTGGTGGTATAATATGTACTCAACGGCTGATTTTTCAGTTACACCTCGCCCACAATACCATGCAAACGGATTGAAACTCCCCGATTGCTATTCCCACCCAGCCGACCTACGGGATCACCTGCAAAAAAAACTAGGGACGTTTCCTCTTTTTCATTTTTGGGGACCCAATGCCAATATTGTATCGACGCGTTGGATTGCCGACGCCACTTTAGAGGTGGATCGACTATACAACCCGACCTTGACCTTGGTCTATCTTCCGCATCTGGATTATTGCCAGCAAAAAGTTGGGCCTCATCCTGAATTGATTTCCAAGGAATTGAATGAAATTGATGAGGTAGTTCGAGATCTCTATTCACATTACGAATCCCAAGGAGCTCGCATCCTTATTTTGTCCGAATATGGCATTCAACCGGCGTCCAAATGGGTGGATATCAATCTTCGATTTCGGGAAAAAGGATGGTTGAAGGTACGGGAAGAGTCAGGTCGTGAGTTGCTTGATGCGGGTGCCTCGGAGGTTTTCGCGGTTGCCGACCATCAAATTGCACATGTCCATATCCAAGATCCAAGTCGAATTCCGGAAGTGAAGGCCTTTTTAGAAACGCTGGAAGGTGTTGATCAGGTCTGGACTAAAGAGGAGCAGGGGAATTTGGCCCATGAACGCTCGGGGGATTTGGTATGCCTTTCATCACCCGATGCCTGGTTTACATATTATTATTGGTTGGACACAAAGAAGGAGCCTGACTTTGCCCATACGGTGGATATCCACAGAAAGCCAGGCTACGACCCCGTGGAGATGTTCATGGATCCTAAAAATCCGTTGATTAAGCTCCGTGCTGGATATCAGTTGCTGAAGAAAAAACTAGGATTTCGGTACTTGATGGATGTCATTCCCACCGATCCTTCTTTGGTGAAAGGTTCACACGGAACCCCCTTTGGCGACCCGATGTATCACCCTGTCTTGATGTCGCCAGTCGCTCCCAAAAAATCAATCGAGGCGATCGAGGTCTATGATGTGATTTGGGGTGCCTTGACTCACGATGACTGGTCTTGAAAATAGGGCATAAGGTCTTCGGCAATGCGCTTGGGGCGAAGGGATTGGGCGTCGAGTGATATCCAGGTTGTCGAAGCCTCAACGAGTCGAGTTTCTCCTCGGTGTATTTCGTATCGGCGCAAGGAGGTAACCCCTTTGAATTCCTCCACCCAAGTGGAAACGGTCAATTCCTCCCCCAAAAAAGCAGGTTGAAAATAGGTAATTTGGTGCTGTCTGACTACCCATCGATAGACTTCTGCGATGTGTTGGGGAGCTCGGCTGTACCAATGCGCGATGGCTGCCTCTTGAAGATACCGAAGGTACACGATGTTGTTGACATGGTGTAGCTCGTCTAGGTCGGTGGCCAGAACCAGGATCGGTAGTTTAAATACAGATGGCTTCATAGATAAAAATAAAAAAGCTGTCTTACATTCGGTGAAGAACGAAAGACAGCTTACTTGGAAGGAGATTTACCTTACGCTTTAAGGGCGTCTTGCAATTGCTCCATAGATACCATTTCTTCTTTGAAGCTATAGGCACCTGTTTTTGGGGACTTAACCGCCTTGATGACTTTTGCGAAGTTTTTGGTCGCCGACTTGTCACGCAGCGTTGCTACTACTTTCTTTGCCATGTCGTTATTCTGTTATGAATTGGGGGCAGAATATTCTACCAAAATTACTTAATTTCTTTGTGTACAGTCACTTTCCGTAATACAGGATTGTATTTCTTCAATTCCAAACGGGCAGTGGTGTTTTTCCGGTTTTTAGTCGTGATGTACCGGGACATACCTGGCTGACCACTTGCTTTGTGCTCCGTACATTCTAAGATGACTTGCACGCGGTTTCCTTTCTTAGCCATTTCTATTTACTATTATAATGCTTATTCTTTCTATAAAAATTCGGACTGCAAAGATAGAGAGTAATTTCCTTAGTAACAATATATTGCTGTAAAAAACCTAAATTAATTTATGGACTTAGGGGTTGGATAGGGGAAACAGCCTCCCTAGCTTTTTTAGGGAGTATTCTGGTTGTACCTTTGTTTTGTTCAATAAAAACCAAATAAAATAATGAAAAATACCCAAGTCTTATTAGCTAAACGCCCATTGGGAGAGATCACACCGGATTGTTGGGAGTATAAATCAGTAGATGTGCCTGAACTTGAAAAGGGACAGGTTTTAGTCGAGGTTCATTATTTGTCCATCGATCCTGCCATGCGGGGCTGGATGAATGCCGGGAAATCCTACATCCGGCCGGTGGAACTCGGTGAGGTTTTTCGAGCGCTCGGGGTTGGAAAAATCATTGCCTCCCAAGACGATCGCCTGGCGGTAGGTACATTTGTCAGTGGCTCGGTGGGTGTTCAAGAATATGCCATCTTGTCTGGGAAAGACCTGGTACCTGTTGATCCCTCTTTTATGGCCCTTCCTGTTTATTTAGGGACACTCGGCATGTCGGGCATGACCGCCTACTTCGGTATGTTGGACACCGGCCAACCCAAAGAAGGCGAAACTGTCGTCGTTTCGGGAGCAGCCGGGGCCGTGGGCAGCGTGGCCGGACAAATCGCCAAGCTTAAAGGTTGCCGGGTTGTCGGGATAGCAGGTGGGGCCGACAAATGCCGGTATGTGGTGGAAACTCTCGGATTTGATGCCTGCATTGACTATAAAGAAGGAGCTTTGCGCAAACGTTTGTCGGAAGCCTGTCCAAATGGCGTAGATGTTTTCTTCGATAACGTAGGGGGAGAAATCTTAGACACGGTCTTGACGTTGATTAATAAAAAAGCTCGTATTGTGATTTGTGGAGCCATTTCTCAATACAATACCTCCCGTCCGGAAGGACCTCGAAACTACCTGTCGTTGCTGGTCAATCGTGCCAAAATGGAGGGTATTGTGGTGTTTGACAACATTCCCAAATACGGGGAGGCCGCACAAGAAATGGCACAATGGATTTTGCAGGGCAAACTCAATGCTCAATACCATGTTGAAACCGGCGGAATTCCAGCTTTCCACGAAACCCTCCAAAAACTATTCGCAGGAGCTAATACCGGTAAAATGGTGCTGCAAGTAAGATAGATCAAGAGATTATTTACGAAATCGCCACCGTAGGGTCAGGGCATGCCCTGACCCTACTTATATGCCCTGACCCTACCATCCGCCCTGCAAGCTGACCCTACTTATATGCCCTGACCCTACCCATCCGCCCTGCATGCTGACCCTACTTTTGTGTCCTGACAAATTAGTCGGGTTTTAGCCCCCATGGCCTACCCCAAGCCAGGGCATGCCCTGACCCTACTTATATGCCCTGACCCTACCCATCCGCCCTGCAAGCTAACCCTACTTATGTGTCCTGACAAATTAGTAGGGTTTTAGCCCTCATGGCCTACCCCAAGTCAGGGCATGCCCTGACCCTACCATCCAAACCATTCGACTTCACACGTAAATTATACCCTAAACCACCCGAATCTTGCAAAACCTGATAGGTTATATACTAGGGATGAAAATTTGGTGAAAAATGGTTTATTTTACATCCAAATTCCTTTTGGATTACCCATTTTCCCCTACTGTTGCGATGAAAAAGCCGATTCATTTTTGGATGCTCCTTAGTGTGTTGATGTTCAGTCTTGGATTTATTCAGGACACACCGTATGAAACAACGATTCGGACTTGGCAGAAAAAGCGGGTGGAAAACCTAAAGTCGGAGGAAGGCTGGCTAAATCTGGCCGGACTGTTTTGGCTGGAAGAAGGTGAGAATACCGTGGGTGGAGATAATCAAAACGACTTGGTTTTTCCGTCCCAGCAATCGGCCGATTTTTTGGGTAAAATCATCCTAGATAAAGGAAAGGTTACGTTTGTATCCAAGCGAGAGGGACTAGTTTTCGCCGGAGACCAGGCCATCCAAGAAACGGTCTTATTTCCCTATGACGGAAAACCTACGGTGTTGCGCCATGGTTCGTTGCGGTGGTTTGTGATTCAGCGGGGCGAAAAATATGCGGTCCGACTTCGTGATCTTGAAAGCGAATACCTAAAAAACTTTACTGGAATCCCAACTTACCCAATCGACTCCAGTTGGCGGTTGAAGACCCGATTCATTCCAACCCCCGGCAGAATGCTGACGATTCTGGATATTACAGGACGTACCTTCCAGCAACCTTCCCTTGGCAAACTTGCCTTTACGATCAACGGGAAAGAATATGCCCTAGAGACAACGGGCCCCATGGAGCGGCTCAGTGTCATCTTTGCCGACGCCTCCAATAAAAAAGAAACCTACGGAGCCGGACGGTACCTAGAAGCCGAAAAGCCGGATGAAAACGGCATGATATACTTGGACTTCAACAAAGCCTACAATCCCCCCTGCGCCTTTACGCCCTTCGCCACGTGCCCTCTTCCTACTAAAGAAAATACCCTACCCATCGCCATTCCCGCCGGTGAAAAGTATGCGGGAGACCATTAAGATGGGGTGGGATAATCTACTTTAATGGAAAAAGAGAAAATGCCAAGAAAGTATATAATAGACAGTACCTATTGGTCTTTTTCTTTTGAACGATCGTTTTCATCTTACGAAAATACGATTTAGCTGTACAAATTGTATTTTGAGGCTAAAAAGTGATTGACCGTGAAAAACACCCATTTTTTATTTTTCTATTGACTTTTTTTATGACCTTTTCTAGTTTTATACCTGAGTCTACTGGGTGTAATGACTAGTCGTTGGCCATTCCCTTGCGATGTGACTTGGTTTTCACAGGACCCTTACATGGTCGGTTGGATTCCGCTCCCTTTTGACTTGATCATCAAAACCTCAACTCACGTACAATGGAACATAAAGCCAGAAAATCCCCCCCCGAGTATGGTCATTGGGACTTAACAATGCTGACCCATCAGGAATTCAAGATTCTTCGTCTTTGTAGTGAGGGACTTTTAACGAAGGAAATAGCGGAAAAGTTAAATCTCTCCCCGCTGACGATTAGGAAGCATCGACAAAACAGCTACCGGAAGTTGGAATTGAGAAGTACCCAACAAATACGGTCTTTTCTTCGAATGCTTTCCGTGCTTGATCTCACGTAAAATACTCTTTAAATACTCCTTTAAGAGTATTGATGAATGATAAAGAATGACCTAAGTTTGCTTTATTAAATGGTGTTAACATCCTATAAACAAAGCAAATCAGTCTAACTGGTAGGTCATTTCGCCTCACCTGAAAGAGGTTTTAAATTCTTAAATTTAAAAAAGTGAAAAAAGTAAAAAAAACTCTCGTACTAGGTCTTTTGGCCTTATTGCCATCAATGGTATTTGCTCAAGCATCTTGTGTCCGTCATCATGTCGATTTAGGATTCGGTGAATTTTGGTGGACAGAATGTAACAACCCAGAGGCAAATACAGCTTGGATTGTGTTTTATTGGTAAGTAAAACTCCCCCGAAAGGGGGTTTATTATGCTAAAAATACAGACTGATTCTATCCAATATTCTTCGGTTGAGGTCCTTAGAGATATAAATCTTTCCTTTAGTCAAGGCGAAAATATTCTAATCGTTGGTGCCAACGGCTCTGGAAAGTCAACGTTGTTAAAATTTGTGCTGGGACTTCTTCCTAATCAGACCGGTGAAGTGATTTACCGAGGTATTTCGCTTTTGTCCGACCAGAAGTATGAAAAATCTAGTGATTTTGGTGTGTTTTTTCCCGAATACAGGGTATATGATGTCCTAACTGTTCGTGAAAACTTGGAGATTTTTTCTAAATATCAAGGAACGAAAGAGGCTAACCTAGATCAAAAGATGATTGATTTTAATATAGCCGAATTTGCACAGATGAAAGCTGGTAGTTTGTCCTTTGGGAACTATAAAAAGCTTTGTTTAGCGGTTTCCCTGCTTGGAAATCCCAAGTTGGTGGTGTTGGATGAACCATTTTTAGGGATAGATAAAGGATCAATGTCCATCATTCTAGCTACGCTGAAACGTATGCAGCAAAAAAATGGAACACTTATTTTACTCACCACTCACGAATTGGAACCTGTTGAGGATTGGTACACGAAGGCCTTGTACATCCAAAATAAGAAGATTCACCTAAATCTGACCAAAACTGAACTTTCTGAACAGTATGGGTCACTAGCGAACTTTCAACAAAAGATGTATGCGTAGCTTTTATCTTGAATTTAGAAAAATAATTAAAAATAAATTAGCTTGGTTTGGGCTCTTGGTTATACTACTTGTGCCTACCATTATATTTTGGAATTTCCACCGAACGATGTATGAAGTCTATCCACTATTTCTGAGTAACCGAGTAGTCAAGTTGACTTTTCCAGAATTTTATTTGGCAAATATTTTTAGACTTTCCTTACTGCATTTCCTCATTGTAGCCATACTATTGCAAGGAATTGAAAGCATTACAGAAAGTAAGTTAAATAGGGTGATATGGCTGAACAAGATGTCAAAAAGATGGATTAAGGTAAAACGGAATAGTGTCTATTTATTGGTTGGATTGTTTTTGGCTTGTGTAATTTTGGGTATTGTTTATTCTTTTTCTAAATTTTATGGATTAGAAGCACATATTCTTTTCCCTTGGCAAAATATAGTCAGCCTATTTTTTCTTTTATTTAGTACTGCATATAGTAGTCAACTTGCCCTTGCCTCGTTTAAAATATTCCACCAATTCTGGCTCGCAGGACTAATTAATATAGGGATTTACATGGTGCTTCGTTGGCATCCATTATCGAGTGTAAAGGTAGATGAGTTAGAGTCAGTACAATATCTCACTATATGTAATTTGTTGATATGTACTTTATTATTTTATAGTATTCATCTAATAAAATCAGTTAAATGAATAAAGAAATTCTCTTCTTAATGGAATGGTATAAATTTAGAAAACTAGATTTACTTACTTATTCATTTTATTTATTTTCTGGATATGTGCTTGTTATGCTCCTTATCAATCAAATGAATGTTACCTCTCAAGGAAGGAGTTATATCCTAGCTATGGGAAATATAAAGTTTGCTATTTTCCTAGCTCAGCTACTTATTCAACCAATTTATTTTTTTATTCTCTATTTATTTCATCAAATGGAGATACAGGCATCCACTAATGAAAGGTATAAGCTGAAGAAAGTACCTTATCTCGCTATCTATTTTTACAAATGTTGTGTCGGATGGTTAGTCTCGATTTGTTTACTATGTTTGTCAATATCAGGTCTATTCTTTAGTCTTGGATTAAATAAGTATTTATCTTCATTGTTTTTAGTGAATAACCTAATGGTTTTATGTCTTGGACAATTGATTCAAATTATTTTTGTATTTAGTTTGTATCAATTTTTGAAGACAAACTATTTGGTTATATCCATGCTAATTATATTCTCATTGTTAACTAATTTTGATTTGCCTTATAATGCATTTTACTTTGTAAGTAGGGCCTTGAATGTATACTCTTATCAAGGGGGAATAGATCTGAGTCCATATTACTTAAAGGTTGTAGGATCAGGGTTCTTTATTCTTCTTATTAGTGTTATTTTGATTAAAATTAAAGTTAAATTTATTAATAATGATATCTCTTTTTAAAAAAAATTTACACCTTTTATTCGTTTTCGTAATAACTGAAATATTTGTCTTTTTCCTAAACTATTGTCTGAATGATCAATTTTCTTCTGTCATATGGAATATTCTCGGATTTTTCCCTTTTCTAATCTATCTTATTGCTATTAAGACATCATTTCAAGTTATTGAGATGAAGAAAAATGTGATTTTTTTTATTTTGTACAACTTTTTTATAATATTTTTAGTTTTTCAATGTTTGTTTTTAGTAAAAGTTTTTACATTTCATTTTTTTGATGTCGACTACAGAAAATTTAAAATAGATTCATTAGTTCAGAAGGAATTAATAAAAATTAAAGAGATTGAAGATCGAAAAAATATAGAAGTAAGTTACTCAAAAAAGGAAATTCAAGAACGTATTGAAGGGAAATTTTCAGTTGTAGGGTTATTTAAGTCAGCTATCTGGAGTACTATCGCGTTTTCGATTTTATCTATTATGGCAGTTTTTTTAATGTTAGATAAACAAGACAATGTTCAATATAATGGCTTTTTAAGCGGTTAAAGGATTTCTTCTTTAACTTAGATGGTTAAGCTTTATAAATGGTTTTATCTACTGTAGTTGCCTTGTTATTTTTCAAGTTGGTATCTAAGTTTGTTAATTTATCTATGTTTTTAGAATATATATATTAATCTTTTTTTCAACTCTTTACTTTTTTAGAATAGTAAAGAGTTTTATTTTTTCGGTAGTGAAGTTTGTATTTTTTTGATTGTCTATGCGTCGATTTTGTTGTTTTTTATTTGTATTGGGTATAATCCTGAGTTGCGAAATCGCTCCCTTAACTCCCAATGTAACCCCATTGTCGGTTTTGGGAATACTGAAAGTTGGGAGTGTGGCCGAGGTCTCTTTGAAGAAGATTTTTTCGTTGAATGAGCCAATTGATAGCACGAAATTGGATATTCTGGATGCGACGTTATTCTTGGAGGAGAATGGGAATTTCTTCGATTCCCTCAAATTAGGCCCCAACAATATCTATTTTTCTACCAAGAAAATAAAAGCAAATTCCGTTTACACACTAAAAGGCAGGCTCCCGGACGGTCATTTGTTTTATTCTGCCAATGTACGCACCCCACCCATTCCAAAGCCTCTGGCCTACCGACTTTTTCGCGATGCGGGGGATCCTTCGTCCTCCAACAACGATGATTATGTGAAAGTAGAAGTAGATTGGTCTAGTTTGGAAGGAAATAACTTGTTTTTTAGGTTTGAGCCTTTTCCAAAATTTCCTTTTATTTCTGATGTATATGATGAATCTAATTTGAGCATTTTTGGGTTTCAGCCCGATCCAGATTGTCTTATTTCAACCTTACCTTCCCATACTCGTAGCTTCCTTAACCGCTATTTAAGACGGTCTTGCGTCCCTAACGGTCAGACAACTTTTTGGCTTAATAAAACCAACTATGGTAGAGTAACAGGCGTAACTGAGCCCATGGAAAAAGTGGTCCTCACAAAATTCACTTTAAGCTATGGTTTGGTGAGTGAAGAGGTGTTCTTTTTTCGAAATATTAGTTCACCTACAGGAATTGATCGGATCTTTCAAGAACCATCTCGCAATTATACCAATTTAACAGGTGCCCAAGGGGTTGTATTTGGCCAAAGTGAAAACCACATTCTACTGCAATGAAAATCTATTTAAGTACTCTCCTTCTATTCATAGGCTATTTTTTAAAGGCCCAAGGGATTTACATCTCGGGAAAAGTATATGATGCCCACTCTGGCGAGAAACTGGTAGGTGTAACCTGTTTTGATACAAAAAATAAAAAATACCTTACGACCAATCAAGAGGGCTATTTTAATATGGTCTCCAAATCCTCCTCCATAACTCTTCGTTTTTCGTATGTGGGTTACACCTCCAAGGATACAACTTTTTTCAATTCGGGTTCGGTTTCTATTCCTTTGACATCTGGTTTGGAGTTGGATGAGGTCTCAATCCGGTCCGATCGACGATTGGATCCTACTTTTAATCAAATATCAGCCAAGCAGATCCGTCAACTTCCCGGTATTTTGGGTGAGCGAGATGTGATTAAAATACTGGCTTTTCAGCCGGGGGTAATGTCTGGCACCGAAGGATCCTCCGCGATTTTTGTCCGAGGCGGTGGTGGAGATCAAAACTTAGTACTTTGGGATGAGGCAGTTTTGTATAATGTAAATCACCTAGGCGGTTTTTTTTCTATTTTTAATCCCAGCATTGTCAAGAATCTTCAATTATATAAATCGTTTATTCCCGCCAACTACGGGGGGCGTGGGTCGTCGGTGATAGCCATTTCTACCCGAGAGGGTAATTTACATAAGCTAGAAGGAGAGGCGGAGATTGGTGTATTGAATCAAAACTTTACCCTCGAAGGGCCCATCGAGAACGGTAAAAGTTCGTTTATAGTCTCTGGGCGCTATTCCAATTTGGGTTTAATAGGGCTAGTACAAAGTGCATTAGCCTCAAGTGCAGGGGATTTCAATAATATCTCTTTTTATGATTTTTCTGGCCGAGTAAACAGGCAACTAGGTAAAAATGGGCATTTGGTGTATAGCTTTTTCAGTGGTGCCGATCAATACCGGAACAGCGAAGCGTATAATTTCATCCGGGAGAAGAATGTGTTGCGGTGGCGCAACACCGTTCATTCCTTGAAATACACCCACATGGTAGGTAAGCAACTTTTTTTCAAGACCCACTTGGCTCGAACCGTCTACAAGAGTACGATGCAATTTCAGGATGAATTCCCAGATCAAGGCTTTGTTCTGCAGGGATTGAATAATCAAATTACCGATTGGTCCGGAAAACTCAGTATGGACTACACCCTTTCTCCGGCTTTGTCGTTGAGTGGAGGAGGTGAACTTATCACCCATACATTTCGCCCCAGTTACTTTACGCAATCCACCGAAACAGCCCGATCGGATTCCGGATCCACCATCCGGACGGTTGAACCTAGCCTATTTTTGCAAACTTCGTATCAGCCGTTCCGAAAGTTGAAATTGGATTTAGGTTTGCGGTACTCCCATTTAATAACACCGGGAAAGACATTTTCGAACTGGGAGCCCCGGGTGCAAGTGCAGTTATTACCTACAGAAAATCGATCGGTATTTTTTTCCTTTACCCGGATGAATCAATACCTTCATTCATTGGCGAGTACGGGTACCGGTTTCAATTTAGAGGTATGGGTGCCTGCCAAAGAGGATGTTCCTCCACTTCAGGTAACGAGTATGTCGGTTGGGTACCGTCAGGTACTGGGAAGGTGGTCGTTTGGCCAGGAAGTGTATGCCAAAAACTTTCGAAACTTGATTATGTATGGAGAAGGAGAGAATATAACGATTTTTCAAGGATCTGATTGGTCAAATCAAATCAATAAACAAGGGACTGGTATGAGTGTAGGGTTGGAGAATTTTGTCCAGTTTGTCCATCCCAAAGGACAATTGGATGTGGCGTACACTTGGTCAAAAACGGATCACCGATTTATTGGAATCAACCAAAGCCAATTATTCCCGTTTCGATTTGACCGCCGCCATTACTTGACGGCACAAGGCTCGTATAATTTGTCAAAAAAATGGCAGGTCAATGCAGCCTTTGTGTTGCAATCGGGGCAGGCGTTTACCTCGCCCACAGGCGTTCGTCCCAACGGAAACATACAACACTCTACTCCGATTTTCTATTATACCTCGATTAACAATAGCCGATTTCCGCTGTATCACCGCTTGGATGTTGGATTGAATTACCTTAAGAAAACCAAACGCGGCCATGATGCCACGTGGTCATTTGGGGCATACAATGTTTATAATCGAAAAAATCCGGCGTACTTGGATGTAGTTCCTGTGCAATCGAACGGACAAACGTCCTATCAGGTAGTTCCTAAGGCATTTATACCCATCGTTCCTTATGTGAAGTATTCTTGGAAGTTTTGATGACGTTGGAAATCAAATCGATTACATAATCCAGGAGGAGTCTTCAAAAGCGTAGGTTCAGGATTTACTTGGATAGAAGTTCTCCTAGATGTTGGAAAAGGCACCATGTAGAACCTACAACACAATATACACTACAAAAACATCTGCCATGTGAGTAGGTATTAATCGGTAAAATGGCCTAGTAACCCCAGTAGAGACGTAGAACTACCTGGTCTACAGCAGGTCAATAAACATAGAAATAGGATAAAAATTGTTTTAATATTTAGAGATTGGTATTGGTTTTACATGAAGCATTCAAAGTATAGTCAAGGCAGCTGCTTCTGAGGTTGGGGTTCGGAGGAAAGTCAGTGTCCATACATGACGACATAGTTTTGCGACACATGGACTTGCGCATGGGACAGATATTTGGTATATCCAAAACTTACTTGGTCATGAGAGCTCAAAAACAACTGAAATATCCACACATATTACTACTAAAGGATTTAATCAATTAAAAAGTCCATTGGATCAATTGGAAAACTAAGGCATTTTAGATATATTTGGATAGGCTTGAAAGTGGGCTTCGGTTAGGTTGAACCCCTCCATCCAATTGGGAAATAGACGCTATAGGTTGAATTTATGGAGTCTATTGACTCGTTAGCTGTCATGGCATAAAGACACCACATATGAAAATAAAAAACGTTACAATTCATAATTTTCGTTCTGTTCTTGATGGACAATTTAATCTTGACAATTATACATTACTTGTTGGGGAAAATAACGCTGGAAAGACAACAATAATAACTGCTATTAGGGCATTTTATGAAGACGGTGGAACAAAGTATAATGAAAACAGAGATTTCCCAAAAATTGCAACCACAGATAAAGAAAGTTGGGCTGAAATTGAATATGAAATTACTAATGAGGAAAAAGAAAATTTAAAAGAAGAATATAAAAATGAAACGAATACAATAAGAATTAGAAAGTTTTTTAAATCAGACAAAAAGGAATATACTGGTAACTTATATGCCTATGTTGACGGTGAGCTTACCTATGAAAACCAATTTTATGGCGATACAAACATTGGTAAAAAGAAATTAGGAGAAATATTATATATTCCTGCATTTAGTAAAACTGATGACGGTCTAAAATTAACAGGTCCTTCTTATTTAAAGAAATTAATTGAATTCGTATTTAAGAAAGCCGTTGAAGGAACTGAAACTTATGAAAATTTAAAAAATGCTTTTAACACGTTTAATTCGGCAATAAATAAAGAGAATACTGAAAATGAATTCTCATTTTCTAGTCTTTCAAAAGACGTAGATAGTGAATTAAATCAATTTGGTTTGGGGTTTAAATTGGACGTAAATCCAATTGAGCCAAATGATATTGTAAAAAACCTAATTCAACACACTTATACCGATCAAAATCTAAATAGTAAAATTGAAGATGTAAGCACATTGGGACAGGGAGTTCAGAGACATTTAATTTACACTCTTATTAAATTATCAATAAAATATACCGAAAAGAAAAAAGAAAAGAAAAAGGACTTTGCACCAAATTTTACTTTATTGCTTTTTGAAGAACCCGAGGCATTTTTGCACCCTTCACAGCAAGAACAGTTAAATCTCAATTTAAAAATATTAAGCAACCAAGATGATCAACAAGTATTAATAACAACGCATTCGCCAACATTTGTTAGCAAAAACACTCAAGACATTAAGGGTATTGCTAGAATAAACAAAATAAAGGGAGTTTCTAAAATTAATCAATTAAATGCAACAGAACTCGAAAGTTTGTTTACTGATAATTTAGGGTTATATAGTCATTTTTGTAATTTAATCAGTACGACTTCTGACCAAATCTTAAAAAAGAAATATCTCAAATTAGGAAGTGAATCACCAGACCTTATTAAGAAATTAGAAGAAGAAACATTAAGATTTTTTTTATGGCTTGACACTGAAAGAGCGTCTTTGTTCTTTGCCAAGCATATTGTGATTTGTGAAGGTGCAAGTGAAAAAATATTTTTTGACTTACTCGTTAGTGAAAAGTGGAACGACTTAAAACACAAACATATTTACTTTTTAGATGCTTTAGGCAAATATAACATTCACAGATATTTAAATCTATTTGGTCGTTTAGGGATTAAACATAGTGTTTTAATGGACAAGGATAAAGATGCTGAAATACATTCAGTACTTAATGATTTTATAGATAGTCACAGAAATATCTTGACCATAAATATTGATACTTTTGAGGAAGATTTGGAAACATTTTTAGAAATTGACAAACCTAGTAAAGACCGAAATGACTTAAAGCCTTTGAATATAATAATGAATTATCAAAATGGAAACATAGCAGAATATAAATTGACGGAATTAAAAACAAAAATTGAAAACCTATTAACAAAAATTGCCAGCAGCTAAACAGCAGTTTGGCAAAATGGCGGGTTTAGTGCTAAAATGAACATTTGGTTTTCAAAAGAAATTTAGTGCTAAAATGAAAGTAAGTGCTTCAAAATCCGCTACTTCGCAAAACGGCGAACCGTTGTAGCCAATGCAAAAAATCTATACAGAATGAAATGTTTTCTAGAAGAAGACAAGAAATAGAACACCAACCGCACAAAGCCAAGAGTGCTAGCGCACACATTGCTTTTTTGCCAGCGCTGACAAAATTGAATTTAGAATTTTAAGAGAAAATATGGCTAAGAAACAGACTAAATTGCAGATTGAACAATACGAGCACAGCAAAGAAGAACGGTCAAATATACCTCACGTTGGACTGGTAACTCCAGCAAGTGACCCTGACATTGGTGAAAGGAGAAAATACCAGTACGACCCTCACCTTGACCCACAATTGCAATGGGCGGGAAAAGCGGAACACACCAGTTTTGAAGTGCCAACCGTGAGTTTGCATGTGCATGAACGTATTGACCCGAAAACCATCATTGAAACCGTAAAAAAGGAAAAAGATGATGGTGGACAAATGAGCCTTTTCGCAGAAAAGAAACCCCTGCGTGAAGCCATAGACTTTTACAAACATAAAGAAGGTTGGACAAACCGACTCATTGCAGGCGACAGCCTTTTGGTGATGAACTCACTTTTGGAAAAAGAGGGCATGGCGGGCAAAGTGCAGATGGTGTTTTTTGATCCACCCTACGGTGTAAAGTATGGAAGTAATTTTCAGCCTTTTGTGAATAAACGAGATGTTAAAGATGGCAATGACAATGACCTTACTTCTGAGCCAGAAATGGTTAAAGCTTTTCGCGACACTTGGGAATTAGGCATTCACTCATATTTAACCCACTTGAGAGATAGATTGCTCCTAGCTAAACAATTATTAAGCGAAAGCGGAAGTGTATTTGTTCAAATAAGTGATGAAAATGTACACTTTGTTCGAAACATTCTTGATGAAGTATTTGGTATAAATAATTTCATCTCATTTATTTTCTTCTCAAAAACAACAGGTCAAGCAGCTAAACTCTTACCATCCTCTGGTGATATTTTGCTATGGTATTCCAAGGATAAAGAGAAGATTAAATTTAATACACTTTATCAGGAGAAAGATACTTCGAACCTTGCTAGTTACAATTCTATCGAATCACCTGATGGAACAGAATGGAGAAAAATGACAAAAGAAGAAATAGCCAATAACTCATTAATTCCAAAAGGTTGGCGAATTTTTTCTGCACAGAATTTAAGGTCTCAGGGTTTCAGTAATACAAGTACAGTAACGTTCAACTTTCAAGGTCAAGATTTTTATTGTGGAGACAATAATCACTGGAAAACCAACCCAGAGGGATTGGAAAAATTGGCAAAAGCAAACAGACTAATTGTACTAGGAAATAGTATAAACTATAAGAGATACTTTGACGATTATCCTGTTGTTCCACTCAATGACAGATGGAACGATACGGCAATTGCAGGATTTAGCGGTGAGTCAAAAATTTATGTTGTTCAAACAGCACAAAAAGTTATTCAAAGATGTATTCTCATGACCTCTGCCCCAGGAGATTTGATTTTAGATATTACTTGCGGCAGTGGCACAACTGCCGTTGTTGCAGAAGAATGGGGACGAAGATGGATTACTTGCGATACATCTAGAGTATCTCTCGCACTAGCGAAACAGCGAATAATGTCATCAAACTTCGATTATTTCAAACTTGCTCACCCGAAAGAAGGTGTAGGGAGTGGATTTGAATATAAAACTGTACCCCACATAACCTTAAAAAGTATTGCAAATGACTACCTTACTTCCCACGAAGCGCTTTATGACCAACCTATAATTGAAAAAACAAAAACAAGAATAGCTGGCCCATTTACAGTTGAAGCTGTTCCTGCCCCTTACGCCAAAAGCTTTGACGAATTAGAACAAGAAGACTCAGGTTCCGATAACTCTATTGCACGCAGTGGAGAAACCAATCGACAAGCAGAATGGCGAGATGAATTGTTACGTGCAGGGGTTAGAGCCAAGGGTGGTAAAACCATTCAATTTACAAGAGTAGAGCCATTGGCTGGCACCAAATACATTCAGGCGGAAGGCGAGACCAAAGAAGATATACCTAAAAAAGTATTGGTCGTTTTCGGGCCTGAGCATGCTCCTTTAGAACAACGCATGGTAGAATACGCTTGGCAAGAAGCAAGAGCCTTAAAACCTGATATGTTGTTGTTCTGTGCTTTTCAGTTTGACGAAGAAGCGGCCAAAGACATTGACGAACTCACACCAGCTATTGCAGGTATGCAACTACTCAAAGCTCAAATGAATGCCGATATGCTTACGGACGACCTACGTAAAAAACGTAGTAGCAACGAAAGTTTCTGGTTGGTTGGTCAGCCTGATGTTCGTATTCACAAGGTAGATGATGGTAAAATACAAGTAGAAGTCATGGGCTTTGATTACTACAATCCCAAAACAGGCAATGTAGAAAGCGGTGGCAAAAAGAACATTGCCATGTGGATGCTGGATACCGATTACGATAATCGTTCTCTCTTTCCTTCTCAGGTGTTCTTCCCTATGGCAGGTGCAGGTGATGGTTGGGATTAACTCGCCAAAAACCTCAAGGCAGAAATTGACGAAGAAAAGATTGAGTCTTTTAAAGGCACGATTTCACTTCCCTTTGAAGCAGGTTCGGCAGTAGCTGTCAAAATCATTGACGACAGAGGTATTGAAAGTTTAAGAGTTTTAAAGGTATAGATTATGGCAGGAAGTATCGATAAACTCATCATCAACAGTCCTCATGAAGAGCCACAACAACATTGGTTTTACGAAAGAGAGAACAGGAATTTCTACATTAAGGAAGGCAGACGTCCTGCTGGTTATGTAATGGCTACGCCCAATTCAAAAGCTTTTGACGATCCGGGCATTTTTGTAGAAATAGATATTGTTAATAAAATACGCCCAAGAGTTACCACTTGGCGAGAATCAGGTTACCCAGGTGTTACAGGAATTACAAAACGATTACTTGAACATTGGCAAGACCCTGAAGAACGAAAAGACCGTAGGTTTTTCTTTTGTCAGTTAGAAGCTATTGAAACCTTGATTTGGCTCACAGAAGCACCTGCAGCGGACAAAGTTGGAATTGACATTCAAGGAGATGGAGGTGCATTTGAACGCTGGTGCAGTAAAATGGCAACAGGTTCGGGCAAGACCATCATAATGTCCATGATTATCGCATGGAACTTTTTGAATAAAGTCACTAGTCCCACAGATGTACGATTCAGCAAATATGCTTTAGTGGTTGCTCCCGGACTTACCGTAAAAAGCCGTTTGCAGGTTTTACAACCTACCCACGAAGAAAACTATTACGAAGAGTTCAATATTGTGCCTTCTGGATTGATGGACAAGCTTCGCCAAGGCAAAGTCATCATTCACAATTGGCATTCCTTAGCTTGGGATTCTCAAGATAAAATTGATGCTAAGGTTGAAAAAGGCCAACTCCGTTCGGTGGATAAACGTCAACGCATGGAAATTAGCGGAGAAGCCTATGTTCGTCAGGTTTTAGGTGAAATGAGCAATGCCCGAAACATCATTGTACTAAACGATGAAGCACATCATGCTTGGAGAACCAATACGGAAGCAATAGGAAAATACCAAAGAACAGGTTCAGACAAAGACAGTGCGGAAGAAGCCACCATTTGGGTAGGCGGTTTGGATAAAATACACGAGCAAAGAGGCATTTTAAGGTGCTTTGATTTATCTGCAACGCCTTTCACACCATCAGGTAAGAAATCGGCAGAAGATGCATTGTTTACATGGATAGTGTCAGATTTTGGTTTGAATGACGCTATCGAATCAGGTTTGGTAAAAACACCAAGAGTTGTTGTGCGTGACGATAGCGAGCGAACCAAAGAATTGAAATCAAGATTGTATCATATCTACGCAGATGATGAAGTTAAAGACGACATCAATCGAAAGGCAGATGAAACAGAACCTTTGCCTGACCTTTTAATTAATGCCTATTACTTGCTTGGAAAGGACTGGCAAGAAACCAAAAACGAATGGGAGTCTGTTGGTCATAAAGTTCCGCCAGTAATGATTACAGTAGCAAATAGGACAGAAACATCATCACGAATCAAATATGCCTTCGACCACAATCAGATTTTAATTCCCGACTTGTGCAACCCTGATAAGACTTTACAAATTGATAGTAAGATATTAGAAAGTGCAGAAGCAGAAACAGAAGCCATTGAAATTGTAGTAGAGACAGAGGATGAAGATGGAGAAGAAAACACTCCAAAACTTACCAAGAAACAGCAAGCCGAATTGTTGCGATTGACTGTTGATACAGTTGGAAAAGAGGGCGAACCTGGAGAACAAGTTCAAAATGTGATTTCTGTAGGCATGCTTTCCGAAGGTTGGGATGCTAAAACGGTAACGCATATTATGGGACTACGAGCATTTTCCAGTCAGTTGCTTTGCGAGCAGGTAGTTGGTAGAGGTTTAAGACGAGTAAGTTATGATGTAGGGGAAGATGGCTTGTTTGAACCTGAATATGTAAACATTTTTGGAGTTCCCTTTACGTTTTTACCACATGAAGGAGGCGAAGGAACACCACCACCGCCACCCAAACCAAAGACCAAGATTGAACCGAGAAAAGAAAAGGCACAACACGAAATCACTTTTCCGAATATCATCAGAATTGACCACGTCTATCGTCCACAACTAAAACTGGACTGGGACAAAGTCAATGTTTTGGAATTAGACCCGTATGAATCAATCACTGAAGCAGAGATGGCAGCCATTATTGCTGGAAAAGCCAACCCAAAAGTAAAGGCAGCTATTGGTTTAGAACAGATTGCAGAAGACACAAGAGTTCAATCCATTGTTTTTAGGATAGCATCCACCATCTACAATTCAGAAAAAAAACCTGATTGGAAAGGAAGCAAAGAGATTTTTCTGGCTCAAGTCGTTCGTATTGTAGAACAATTTATTGATTCAGATAAAATCCGAATAAAAAACGACCTGTTTCAGCATGATGATTCAAAAAGGAAGATTCTGATTATTCTGAACATGAACAAAATTGTTCAGCACATTTGGACAGCCATTCGTTCAGAAAACACAGAGAAATTAACACCGGTATTTGACAAGGAAAAACCAATCCGTTCTACAGAAGATGTGAGAACTTGGTACACGAGTAAACCTTGTGAATGGACAGAAAAATCGCATATCAGTCATTGCGTTTATGATAGTGGCTGGGAAGCAAGTGAAGCCTATTTCTTTGACAAGTCAGACTTGGTTGAGTCTTTTGTAAAGAATGACCATTTAGGTTTTACGATTCTATACAATCACAAAGGAGTAATCCGAAAATTCTATCCTGACTTTATTTTAAAGTTGGTTAATGGTGATTACTTGGTTTTAGAAACCAAAGGTGTTGACAGCCAACAAAACCAAACCAAAAGAGAATACTTGAACGAATGGATCAATGCAGTGAACAATCATGGTGGATTTGGGAAATGGCATTGGGATGTTTCATTTCACCCAAGTGATATAGAAGGACTAATTAAGAAATGTTTGGAAAAGGAAATGGCCTAACGCAATTGCAGCACATTGCCATCCTCGTTCCTTAGGTGGCAAAGAGCTGCAAGCCCACGCTAAAACTGGCAAAAATGAAGAGAATAAACACAGATATGAAAGGAAGCACTGGCTACTACAGCGTGTATGTGGCAATAGCGGGTGACGTGGTAAATCGAAAGTCTGTGCTTTTAAAAAACTTTTTGCTAAACAGACAAGAAAGTGCCTCTAATCCGCTACTGCACATACACGCAAAACGTTGGTGGCAAGTGTAACACGACAAATTGTATACCGTAAATTCTAAAAAAAATAAAAAAACAATGAATTTATCATCTGCGACTTTATTCCATTTTACAAAAGAATTTGAATATCTAAAAAGTATATTGGAGTTTGGATTTTACCCAAGGTATTGTATGGAAAATATACAATCAGTAGACCGAAATAGTGGTGTTAAAAAGAAAATTAAAAAAGCGATTCCTATGGTTTGCTTTTGTGACATACCATTAAGTCAAGTAAAAAACCATATTGAATTTTATGGAAATTACGGAATAGGATTAAAGAAATCTTGGGGACAATCAGCAGGCTTAAACCCATTACTTTATCTAGATAAAAATTCCCTACTAAGTGACCATTTGGTAGAATTAAGTAATGAAATATTTACGGAGGATAAAAAAGATAAACCCGAGCATAAAAAATTAAAAAAAGCTTATCACGAAATAATTCGATACACAAAACCATATAGGGGTGAGAATTTTGATAGAAATACAAGCAAAGTTATTGAGGATTATATTTTTTACAATGAAAGAGAATGGAGATTTGTCCCTCAAATATCTGATAATGAGGAAATACCTATCTATTTAAAAGAGGATGAATTTAATTCAACAGATTATAAAAACAAATGTAATGAATGTATGAAAGAGTGCGGTTTAAAATTTGAACTATCCGACATTTCATATTTAATAGTACAACATGATTTTGAAATAGCCAGAATTATTGAATTTATCGAAAAGTGCAATTTCAAATATTCGGAAACAAAACTTTTAATTTCAAAAATTCAAACTAAGGAACAAATAATGCAAGACTTTTAATTATACCAGAAAAAAGAACACCAGCCACCAACATGGTATTTAATAAAGACTGGCAGACGGAAATAACTCAACTTTTGGAATGTTATTTGACTTTGGGAAGTAACTGAACATCAGTATTTCAAAGTCCAGTCCTTCTTAAATACCTGTATGTTGGCAGTAATATTTACCGACACCTATGAACATCAGAGATTTTTTTGATAGTCTAACACCAGAACAAATTGAAGAAGGAAATAGAAAACAACTCGAGGAGAATAAACGAGTTTATGAGAGACTGTTCATTTAAGTGTGTCTGCTAACTTTGTGACCAATGAAGAAAAAACGTACAGTTGAGGATTTGTTGACAGATCCTTCGATGAC
>VFQO010000575.1_pt1 | contig 37629 bp, 30 predicted proteins | sample 3512331 | NCBI WGS metagenome assembly VFQO01 (sample SAMN10412371, study PRJNA504923) | tailings metagenome | isolation source: Replicate 3 from Balatoc abandoned mine | place: Philippines: Itogon, Benguet | collected 2017-08-28 | reverse complement strand
CGCGGGTCAGGCTGTCGATCAGCAGCAGCACCTTCTTGCCGTCGGCGCGAAACGCTTCGGCGATCGCGGTGGCGCGCATCGCGGCGCGCAGGCGCAGCAGCGGCGGATGGTCGGCGGGAACCGCGACGACGACCGCCTTCTTGCGGACTTCGGGGGGCAATTTGGTTTCGACGAAATCGCTGACCTCGCGGCTGCGTTCGCCGATCAGGCCGACGACAATGACGTCGCATTCGGTCCCGGCGATCATCTGGCCCATCAGCACCGATTTGCCGACGCCCGAGCCGGCGATGATCGCGACGCGCTGGCCTTCGCCGACGGTGAGCAGGCCATTGATCGCACGCACCCCCATGTTGAGCGGGCGGGTGACGCGGCCGCGGCGCAGCGGATTGACCTTGCGCCCGGCCAGCGGCCACTGGAATTGCGACTTGATGGCGGGGCGCCCGTCGAGCGGATTGCCCTGCGCATCGATGATGCGGCCGAGCAGTGCCTTGCCGCACGCGACCATGCTGCTCGCGCCATGCGGCTCGACCGGCGCGCCGGTGACCAGCGGCATGTTGGTGTCGAACGGCAGGACCAGGCTGCTCTGGCCGCGAAAGCCGACAACCTCGCCATAGACATAATCATTGTTCGCCGACTTGATGCGGACGTTGCTGCCCAGCGGCTGCGGAAAGCCCGATACCTCCAGCATGATGCCCTCGTGCGACACCAGCGTGCCGATGCGGCGCGGGCTGGCGTTCGTCAGATCGATCGGATCGAGCAATTGCTGCGCCGACAGGGCAAGGCGGCGGGTCATGCGGCGGCCCCTTCGCCGAGTGCGGCGCGGAGTTCGTCGAGATAGACGGCGCGGCCATGTTCGATCCAGCCAGTCGACGTTTCGATGCGGATGGTGCCGCGCATCATCGCGGCATCGCATTCGAGCGCCAGCGGCAGCGGACAGTCGGTGAGCAGCGCGGCATCGTCGGGATGCACCCACAATGTGCGCGCCTTGTCGGCGTCGGCGACCAGCGCCGCCGCGGTTTCGGCCTGCGTCTGCAGCCAGGCGGCATCGATCGGCGCGTCGGCGACGATCTGGTGGACCAGCCGTTCGACGGTGCGCGCGATCAGCTGCGCCAGTTCCTCGCTCGGTTCGTCCTGCAACGCTTCGGCATTGGCGAGCAGCGCGAGCAGCTGGTGGCGCTCGGCAACGAACGCAGCTTCGGCAACGCGCTGGCCTTCGGCCAGACCGCGGGCAAAGGGATCGTCGAGATCGGGTTCGGCCATGGTGCCGTCGCTCGCTTGCGGCGCGCGCGGGCTGCCGCCAAAGGCCAGCGGACGAAAGCCGCTGCTCCGCGCCATAGCCGCGGCGAGGGTGACCGGGGCAAAGCCGGTTTCGGTGGTGCGATCAGACATAATCGTCGCCGCCCCCCGCGATCATGATCTCGCCCGATGCCGCCATCTGGCGGACGATCGTCATGATGCTCTTTTGCGCATCGTCGACGTCGGCGCGTTTGACCATCGTCATTTCGGCCATTTCGTCGCGGATCGTTTCCGATGCGCGCTGCGACATGGTGGACAGGCACAGATCGATCATTTCGTCGTCGGTGCCCTTCAGCGCCACCGCGAGCTGCGCCGCATCGACCGAGCGGAGCACCGTGCTGAGGCTTTTCTTGTCGAGGTCGCGCAGATTTTCGAAGATGAACATTTCTTCCTCGATGGCCTGGGCGAGCAGCTTGTCGGTCTTTTTCAGCGCGCGGATGGTGCGTTCGCTCAAGGACTTCGGCATTTTCTTCATGATTTTCGCGACATCGCTGGGGCCGCCGATCGTCTGTTTGGCGACGCGCTGGCCGTCGACATTGGCGCTGGCCAGGACCGATTCGAGATCCTCGATCGCCGCGGCGGGGACCGACGTCAGCTGCGCGGCGCGCAGCACCAGATCGGCCTGCAGGATTTCGTCGAGCGTTTCGATCGCGCGCGCGGCGACGTCGGGGACCAGCACCGACAGGATCAGCGCGCCGACCTGCGGATGTTCCTGCGCGAGCAGGCCGCTGATCGCGTCGATGTCCATCCAGCGGAGGATTTCGAGCGAGGCGGCGCTGCGCTGCGGCGCGACCGCGGCCAGAATATTGTCGGCGCGGACGTTGCCGACCGCTTGGCTCATCACGGTGCGGATGCGGACGTCGGCGCCGATCGCCAGCGCGCTGACGTCGCGGCTGCGCACGACAAAGCGGTCGAGCGCCTGACCGATCTGCTGCTCGCTGGCGTTGGCGGTGTCGAACATCGATTTGGCCAGCTGGCGCACTTCGTCGGGATCGAGATGCTTCAGGATCGTCGCGGCTTCATTTTCGTCGAGCAGCATCAGCAGGATCGCGGCGGCCGACGATCCCTCGATTGCGGTCTTGACCGGGGGTGCCATGGTTTCGGCGGCGTCAGGCACGGGCGCCCTCCTGCATCAGCTGGCGGACGACAAGCGCGGCGCGCGCCGAATCCTGACGGACAAAGGCGCGAACCAGATTGGCGCGCGTTTCATAACTCGGCGCCTGTTCGATCATTTCGAGGGTGATTTCGCGGCCCGCAGCGGGGCTGGCCAGCGCCGGGCGGCCATCGGTGGCGGCGAGCAGGCTTTCCTCCAGCGCGGCAGTGCGTTCGGCGCGTTCGGCGGCGCGTGCCTTGGCGGCGCGGATCAGGGGACGGCCGATGAACAGAAAGGCGAGCAGCGCAGCGAGGATGGCGCCGACCTGTTTGACCAGCGGCAGGAACCACGCCTGATCATAGAATGCGGGTTCTTCGGCTTCGACCTGAACGAACGGACGCTGGCTGATCGCGACCTGATCGCCGCGCGTTGCGTCGAACCCGATCGCGCCTTTGACCAGGCTGTCGATCTTGGTCATGTCGGCCTGGGTCAGCGCCTTCTTGCCTTGGTTGAGCGCGACCGCGACTGACACGCGGCGCAGCTTGCCTTGCGGCGAGTGCGTCACCGAAATCTCGCGGCCGACTTCAAAGGCGCGCGCGGCATTTTCGTTGCTCGCGGTTTCGGACGCGGCGCCTGCGGCGGGCGTCGGGGTCGGGGCGTTGGCGGTGACCGTCGTCGCCTGCGGCGGCTGGTTCGACAGCGCCCCGGGGATGCCGACCGCGGCGGTTGGCGCGCCGGTGCCGCTGACCGTGCGGGTGATCTGTTCGCTGGTCATCGCGCGGTCGTTTTCGGGGAAGCTTTCGCGCGTTGCCTGGCTTTCGGACATGTCGACGTCGGCGTGGACCTCGACGCTGTAATTGCCCGCGCCCAGCATCGGGGCGAGCAGCGTGTCGAGCGCGCGGCGGAATCGATCCTCGACCTGCACCTGCAACTGGAACGCCTTCATGTCGCTGCCCGACGCGGTGTCGGACAAGAGCGCGCCGCGCTGGTCGATCACCGACACTTGGTCGGCGTTCATGCCGGGCACCGACGACGCGACAAGGAAACGGATCGCCTGCACCTGACCGTCGCTCAGCGAACGGCCGTTCTGCAGCGTCAGCATCACCGATGCGGTCGACGGCTTGTCGTCGCGGACGAACAGGCTGGGTTCGGCGGCGGCGACATGGACGCGCGCGCTTTTGACCGCGTCGATCGTCTCGATAGTGCGCGCCAGATCGGCTTCGCGCGCCGAGCGCAAGGCCTCGCCTTCGATCGCGCGGCTCGACCCCATCGGCAGCGCCGCGATCAGGCTGTCGCCGCTCGGCGCTGCTTTGGGCAGGCCTTGTCCGGCGAGCGCGATGCGCGCCTGATGCAATTTGTCGGCATCGACGGTCAGCGCCCCGGTGCTCGCATCGATGCTGTGCGCGATGCCCTGCGTCTGGAGCGCCTCGGCAACGGCGGCCTTGTCCATGTCGTCGAGCCCGGCGAACAGCTGCGCCTGCGGCGCCGACTGCATGGTGAAATAGGCGAGCGCGGCGATGCCGACCGCGGCGGTCATGGCGATCGCAGGCAGGGCGCGCTGCACGGCGGGCTGGCGGACGAAGCCGGTGAGCGGGGAGAGGCGGTTGCCGAACGCCGGGGCGGGCAGGCGGTTCGCATGGCCGTCGTCAACGGGGGAAAGGATCTGGGTATCGGCCATGGATTACACCGGCATGTTCATGATGTCGCGGTACGCGGACAGCAGCTTGTTGCGGACCTGCAACGTGGTTTCGAACCCCAGCGAGGCTTTCTGGCGCTCGATCATCACGCTGACGATGTCGTGGGTGTCGCCGCGCTCATAGGATTCGGTGATCTCGCTGGCCTTGCTCTGCTGGGCGTTGACCTGTTGCAGCGCATTGTTGATCGCGGCCCCGAAATCGGGGGTGCCACCCAGCCCTTCGACGCCGCCGTCGGGCGCGCCGACACCGCCGCGTCCGGCGGCGCGTTGCAGCGCCTGGTTCTGATTGAGGATCGAACTGCGCATCTGCAGCAGCCGGCTCGGGTCAATCGTGCTCATTGCTTTCCATCCGTCCTGTGCGCAGCGGTGCGCCGCACGCAAAGATCAATGCAAAGGCCATGCCAAAAGAATTAACCGCAGTTTTTCATAGGCTTGGTTGGCGGCGGCGGTGGCTGTGCACAACTTTCGGCATTTTTTTGACGGCGCGGCCTTAAGCGCCCCCGCCGCCCGTCGTTACTGCTTTCCGTGACCGCTCCTCGAGCCCTCACATCACGGGAATGGCCATCGAGGCCGGAAAGGAACAACAATGACTGTCATCAACACCAATGTGAGCGCGCTTCGCGCCCAGAATAACTCGCGTGTTGCCGAACGTATGCAATCGCAGGCGATGGAACGCCTGTCGAGCGGCAAGCGCATCAACAGCGCGAAGGACGACGCCGCCGGCCTCGCCATCGCCACCCGCATGGACGCCAGCGTCCGCGGCCTGACGCAGGCCATTCGCAACGCCAACGACGGCATTTCGCTGGCGCAGACCGCCGAAGGCGCGATGGGCGGCATCTCGAACATCCTGGTTCGTATGCGCGAACTGGCGGTTCAGTCGGCCAACGGCACCAACGGCGCCACCGACCGTACCGCGATCCAGACCGAAGTCACGGCGCTGATCGCGCAGATCGGCGATATCGCCACCCGCACGACCTTCAACGGCACCAACCTGCTGTCGGGCGGCGCGAGCATCGACATTCAAACCGGCACGGCGTCGGGCGAGACCGTCAACATCGCGATCGGCGATCTTACCGCCACCGGTCTTGCTGTGGCCGCGGTCGATCTGTCGACGGCTGCCGGTGCAGCGACGGCGCTGGGTCTGCTTGACACGGGTATCCAGACGGTCGCTACCCAGCGCGCCAACCTGGGTGCCCAGCAGAACCGTCTCGAAGCGGCTGTCGATAATTTGACGTCGACCGTCACGAATCTGTCGGCATCGAAGTCGCGCATCGAAGACGCCGACTTCTCGGCAGAATCGACCAAGCTGGCTGCCGCTTCGATCCTGTCGCAGGCATCGACCGCGATGCTCGCTCAGGCGAACCAGAGCCAGCAGGGCGTGATGAACCTGCTCCGCGGCTAAAATCCGCGAACGACTTTCAGGCTATATTCGGTTGGTCCCTTAGATAGCCTGATCCGATGCCCCGGCCCCCACAGCCGGGGCATCAACTTTTTTACGCGAAGGCGCGGCACTGGCCCGCTCCCCCGCCCAAACTCCCGACAAGGATATCCTATGGGAGGTTGGGCGGGGAAGCAGGCCGGAGCCGCTTCCGGCGTCCGCCGGAAAACAAACGCCATCAATGAAAATCGCGCGACTTGGGCAGGATACGCACATCCCGTGGATGACCGTGCTTCGCCGCATAGCCCCGCGGTAGTTGCGGATGCGCGACCTCGTCGGCACGGCACAGCTCGGGCCGGATTTCGCGCCCGTCGCCCAGCGTGTCGAGCATCGCGGTCCGGTCGACGATCCGCGTCGCCATCAGGTGGATGACGCCCTCCTTGCTCCGCTGCACCTCGCCTTCGGCCAGCATCAGCCGCGACGCCATGACGGCGCGGCGATAGCGTTCGAAATGCCGCGCCCACAGCAAGATGTTGACGACCCCGCCCTCGTCCTCGAGCGTGATGAAGATCGCATTGCCCTTGCCCGGGCGCTGGCGGATCAACACGACCCCCGCGGTGCGGACGATCGATCCGTTCTTCGCTGCCGCTACCTGCGCGGCGCTCAGCACCCCCTCGCGCGCGAAGTCACCGCGCAGAAACGCCATCGGATGGCCTTTCAGCGACAGCCGCGTCGTCTGGTAATCGGTGAGGACATTTTCGACGAGCGGGGTGGGGGGCAGCTGCGCGTCTTCTTCGGCGCCGAGCTCGTCGGTTGCGGCGGCGCCGAACAGCGGCAGCACCCCCTGACGGACGCGGCGCGCCTCCCACAGCGCCGGGCGGCGATCCAGCCCCATCGACCGGCACGCATCGGCCTCGGCAAGCAGGCGCAGCGCGCGCGAGGGCAGGTCGGCGCGGCGGGCGAGTTCCTCGATGCTGGCAAAGGGGGTGGACCGCGCCGCCGCAATCTGCGCCGCCCACGCTTCGCGAAACCCATCGACCTGCCGAAAGCCGAGCCGTAGCGCCAGGCTGCCGTCATCTCTGCGCTCCAGGCTGCTGTCCCAATCGCTGGCGTTCACATCGACCGCACGCACCTCGACCCCATGCTCCTGCGCATCGCGCACCAACTGCGCGGGGGCATAAAAACCCATCGGCTGCGAATTGAGCAGGCCGCAGGTGAAGACGGCGGGGTGATAGTGCTTGATCCACGATGAGACATAGACCAGCCGCGCAAAGGATTGGGCGTGGCTTTCGGGAAAGCCGTAGCTGCCGAACCCTTCGATCTGCTTGAAACAGCGTTCGGCGAATGCTGGCTCATAGCCACGCGCGACCATGCCGCCGACCATCTTTTCCCGGAAATCGTCGATCGTTCCGACATTACGAAAGGTCGCCATCGCGCGGCGCAGGCCATTGGCTTCTTCGGGGGTAAAGCCTGCCGCCGTGATCGCCAGGTTCATCGCCTGTTCCTGAAAGAGCGGCACGCCATAAGTGTGGCCCAACACGTCGCGAAGTTCATTGGGATTATGGGGCGGGGCGGGTGAGGGATAGTCCACCTCTTCCTCTCCGCTTCGCCGCCTTAGATAGGGATGGACCATGTCGCCTTCGATCGGCCCGGGGCGCACGATCGCGACCTGCACGACCAGATCGTAAAGTTTGCGGGGGCGTAGGCGCGGCAACATATTAATCTGTGCGCGGCTTTCGACCTGAAAGACGCCGATACTGTCGCCTTTGCACAGCATGTCGTAGACGGCGAGGTCGCTCGAATCGATGTCGAGTTCCAATGTGTGATCGCCCAGCCCGTGCTCACGCATCAGGTCATAGCATTTGCGGATGCAGGTCAGCATGCCGAGCGCGAGCACATCGACCTTCATCAGGCTAAGCGCGTCGATATCATCCTTGTCCCATTCGATGAAGGTGCGGCCCTCCATCGCGGCATTATGAATCGGGACCAGCTCGTCGAGACGGCCCTGGGTCAGCACGAAGCCGCCGACATGCTGCGACAGGTGGCGCGGCGCTTTCAGCAGTTCGCCGACAAAGCGGTGCAGCCGCTCGATCTCGCCATTGTGCGGATTGAGTCCGGCTTCGACCAGCCGTTCGACGGGTACCTCGTCGCCCCAGCTTCCCCAGCTGGTATCGGCGAGGCGTGCCGTAACATCCTCGCTGAAGCCGAGCGCCTTGCCTACTTCACGGATCGTGCTGCGCGGGCGATAGTGGATGACCGTCGCGGCAATCGCCGCGCGATCGCGGGTGTAGCGGTCATAGATATGCTGGATGACTTCCTCACGCCGTTCATGTTCGAAATCGACGTCGATATCGGGAGGCTCGTCGCGCTCGGCCGACATGAAGCGGGAGAAAAGAAGGGTATTCTTCACCGGATCAACCGACGTCACGCCGAGCAGAAAACAGGTGATTGAGTTCGCCGCCGAGCCGCGTCCCTGACACAGGATTGGTGGTGTTTGCGAACGCGCGAACCGCACGAGGTCGTAGACGGTCAGGAAATAATAGACGTAATTTCGTTTTCGGATGAGGCGCAGCTCATTGCCGATCAGCTTACGAATCTTCGGCGTGAGCGGTGTACCATATCGCTTCTCGGCCGCGTTTTTTACCAGATGGTGGAGATAGTTGAACGGCTTCCAGCCGGGCGGCACCGGCTCGTGCGGATATTCGTAGCGCAGAGTTCCAAGGTCGAAATCTATGCGATCGAGCAGTTTGGCGCTCTGTTCGATCGCCTTTGGGTGGCCGCCGAACAGCCGCTTCATTGCCGCAGGAGATTTCAGATGACGTTCGCCATTGGCACGGAGCAGTTTCCCAGCCTTTTGGACTGTTGCGCCTTCGCGGATACAGGTGATGATATCGTGCAGTGGGCGCTGCGCCGCCGTCGCGTAAAGCGCGTCGTTGGTGGCAAGCAGCGGAACATTGGTCGCTATCGATAATCGCTGCAGTTTGGCCAGCCGGCGTGCATCAGCACCCGACTGCGGCATCGTTGCCGCCAACCACACCGACTTTCGCCGTGCCTTCTTGAGAGTTCGGAGCAGTGCTTCGTCGCCCGCCATTGCGATCAGCAACAGATCGTCGCAATGCTCCAGCAGGTCTTCAAGCCTGAGGATGCAATCTCCCTTCTGCGCCCGCAGATTGCCCACCGACAGCAGGCGGGTCAGGCGGCCCCAGCCATGGCGGCTGACGGGATAGGCGACGATGTCGGGCGTGCCGTCCGCGAAGACGAGCCTGGCGCCGACGACCAGCCGAAAGTGCGCAACACTGCCGGGATTCTTGACCTGCAGTTCTTTCAAAAAGGCCCACGCCCGCACCACCCCCGCCACGCTGTTGCGGTCGGCGATGCCGATGCCGGTCATGCCGAGGTTGATCGCCTCTGCCACCATCTCGGCAGGGTGCGACGCGCCGCGCAGGAAGCTGTAGTTGGTGGCGGCGACCAGTTCGGCAAAACCGGATTCAGGGCCGGATTCGGGCTCGTCCGTCACGCGAACAGCCCATGGATATACCAGCGCGGATCGGGTTTTTCGTCGTACAGCCCGTGGCGGAACAGCCAGTAACGCCGCCCGCGGTCGTCCTCGACGCGGTAATAGTCGCGCGTCAGCCCGCCATTGTCGCGGCGGCGCCACCATTCGCTCGCGATCCGTTCGGGCCCTTCGTAGCGGCGGATCGCGTGGGTCGCGCGGCGCCAGCGGAAGCGGTGCGGCGGGCCGTCGGGCACCTCGGCGATCACCTCGATCACCTGCGGTGGATCGAAGAGATAGAAGGGACGCAACGGCGGCTCGCCGGGGTCGGGGGTGGGCCAGGGCGTGGGCGGCGGTGCGTCGATCGCGGGCAGGGCGAGCTGCGCCTGTTCGGGAATATGGCTGTCGGCGGCGACAAATTTGCGCACGCTGCCACGGCCGATCCGCGTCGTGAGCCGATCGACCAGCTCAGTCATCGCCGCGGCGCGCACCTCACCGCCTTCAAGCTTGAGCTGGGTCGCGGCGAGGGCTTCGAGCCGCGGCACCGCGAGGCGCATCATGTCGAAGCCGAAGCCGGGATCGAGTGGATCGCGCAAGCCGTCCATGCGTTCGGCGAACAGGCGCATGACCAGTGCCGCGTCGCGTGTCGCATGACCGGTTTCGACCGCGATGCTGCGCGCGAGGCCGTCACTGCGAAAGAAGGTGGCGTGGAAATGACGCCCACCCTTGCCGCGTTCGCTCAGCTGGGCGATCGCCTCGCCGACCAGTTCGGTGAGGATCTGCGTCGCGTGCGGCATGCTGGCGACGGGTTCGGCGAAGCGGCGTTCGGTGACGATCGGCGGCGGCGTGGTGCGCGGGGCGAGCGGGCTGGGCGCATCGCCGAGCAGGCGGCGGAGCGCGGTCGCGGCGTCGGCGCCGAAACGTGCGGCGATATTCGCCATCGGCCGTGCCGTGAGGTCGCCGATCGTCTTGAGCCCGGCGCGGACGAGCGCGGTCGTGGCCTCGCTGTCGAGTTCCAGTGCGGCGACGGGCAGGCGGCGGATCGCGGTGGCCTCTTCGGGGGCGGGTCGCACCTGATAGCGCGCGAGCGCGCGGGCGGCGTCAGCGGTGGGGCCAAGCGCATGGCGCAAGGTCATGCCGAGCCGGGTCAGCCGCCGGTCGAGGTCGTCGATCAGCGCCGCCTCACTGCCCAGTAAATGGGTGCAGCCGGTGATGTCGAGGATCAGCCCGTCGGGCGGGTCGAGCGCGACGAGCGGGGTGTAGCGCGCGCAGCCCTGCGCCAGCCGATCGAGCCAAGCGTGATCGAGGACCGGATCGTGCGGCACGATCGCGAGGTCGGGCACCTGCGCCCGCGCGTCGGCGAGCGGCATGCCGGTGCGCAGCCCGAGCGCCTGGGCACGGGCATCGACCCTGGCGAGGCGGAGCGCGCCGCGCTGCTTTTCGGCAAAAACGAGCGGGAGGTCAGGCGGCTTCGGCGCCGTGCGGGTGAACCGCTCGGCGGGCAGCCAGGGGAAGAACAGCGCCAGATAGCGCCGTGTCCCGGAATGCTTGCTCATTGCTATCCCAATCGAGTCGCCAGTGTGTGCCGGCAGGGCCGCCGCGCCAGCGCAGCAGTTCGAGGTCGAAGGCTGGGGCGCCGGGGGCGTTGGCTTCGAGTTCGCGCGACGGCGCCGCGACGACATTCCAGCGCGTTTCGGCGACGCTGGGCGTCGGGACGGCATTCAGGCGCAGCATCAGCAGCGTCGTTCCCGCATCGCGCGCGCCGAGCGTCAGGCGGCGTCCGGCGGTCAGGTCGAGCAGCGGGAATTTGCCCCAGCTTTCGACGATCACCGCCGCCGATCCCGCGCAGCGCACCGCATCATTGGCGCAGGCGAGCAGCATCCTGGGATCGGGGGTCTCGACCAGCAGCAAGCGGTCGGGATTGCCGCCAAGCTCGGCGATGCCAGGGGCATAGATATGGCCGGTGCGACGTCCGGTATCGACGGTCCGCAGCCAGAGCAGCGGCGTCTTGCCCGGGGTGCGCAGCGCGACGAGTGCGGCAAAAGCCGCGGCGCTGGCGCCGTCAAGCGCGTCGGCCGCGAAGAATTCATGCGTGCGCCCGACCATCAATCCGCCGCCGATCGCTATGTCGAATGCGTCATGCCCCGTCGCCAGCCAGCCTTCGACCGGGCGGCTTGCCGGACCGCCACTGGCGGCGAGCCGGGCGATGCGTTGGCGCAGCCCGGCGAGAGGTTGGGACGACTCGCGCATATATGTTCCTAATTTGTTCTATTAGCGCGCGGGCGAGGGGGGATGTCAAGACAAGTCGGACTTTCCAACCTGTCGTCATGCCGGACTTGATCCGGCATCCATGCAGCGCCGTCATCATGGACCCCGGATCAAGTCCGGGGTGACGAGGGGCCATCAGGAGGTGGGGGAAGCCGTCCCTGCAACGCTGTCGCCGCCCAGCGCGCGGAACAGCGCGATGCGCGTCTGGACCAGCAGCAGTTGGGTCGCGATCTCGCTGCGCCGCGCCGCGTAGAGGCTGCGCTGCGCGTCGAGGCTGGTGAGGAAGCTGTCGATGCCGCCCTTGTACCGCGCATCGGTGAGCGTCGCGGTGTCGGCGGCGGCGGCGGTGTTTGCCGCAGCGGCGCGCACCCGTTCGGCGATCGTGCCCTGCACCGCGAGCGCGTCGGCGACCTCGCGGAACGCGGTCTGGATCGCGCCCTCATAACCCGCGAGCGCCGCATCGCGCTGCGCCTCGCTCACGGCTACCCCGGCGCGGCGGCCCCCGGCGTCGAAAATCGGCGCGGTGATATCGCCGCCCGCCGACCAGCTGAACGATCCGCTGTCGAACAGGCTCGACAGTGCATTGCTGGCAAAACCGAGCAGCCCGGTGAGCGAGATCGACGGGAACAGCTGCGCACGCGCGACGCCAATATCGGCGTTGGCGGCGCGCAGGCCATATTCGGCCTCGATCACATCGGGGCGGCGGAGCAGGATCTGCGAGCTGACCCCGGCGGGCAGGGTAGCGATCGCGGGCGTCACTTCGGTCAGGCCCGCGGGCAGCAACGCGCGATCGACATCGCCGCCGACGAGCAGGCGGATGAGGTTCTCGTCCTGCGCCAGCGCGGTCCGTTGCTGCGCGATCGAATCTTCGGCGGTCGCCAATATCTGTTCGGCCTGACGTAAATCGGTGCGCGGCGCGACGCCGCCGTCGAGCCGTGCCCGGGTCAGCCGCACGCTCTCACGCGCATTGGCGGCGGTGTCCTCGGCGATCTTGAGCAGGTCGCGATCGGCGCCATAAGTCGCCCAGGCTTCGGCGAGATTGGCGAGCAGTGCGAGGCGGACCGTGCGCGACGCCGCCTCGGTCGCCAGCGCACGGTTGCGGTCGGCTTCGGTCGCATCGGCGAGCTTGCCGAACAGGTCGAGCTCGAAGGCAGTGACGCCGCCGCGTAGCGAGAAGTCGCCGCCGCCCCCGCTCCCGGTGCCGCTCCCGTTACCGCCGCCGTCCGAATAGCCTGCACCGCCGCTGATCCCGATTTCGGGGAATTGCCCGGCGCGGGTGACGCGCGCCTGCGCCTGCGCCGCGGCGACATTGGCATAGGCGACGCGCAGGTCGCGGTTGTTGGTCAGCGATTGTTCGACCAGCGCCTGCAAGCGCGGATCGGTGAAGACGCTTTGATACGACAGGATCGGCAGCGCCGCCTCGCTTTGCAGCAGATAGGCATCACCCACCGGCCAGCTTTGCGGCACCGGCGGTGTCGGCAGCACTGTTTTGGGCGCCAGCGAGCAGCCGGCGAGCGCGAGCGAGCTGGCGAGCAGCAGGGCGCGCGCGCCGATCATGCGGGCAACTCCGCCGGGCCTTCATTCTTGGTCTTGCCAAAACGAGCGCGTAGCGCGGCCACGCCGTCGCGGACCCCGCGGCGGACCAGCACGAAGAACAGCGGGATGAAGAAGATCGCGAGCAGAGTCGCGGTCAGCATCCCGCCGATCACCGACGTGCCGATCGCGATGCGGCTGTTCGCCCCGGCGCCCGATGCCAGCGCCAGCGGCAGCACGCCAAAGATGAAGGCAAAGCTGGTCATCAGGATCGGGCGCAGGCGGATGCGCGCCGCGGTAATCGCTGCTTCGATCACGCGCTTGCCCTTGCGTTCTTCCTGTTCGGCAAATTCGATCATCAAAATCGCGTTTTTCGCCGCGAGTCCCATCGTCGTCAGCAACCCGATCTGCAGATAGACATCATTTTCGAGGCCGCGGAGGGTGACGGCAAAGACCGCCCCGACCAGGCCCAGCGGGATGACCAGCAACACCGCCACCGGGATCGACCAGCTTTCGTACAGCACCGCGAGGCAGAGAAAGACGACGAGCAGCGACAGCGCATAGAGCAAGGGCGCCTGCCCCGACGACAGCCGCTCCTGATAGGACGCGCCCGACCAGGCGACGCTGGTGCCGGGAATCTCACCGGCCAGCGCAGCAATTTCGTCCATCGCCTCGCCCGAACTCGTCCCTTCGGCGGGCTGGCCCGATATTTCAAATGCCGGGATGCCCTGAAAGCGCGACGTCGTGCTGGGGGTGGTCGACCAGCCGATCTGCGCGAACGCCGAAAACGGCGACATGCCGCCGTCGGCGGAGCGCACATACCATTGGCTGAGGTCTTCGGGCTTGGACCGATAGGGGGCGTCGCCCTGAACATAGACGCGCTTGACGCGCCCTTCGTCGATGAAGTCATTGACGTAGCGGCCACCCCAGGCGGTCGCCAGCGTGCTGTTCACATCGGCATTGGTCAGGCCGTAGGTGGTCAGGCGCTGGGTATCGATGTCGATCTTCAGCGTGGCCAGATCGGGCAGGTCGCTGAGCCGGACCGACGACAGCTTGGGATTGGCGTTCGCAGCGGCGAGCAGCCGGTCGCGCGCCGCGGCAAATTCCTCGCGCGTCATCCCGCTGCGGTTCTGCAACTGCATCGTGAAGCCCGACGTGTCGCCAAGGCCGCGGACCGCGCCCGGCACCAGCGCAAAGACCTGGGCATCGCGCAGCCCCGAAAAGGCTTGGCGGGTGCGTTCGGCAATCGCGTCGGCGCTGTTTTCCTTGCCCGGACGATCGTCCCAATGCGCCAGATTGACGAAACCCTGACCGGTATTCTGGCCCGATGCGCCGCCGCCGCCGCCGCCGGCGTTCAGAAACAGCGATTCGGTATTCGCCTTTTCGGCGCTCAGCATATGGTCCTCGATCGCGTCGCGAACCTCCAGCGTGCGCTCCTGCGTCGCGCCCGCGGGCAGGCGGAACTGGATCTGGACGCGGCCCTGATCTTCGCCGGGCAGGAACCCGCCGGGCAGTCGCAGGAACATGAAAGCGAGCAGGACGACGATGATCAGGTACAGCCCCAAAAAGCGCCATTTGCGGTCGACGACCTTTTCGACGCTGCCGACATAGCGTTCGGTGGTGCGTTCGAAGCGGGTGTTGAACCAGGTCTTGGCGCGGGTCAGCGCCGCATCGACGCGGGGAAAACGCCCGGCAGGCGCGTCGCCATGCGCGCGCGGCTTGAGCAGGGTCGAGGTGAGCGCGGGGCTGAGCACCAGCGCGACGAACACCGACAACACCATCGCGGACACCACGGTGACCGAAAACTGGCGATAGATGACCCCGGTCGATCCGCCGAAAAATGCCATGGGCAGGAACACCGCCGACAACACCAGCCCGATCGCGATCAGCGCGACCTGCAATTCCTTCATCGACTGGATCGTCGCGTCGCGCGCCGACATGCCGGGATTTTCTTCCATCAATCGCTCGACATTCTCGACCACCACAATCGCGTCGTCGACCAGCAGCCCGATGGCGAGCACCAGCCCGAATAGCGTCAAGGTGTTGATACTGAACCCGGCGAGATAGAAGATCGCAAAGGTCCCGAGCAGCACGACCGGCACTGCGATGGCCGGGATCAGCGTCGCGCGCCAGCTTTGCAGGAACACGAACATGACGATGATGACGAGCAGGATCGCCTCGAACAGCGCCTTTTGCACTTCGCTGACCGACAGGCGGATGAACGTCGTGGTGTCGTTGATATAGGCATAGTCCAGCCCGTCGGGCATGTTCTGCGCCAGTTCGGTCATGCGTGCCTTGACGCGCTCGACCGTCGCCAGCGCGTCGGCGCCGGGCGACAGCGAGATCGCCATGCCGGAGCTGGGCTGGCGATTGAGACGCCCGACCGAGCCGTAACTTTCCGCCCCGATCTCGACCCGCGCGACGTCGCGTATCCGCACCGCCGACCCGTCAGGAAGGGTCTTGAGGATGATGTTCTGAAACTGCTCCGGGGTTTGCAGGCGCGACTGGGCGGTGACCGTGGCGGTCAGCAACTGACCCTGCGGCGCCGGCAGGCCGCCCACTTCGCCCGCCGCAACCTCGCTGTTCTGCGCCGTGATCGCCGATATGACATCGCTCGGCATCAGCGACACCGCGGCCAGCCGCTGCGGGTTCAGCCAGATCCGCATCGCGTGCGGCGAGCCGAAGATATTGACGTCGCCGACGCCTTCGACCCGCGACAGCGGATCCTGGATGTTGGTGGTCAGATAATCGGACACGTCATAATTGTTGCGCGTCCGCGTCTTGTCATAGACGCTGACGATGAGCAGCGTGTCCGAATTGGACTTGCTGACCCGAACCCCCTGCTGCTGCACCTGTTGCGGCAGACGCGACACGGCGGATTCAATCTTGTTCTGTACCTGCACCTGCGCGATGTCGGGGTCGGTGCCCTTGTCGAAAATGGCGGTGATGCTGGCCTGTCCGCGCGAACTCGATTGCGAACTGAAATAGAGCAGTCCGTCGATCCCGGTCAGCTGCTGCTCCAATATCTGGGTCACGCTGTTTTCGACCGTTTCTGCCGATGCACCCGGATAGCTGGCCCGGATATTGACCTGGACCGGCGCAATATCGGGATATTGTTCGATCGGCAGCGCGCGCAGCGCGCCGAAGCCCGCAAGCATCACAACGATCGCGAGCACCCAGGCAAAGATCGGCCGGTCGATGAAGATACGGGACATGAGGGGCTATCGACCCTTTTCGGCTGATTTGGCTGCGGGCGCCCCCACCCGTTGCGGCGTACTGGCGGGAACGGCGCGAATGTCGCCGCCGTCGCGAAGATTGCCGACCCCTTGGGTGATGACCCGGTCGCCCGCCTTCAGTCCGCCGGTGACGATCCAGTTGCCGCCAAAGGTACGCGACGTTTCGATCTTGCGCCGCACCGCCTTGTTGTTCGGTCCCGCCAGATAGACGAAGGCCGACCCGTCGAAATCGCGCTGCACCGCCGGTTGCGGTACCAGAATGGCGGTAGGGTCGATCGCCTGCTCGAACGTTGCGGTGACAAACATGCCGGGCAGCAACACCCCCTGCGGATTGGGGAAACGCGCGCGCAGCGTCACGGTACCGGTAGCCTCGTTCACCGTCATTTCGGAAAATTCGACGGTGCCGGTCAGCCCATAGGCGCTGCCGTCTTCCAGCTGCAGCCGGACCGCGGTGCTGCCGGGGGCGGCGCCCCCCGCCGCGATCGCGCGGCGCAGGGCGGTCAGTTCGGCGCTCGATTGCTGCATGTCGACATAGATCGGGTCGATGCGCTGGATCGTGGTCAGCGGCGTCGCCTGACTGGCGCTGACCAGTGCGCCGGGAGTGGCGAGGCTGCGACCGATGCGGCCGCTGATCGGCGCGGTGATCGTGGCGTAGCGCAACGTGATGCGCGCGGTTTCCAGCGCGGCGCTGTTTTGCGCGACCGCAGCGCGCGCGACGCGCGCCTCGGCCAGCGCGTCGGTATAATCCTGCTCGGCGATCGCCTGCATCTTGGCGAGCGGCGCGAAGCGGCGGACGCGTTCGTCGGCGGCCTGCGCGCTGGCGCGGGCGCTGGCGAGGTTGGCCGCGGCCTGGTCGACCGCAGCCTGATAGAGGCTGGCGTCGATCTGGTAGAGCGGCTGGCCGGCGCGCACAAAGCCGCCCTCGGTAAACAGGCGGCGGCGGATCAGGCCATTGACCTGCGGCCGCACCTCGCTGGTCTCGAACGCGACGGTGCGCCCGCCGAGCGACGTGGTCACGGGCACCGGTTCGACCTTGACGACGACAAAGCCGACTTGCGGCGCGCCGCGGCCGCCTTTGCTCGTGTCATCCTGGCCCGAACAGGCGCCGAGCGACAGGGCCGCGGCGCACCATAATCCGGCCAGCAACAGCGACCTTTTCTCCAGCATAAAGTTGTTCTCGTATCGGCGCGCCGCACTGGCGGGGGAGGAATCGCGCCTATTCAACCCATTGGATTGACGCATGCAAGTGCAATGCGGGATTTGCGACAAATTACGACAATTTTCTGGAACATATCCACGTGGAAATATCGCCGATCATGAACGGGTCCGCGGGCTTTTTATGCCGGGATCAGCAGCCCCCGGCTCTCCCGCACCTCGGTATCCAGCCAGTCGATGAACGCCCGGACGCGCGGTTGCTGGGCGACGTCGCGGTGGAGCGCGAGCCAGAAGCTGCGGGTGATGGCCTGCTCGGGCCGCACGCGCACCAGCCCCGGGTCGCCCGCCGCGAGGAAACAGGGGAGTACGCCCACCCCGGCGCCGCCTGCGATCATCCGCCGCTGCGCCAGGATCGACGACGATCGCACATGGGCCCGCAGCCCCGGCTCGATCTCGCCCAGATAATCGAGTTCGGGCGCGTAAAGAATATCGGGCATATAGCCGATCACCGGGATGCCGGCGCGCGTCAGCGGCATCGCCGTGGCTGCCTTCTGCCAGTCTTCGCGGTCGGCGGGGGCGTAGAGGCCAAGGCTATAATCCGACAGTTTGCGGGTGATCAGCGGGCCTTTGCGCGGCCGGGCGAGCAGCACCGCCATGTCGGCTTCGCGCCGCGACGGGTTCAAAAAGCCCGAAGAGGCGACCAGATCGATTTCGAGTTCGGGGTGCGCGGCGGTGAAACGCGCCAGGCGCGGCGCGATGAAGCTGCCCCCGAAACCCTCCGACACGCTGACCCGCAACTGGCCCGACAATCCCGCGCCGCTCTCGGCCAGATGGATGCGCGCCGCTGCCGCGGCCATCGCCTCGGCATGCGGAACCAGCGCGCGCCCGGCGGCCGTCGGAATGAAACCGCTGGGCGCGCGTTCGAACAATGTCTGTTGCAACGCGCTTTCCAGTGCGCTCACCCTGCGGCTGACCGTCGTCGCGTCGATGTTCAGCGCCTGCGCGGCGCGCGCGAGCGTGCCCTGCCTTGCGACCGTCAGGAATATTTGCAGGTTATCCCAATCCATGACCTGCGAATATGCAGGTTGTTGCTGCAAGTCTATCCCTTGCAAATGGCGCGGACATCGTCTGTTGCAACGGCAACCAGAAACGGGAGACTCGACCATGCGACAGATCGATCATCACATCGTCGGCGGCGCCGGCGGCAGCGCCCGCCAGGGCGACGTCTTCGACCCCAATAATGGCAGCGTACAGGCGCAGGTCGCGCTCGGCGATGCGGCGCTGCTCGATCGCGTGGTCGCCGCCGCGAAGGCGGCGCAGCCCGCCTGGGCCGCGACCAATCCGCAGCGCCGCGCGCGCGTGATGTTCGAATTCAAACGCCTCGTCGAAGCCAATATGGACGAACTCGCGCACATGCTGTCGAGCGAACATGGCAAAGTCATCGCCGATTCGAAGGGCGACATTCAACGTGGTTTGGAGGTCATCGAGTTCTGCTGCGGCATCCCGCATGTGCTGAAGGGCGAATATACGCAGGGCGCGGGCCCCGGCATCGACGTTTATTCGATGCGCCAGCCGATTGGCATCGGCGCCGGCATCACCCCGTTCAACTTCCCCGCGATGATTCCGCTGTGGATGTCGGGCGTCGCGATCGCGACCGGCAACGCCTTCATCATCAAGCCGAGCGAGCGCGATCCGTCGGTTCCCGTCCGCCTCGCCGCACTCTTCCTCGAAGCCGGGCTTCCCGAGGGCATCTGCCAGGTCGTGCATGGCGACAAGGAAATGGTCGATGCGATCCTCGACCATCCCGACATCGGCGCGGTCAGCTTCGTCGGTTCGTCGGACATCGCACATTATGTGTACAATCGCGGCGTCGCCAACGGCAAGCGCGTGCAGGCGATGGGCGGCGCCAAGAACCACGGCATCGTGATGCCCGACGCCGACCTCGACCAAGTGGTGAACGACCTGACCGGCGCCGCCTTCGGCTCGGCGGGCGAACGCTGCATGGCGCTGCCCGTCGTCGTCCCGGTCGGCGAGGACACCGCGAACCGCCTGCGCGAAAAGCTGATCCCCGCGATCGCGGCGCTGCGCGTCGGCGTGTCGACCGATGCCGAGGCGCATTACGGTCCCGTGGTGACGCAGGCGCACAAGGAAAAGGTCGAAGGTTGGATCCAGAAATGCGCCGACGAAGGCGCCGAGCTGGTCGTCGATGGCCGCGGCTTCTCGCTGCAGGGGCATGAAAAGGGCTTCTTCATCGGCCCGACGTTGTTTGACCATGTCACCACCGACATGGAAAGCTACAAGGAAGAAATCTTCGGCCCGGTGCTGCAGATCGTTCGCGCCCCCGATTTCGAGACCGCGCTGGCGCTCCCCAGCAAGCACCAATATGGCAATGGCGTTGCGATCTTCACGCGCAACGGCCATGCGGCGCGCGAATTTGCCGCGCGGGTCAATGTCGGCATGGTCGGCATCAACGTGCCGATCCCGGTGCCCGTCGCCTACCACAGCTTCGGCGGCTGGAAGCGCTCGGCGTTCGGCGACACCAATCAGCACGGCATGGAGGGCGTCAAATTCTGGACCAAGGTCAAGACGGTCACCCAGCGTTGGCCCGACGGATCGCCCGACGGCGGCAACGCCTTCGTCATTCCCACCATGGGCTGACCGGATTACCCCGGTGAAACCGATGCGCCGCGTCGAACATTTCTCCTGGCAGAGGAGAATGACGATGATGCGATGGACCCTGCCCGCCGCCCTGTTGATCCTCGCCGCGTGCAGCGGCGGGCAGGACGATGACACGGCGTCCGAAGCCGGTCCGAACCCCGCTCCGGTGCAAAAAGTCGAGCGTTCGGCGCCCGCGGAAGCGCCCGGCGCAGACGTCGCTGCGCCCACGCCGGGCGATGCGGGCGGCGAAGCCGATGGCAAGTCGATCCCGTCCGCGATTCGCGGCCGCTGGGCGTTGGACGCCGGCGATTGCGCCAAGCGGCCCGGCACCGACCTCACCGCGCTGGTCATCGACGCGGCGAACCTGCGCTTTCACGAATCGCACGGCGAACTGGCGCAGGTGCGCGAAAGCGACGCGCGCCGAATCGTCGCCGATTACCGGTTCAGTGGCGAAGGCATCGAATGGAGCCGCCGGATGCAACTCGACCTGGCGGATGGCGGCAGGACGCTGATCCGCCGCGACGATGGCGAGGGCAGTGGGAGTGGGGGCGAGGGTGCCGCCGCGGGTCCGATGCGCTATACCCGCTGCACCTGATGATTTTGAAAGGGAGACTGACGATGGACATTCGCCTGCTTGCCATTGCCGCCGTGCTGCCACTCGCCGCCTGTACGCAAGAGCGGCCGCCCGTCGAATCCACGCCGCCGCCGCCCGCCGAGGCGGCCTGCAATACCGATGCGGTGCAATCGCTGATCGGCCAGACCGCGACCGCCGACGTCGGCGCCCAGCTGCTCAAGGGCAGCGGCGCGCGCACCCTGCGCTGGGTGCCGCCGCGCACCGCGGTGACGATGGATTATCGCCCCGACCGCCTGACCGTCTCCTACGACGATGCGCTCAAGATCGAGCGGATCAGCTGTGGCTGAGGCGGGCATCGGCGGGACCAGCCGCCGCAAGCATAGCTCGGCGTCGCTATTCGAGCCGATCTACGGCTACAGCCGCGCGGTGCGGGTGGGGAATCGCATCGACGTCGCGGGCTGCGCACCGATCGAGGCCGACGGCACCTCGACCGTCGGCGACGCCGGGGTTCAAGCGGCGCGCTGCCTGACGATCATCCGCGAGGCATTGGAGGCGCTCGGCGCCAGCCCCGCCGATGTCGTGCGCACGCGCATGTATATCACCGACGCAGCCGACGCCGATCTTGTCGGGCGCGCGCATGGCGCGGTGTTCGGCGATATCCGGCCTGCATCGACGATGCTCGTCATCCCGGCGCTGATCCGCCCCGAGTGGAAAGTCGAAATCGAAGCCGAAGCCATCATCATCGAGAAAAGCGCATGACCGACCAGTTCCAGCTTACCGACGACCAGCTCGCCATCCAGGATATGGCGCGCAAGTTCACCGCCGATCGCATCACGCCCTTTGCGGCCGAATGGGACGAGAAAAGCCATTATCCCGTCGAGGTGTGGAAGGCCGCGGGCGAGTTGGGCTTTGGCGCGATTTATGTCGCCGAGGAATCGGGCGGCATCGGGCTCGGCCGGCTCGAGGCGGCGCTGATCATGGAGGCGATGGCCTATGGCTGCCCGGCGACATCGGCCTATATCTCGATCCACAACATGGCGGCGTGGATGATCGACCGGTTCGGCGGCGCGGCGATCAAGGACCGCTTTCTGCCGCAACTGGTCAGCATGGAAAAGATCGCGAGCTATTGCCTGACCGAACCCGGATCGGGCTCGGACGCCGCGGCGCTCAAGACGACGGCCCGGAACGACGGCGACCATTATGTCCTGAACGGCACCAAGCAGTTCATTTCGGGGGCCGGGGTCAACGACATCTACGTCTGCATGGTTCGCACCGGCGAGGAAAAGTCGAAAGGGATCAGCTGCCTCGTCGTCGAAAAGGACACCCCGGGCCTTAGTTTCGGCGCGCCCGAGAAGAAGCTCGGCTGGAACGCCTCGCCGACCGCGCAGGTGATCTTCGAGGATTGCCGCGTGCCGGTCGAAAATCTCGTCGGCGCCGAGGGCGACGGCTTCCGCTTCGCGATGGCGGGGCTCGACGGCGGCCGCCTCAACATCGGTGCCTGCTCGCTCGGCGGCGCGCAGCGCTGCCTCGACGAGGCGATCGCCTATACCAAGGACCGGCAGCAGTTCGGGCAACCGATCGCCGATTTCCAGAACACCCAGTTCATGCTCGCCGACATGGCGACCGACCTCGAAGCATCGCGCGCGTTGCTCTATATGGCGGCGGCAAAGGTCACGGCCAACGCGCCCGACAAGTCGCGCTTCTCGGCGATGGCCAAGCGGCTCGCGACCGACAATGGCAGCAAGATCGTCAACGACGCGCTGCAATTGTTCGGCGGCTACGGCTATCTACGCGACTATCCGATCGAGCGCTTCTGGCGTGACCTCCGCGTCCATTCGATCCTCGAAGGCACCAACCAGGTGATGCGGATGATCGTCGGAAGGGACTTGCTGCGCCAATGACCGAAGATGTCTTGATCTCGACCGACGGCCGCATCGGCCGTCTGTCGCTTAACCGCCCGAAGGCGATCCATGCGCTGAACCTTGCGATGTGCGAAGCGATGATCGACGCGCTCGTCAAATGGCGCGAGGATGACGCCGTCGAGGCGGTGATCATTGACCATAGCGAAGGCCGCGGCTTCTGCGCCGGGGGCGATATCCGCATGCTGGCGGAAAGCGGTGCCAAGGATGGTGTCGAAGCGCGCGCCTTCTTCCACACCGAATATCGGCTGAACCATCTGCTCTTCACCTACCCTAAGCCCGTCGTCGCCTTCATGGACGGGATTACCATGGGCGGCGGGGTCGGCATTTCGCAGCCCGCGAAATATCGCGTCGCGACCGAGCATACCCGCTTTGCGATGCCCGAGACGGGGATCGGCCTGTTCCCCGACGTCGGTGGCGGCTGGTACCTGCCGCGCCTCGAAGGCCGCGTCGGGGTGTTCTTGGCGCTGACCGGGGCGCGGCTCGACGGGGCAGAGTGCGTGGCGCTCGGCCTTGCGACCCATTATTTGCCGTCCGAACATCTCGCCGAGGCCAAGGCGCGGATCGCGCAGCACCCCGATCGCATCGGCGGCATATTGGGCGAACTGTCGATCACCGCGCCGCCCGCGGCGATCACCCACCAGATCGACAAGATCAACCGGCTGTTCGCCAGCGACACCTATGAAGATATCCTCGCCGCGCTCGAAGCCGACGGCAGCGACTGGGCCGAAAAGGAACTCGCGGCGCTGCACAGCAAATCGCCGCAGACGTGCAAGGTCGCGCTGCGCCAGCTGAAGGAAGGCGGCGCGATGCATGACTTCGCGGCGCAGATGACGCAGGAATATGCGATCGGCAGCCGCGTCGCTCAGATGCACGATTTCATCGAGGGTGTGCGCGCGCTGATCATCGACAAGGACAACAGCCCGAAATGGGATCCGCCGACGCCCGAAGCGGTGACGGAGGACTGGATCGACGCGATCTTTGCGCCGCTGCCCGATGACAAGAAATGGACGCCGCTTACCTGAGCCTTTGCCGCCACCCTGCCTCGTCACCCCGGACTTGATCCGGGGTCGATTCTGGCCTTGCTGGAATGGATGCCGGATCAAGTCCGGCATGACGATTGATTGGAGAATTTGGAAATGACCTACGAAACCCTCCTCGTCGAAAAGCGCGGCGCCGTCACGCTCGTGACGCTCAATCGCCCGCAGGCGCTGAATGCGCTCAATTCGACGGTACTGGACGAGCTGATCGCCGCCTTCGCCGCTTTCGAAGCCGACCCCGCTCAGCGCTGCGCCGTGCTCACCGGTTCGGGCGACAAGGCCTTTGCGGCAGGCGCCGACATCAAGGAAATGGCCGACAAGCCTGCCGCGGATTTCTACCTTGAGGACTTTTTCTCGAAATGGACGAGCGATTTCGTGAAGAAGGTTCGCAAGCCGTGGATCGCCGCGGTGAACGGCTTCTCGCTCGGCGGCGGCTGCGAGCTCGCGATGATGGCCGATTTCATCATCGCCAGTGACAAGGCGAAATTCGGCCAGCCCGAAATCAAGCTCGGCGTCGCGCCGGGCATGGGCGGGTCGCAGCGGCTGACCCGCGCGATCGGCAAGGCGAAGGCGATGGAAATGTGCCTGACCGGCCGGATGATGGACGCCGCCGAAGCCGAACGCTCGGGCCTCGTCGCGCGCGTCGTGCCGCATGAGACGCTGGTCGAGGAAGCCGTGAAGACCGCGACCACGATCGCGTCGATGCCGCCGATGGCCGCGATGGTGAACAAGGACATGATCAACGCCGCCTTCGAAACCACGCTCGATCAGGGGCTGATCTACGAACGCCGCCTGTTCCAGATCCTCGCCGCCACCGAGGACAAGGCCGAAGGCATGGCCGCGTTTATCGAAAAGCGCGAAGGCGTGTGGAAGGGGCGATAGCCTTTCATCCTCTCCCTTTGGGAGAGGCAACGGAGACTTGGGTCCGAATGGACCTAGTCGCAGTTGGTGAGGGGCTGTGCGCTATCGGTGACGACCACCCCCTCACCAACTTCGCCTAGTCGGGCAAGCCGACAAGGCTACATATCCTCTCCCAAAGGGAGAGGAAGTTGGAGCAAGATATGAAAATCGCATTTATCGGACTCGGCAACATGGGCGGCGGCATGGCCGCGAATCTGGCGAAGGCGGGCCATGACGTCCGCGCCTTCGATCTCAGCGAAGAGGCGCTCGCGCGTGCGGCCGAGGCCGGTTGCACGCGCGCTGCGTCGGCCGCCGAAGCCGTTACCGGCGCCGAAGCCGTGGTGACGATGCTCCCCGCGGGCAACCATGTCGCGTCGGTCTATGAAAGCGACGTATTTCCGAACGCTACACCCGGAACCTTGCTCCTCGACTGCTCGACGATCGACGTTGCCACCGCGCGGTCGAATATCGAAGCCGCGACCGCTAAGGGGTTGGTTGCGGTCGATGCGCCGGTGTCGGGCGGCATCGCGGCGGCCAACGCCGGGACGTTGACCTTCATGGTGGGCGGCACCGACGAAGGCTTTGCGCGCGCCGAGCCGATCCTGGCCCAGATGGGCAAGGCGGTGATCCACGCCGGTGATTCGGGCGCGGGGCAGGGGGCGAAAATCTGCAACAACATGCTGCTCGGCGCGTCGATGGTTGCGACATGCGAGACGCTCGCGCTCGCGCAGAAGCTGGGGCTCGATCCCCAGAAATTCTTCGACATCGCGAGCGTTTCGTCGGGACAATGCTGGTCGCTGACGAGTTACGCGCCGCTGCCCGGCGTCGGGCCGACCACCCCTGCCGACGATGATTACAAGGGCGGCTTTGCGGCGGCGCTTATGCTCAAGGATCTGCGCCTCGCGACGGAGGCGGCGGCGAGCGTCGATGCCGATGTGCCGATGGGGACTAAGGCGCGCGAGCTGTATGAAGCCTTTGTTGCGGCGGACAGCGACGGCCGCGACTTCTCGGCAATTATCAAGACGCTGCAGGGCTGAGCGGTCCTCCCCGTTTGGGGGAGGATCCGGTCAGTAAAAATCCGCCGTCTCGCCGCCGTCCTTGCGTTCGCCGCGATGCACCTGCGTCGGCGCGCGGCGGTCGCCCGTCCGCACCTCGATCCGGCCATCGATCCGCCGTACCTCGGCGGGCGCCAAGATGCGGGCCCGCGCGATCCCCACCGCGCTGGCTGGCGGTGCGGCTACCGGAGCGGTGACCGGAACGCTGCCGGTGAGCAGCAGCAGGGCGAGAAACGACATGGCAATCATGCTCTGCCGTAACGGCAGGTGTTGCCAGCGCTTTAACCCTGAATCGCAACTTTTTGACCGCACCCGCCGCGAGGGTCGACCAAAGCAAAGACCGCCTGCCCCGCGCCGGGACAGACGGCCTGCCGATTGTTGCTAGCCGCGTGGCTACCCTCACCCTTCCCACCGGCTCTGCCGGCGGGCCCCTTCCCTCTCCCATCGGGAGAGGGAGGGAGGCGCGAAGCGCCGGAAAGGTGAGGGTATGCGTCCCTTAAAAGCCGCTCTTCGCCTCGGCCTTTTCCTTCAGCAGCGGTGCGATCTCGAACCCGTGCTTTTCCAGCGCCGCGACGATCTTGTCGGTGCCTTCCAGCCCGGCCCAGAACATCGGGCCGCCGCGATAGACCGGCCAGCCATAGCCATAGATCCACACCACATCGATATCGCTCGCGCGCTGCGCCTTACCTTCGGACAGGATCAGCGCGCCCTCGTTGACCATCGGGTACAGGGTGCGTTCGATGATCTCCTGATCGGTAATCTCGCGCTTCTGGGTTCCGGTCTTGCCGCGAAACTCCTCGATCAACTCGGCGACGCGCGCGCTTTCCGACGGCTGGCGCTTTTCGTCATAATCATAAAAGCCTGCCTGCTTCTTCTGGCCCCAGCGGCCCTCGGCGCACAGCGCGTCGCGGATGCTTTCGATGCGGTTCGGGTCGCGGTGCCAGCCGATGTCGACACCCGCCAGGTCGCTCATCTGGAACGGCCCCATCGGCATGCCGAATTCGACATGCACCTTGTCGACCTGCGCCGGGGTGGCGCCTTCCATCAGCAGGTTCATCGCCTCGACCTGCCGCGGTTTCAGCATGCGGTTGCCGATGAAACCGTCGCACACGCCCGCAACCACCGCGACCTTGCCGATCTTCTTGCCGATCGCCATCGCCGTCGCCAGCGCGTCGGGCGCGGTCTTTTCGCCGCGCACGACCTCGAGCAGCTTCATGACATTGGCGGGCGAGAAGAAATGCATGCCCAGAACATCGCCGGGGCGGCTCGTCGCGGTCGCGATTTCGTCGATGTCGAGATAGCTGGTGTTCGACGCCAGGATCGCGCCGGGCTTGGCGATCTTGTCGAGCTTGCCGAAGATGTCCTTCTTGACGTCCATATTCTCATAGACCGCCTCGATAATCAGGTCGCAGTCGGCGAGATCGCCGAGCTCGAGCGTCGGGGTCAGGATGCCCATCATCTGATCGACCTGCTCGGGCTTGAAACGCCCCTTGGCGGCCGAGGCGTCGTAATTCTTGCGGATCACCCCGACGCCGCGGTCGAGCGCTTCCTGCTCCATCTCGACGATCGTCACCGGAATGCCCTTTTGCAGGAAGTTCATCGAAATCCCGCCGCCCATCGTGCCGGCGCCGATCACGCCGACCTTTTTGATGTCACGCAGCTGGGTGTCCTTGGGCAGGCCGTCGATCTTCGCGGCTTGGCGCTCGGCAAAGAAGATGTGGCGCTGCGCCGCCGACTGGCTGCCGAACATCAGCTTCATGAACTGCTCGCGCTCGAACGCGAGGCCTTCTTCGAAGGGCAGCCGCGTCGCCGCTTCGACGCAGGCGAGATTGGCATAAGGCGCCTCGAACCCGCGCCAGCGCTTGGCATTCGCGGTCTTGAGCTGTTCGATCACCGCAACGTCGCCGAACACCGGGCGCTCGCGCGTCGGGCGCGGGCCGTCGGCGATCTTGGCGCGCGCAAAGGCGATCGCATCGGCGGCGAGGCTATCCTCGCCCGCGAGTTCATCGACCAGGCCGAGTTCCTTGGCTTTCGCGGCGGGCAGCGGATCGCCGGTCGAGGTCATCGTCGCCGCGGCTTCGACGCCGACGACGCGCGGCAGGCGCTGCGTGCCGCCCGCGCCGGGCAGCAGGCCGAGCTTCACCTCAGGCACGCCCAGCTTCGCCGACGGCACCGCGATGCGATAATGGCAGACGAGCGCAGTCTCAAGCCCGCCGCCGAGTGCCGTCCCGTGGATCGCAGCGACCACCGGCTTCGACGCCGCTTCTATGCTGTTGAGCACCGCGTTGAAATCGGGGCCGCGCGGCGGCTTGCCGAATTCGCTGATGTCGGCGCCGGCGATAAAGGTCGCCCCGGCGCAGCGCAGGACAATTGCCTTGACACTGTCGTCGGCAAGTGCGGCGGCGAAATGATCTTCCAGCCCCTGACGGACGTGCCAGCTCAGCGCGTTCACCGGCGGGTTGTTGACGATGATGACGGCGACGTCGCCATCCTTTTCCAGCGTGACGGAAACGGGGGTTTCTTCGGACATTTCAGGCTCCTATTGGTTCAATCATTGATCGCGGCGTGGACGAGCGTCTTGACCTCGCGCCGCACGGGATAGGTGGAGGAGGGCATCAGCTGGGTCATGAACACCATGCAGATCTGCTCGACCGGATCGACAAAGAAGCCGGTCGAGAACATGCCGCCCCAGTAAAAATCGCCGACCGACCCGGGGGTCATCGTCTGCGCCGGGCTTTCGTTCACCGCAAAGCCGAGGCCGAAGCCGACCCCGGCGTTTTCCGCTTCGGAAAAAATACCGACGCTATGCTGGACCAGGTCGCCGCCGCCGACCAGATGGTTCGCGGTCATCAGCTCCAGCGTCTTGCGGCTGATAATGCGGGCGCCATCGAGCGCGCCGCCGCCGAGCAGCATCAGGCAGAAACGGTGATAGTCGGTCAGCGTCGAGGCGAGCCCGCCGCCGCCCGAATGGAAGCTGCGCTTCTTCGCCCAGCGGCTCTTGTCGCCGCTGTCGAACGGCCTCATCTTGGCCACCGGATCGAAGGCATAGCAGTCGGTCAGCCGGTGTTGCTGATCGGCGGGCACCTTGAACCCGGTATCGACCATGCCGAGCGGCCCGAAAATGCGCTCCTGCAAGACCTTGGCGAACGGCTTGCCCTCGATCCGTTCGACCACCGCGCCAAGCACATCGGTCGCCATCGAATAATTCCAGTGCGCGCCGGGGTCGAACTGGAGCGGGATCTTCGCCAGCCCTTCGATGAAGCTGTCCATCGTGTAATCGGCGTCGAAATCGTCGATCCGCGCCTTGCGATACGCCGCGTCGACCGGGGTGCGCTCCTGAAAGCCATAGGTCAGCCCCGACGTATGGCGCAGCAGGTCGACCATGCGGATCGGCTGCGCCGGCGGCCGGGTCAGGAAGGGGACATTGCCGCCGCCCGCGACGAACACCCCGGTGTCCTTGAACTCGGGGCAAAATTTGACCAGCGGGTCGGACAGCGCGACCTTGCCTTCCTCGACCAGCATCATGAACGCGACGCTGGTGATCGGCTTGGTCATGCTGGCGATGCGAAAGATCGCGTCGTCCTTCAGCGGCGCACCGGGCCGGGCGTCGCCGATGCACGACAGATGCGCAATCTCGCCGCGCCGCGACACCAAGGTCGCGGCGTGCGGCAGGCGGCCGGGACCGACATATTTGGCCTCGAGAAAGGCAGGAATGCGGTCCAGCCGCGCCGTATCAAAACCGTGACCCATATCTATCCTGTCAATGCGACGTCTGGCCAAGCAGCTGGCGCGTCACCGGATGCGAACTGGTGAGCCCGCCGTCAACCGCGATCGCCTGTCCGTTGACGTAACTCGCCTGATCGCTCGCGAGGAACAGCGCGACATTGGCGAGCTCCTCGGGCTGGGCGGCGCGCTTCAGCGGGTTGAGCTGGCCGAGCTTATGCGTGACCTCCTTGGCCTTGGCATAGTCAAACGTCGGCTTGGTCATCCCCGTTTCGGTGAGCCCCGGGCAGATCGCGTTGACGCGCACGCCGCTGGTGGTCAGCTGCTGCGCTGCGGTCTTGGCAAGGTTGATCACCCCTGCCTTCGACGCCGAATAGGCGCCGGGACCCGCGCCCGAATTCAATCCCGCGACGCTCGCGGTCAGCACGATCGCGCCGCCGCGGCCCTGATCGACCATCGCTTTGCCGGCATGCTTCACCATCAGCGCGGGGCCGATCAGGTTGACGCGCAAAGTCTCGGCCCAGGCGGCGGGGTCGAAATCGAAGATGCCGCCCATATCGCCGATGATCCCGGCGTTGGCGAAGGCGATATCGAGGCCGCCGAAGCTGTCCTTCGCGGTCGCGACGAGCGATGCAACGTCAGCTTCGATCCCCGCATCGATTTCCAGCGCGACGGCTTCCCCGCCCGCATCATTCACTAGCTGCGCCGTCTCATGCACCGCCTCGGTCTTGTCGCCGAGCACCAGCTTCGCGCCCTCGGCGGCAAAGCGCAGCGCGCTGGCGCGGCCGATGCCCGAACCGGCACCCGTGATAATCGCAACCTTGTCGTCCAATGCGCCCATCATGCGCCTCCCGAAATTGTCGCCCCGCCATCGCACACGATGGTCTGGCCAGTGGTGAATGCCCCCGCCTTGCTGGCAAGGAAAACCGCGGCGCCAGCAATCTCGTGCGGCTCGCCTATCCGTTTCAGCGTCGACGCTGCGGTTGAGCGCCGCAAATTCTCTTCATTTTCCCACAGCGCGCGCGCCATGTCGGTGCGGATCAGCCCCGGCGCGATGCAATTGACGCGCACGCCTTTGGGGCCGAACTCGACCGAGAAATTGCGCGCGACCTGCATGTCGGCGGCTTTCGAAATGCCGTAAGCGCCGATGATCGGCGATCCCTTCAGCCCGCCGATCGAGCTGATGATCGTGATCGACCCCTCGCCGCGCTCGAGCATTTCGGGCGCGACCATCGAAATCAGCCAGTGGTTGGACAGGATATTATTGTCCATGATCTTGCGAAACTGGTCGTCGCTAATGCCAAGGCCGGGACCATAATAGGGGTTCGACGCGGCGTTGCAGACGAGCGCGGTGATCTTGCCAAAGGCTGCACGCGTTTCGTTCACCAGATTCTGGAGGTCGTCCTTCGACGAGATATTGGCGGCGACCGAAATCGCGGTGCCTTCGCCGAACTTCGCGTTGATCTCGGCCGCGGTGGCATCGCAGGCATCTTGCTTGCGGCTCGAAATCACGACCTTCGCGCCCTGTTCGGCCATTGCTTCCGCCGTCGCCTTGCCGATACCGCGCGACGATCCGGTGATCAGCGCGACCTGGCCGGTCATGTCGAACAGGCTCATGCCCCGGCCTTTCGGGCAAAGTCCCACGCGCGCTCGGCGAGCGGGCGAACGCGTTCGGACATATCCCTGGCGTGCTGCGACGAGGCAGTCCCCTCGATCACACGCTTCTTGATGCCCTGGATGATCCCGGCGAGACGGAAGAAATTATAGGCGAAGTACCAGTTCATGTCGGGCACGCCGTCGCGGCCGGTGGCGGCGCAATAACGCTCGACCATCTCGTCCAATTCAGGAATGCCGAGCGCCTTGCGGTCGAGATCCATCACCCCCGAACGTCCGCCATTCTCGGTCACCCACGCCATCGCCACGTAAGTGAAATCGGCGAGCGGGTCGCCGAGTGTCGACAATTCCCAGTCCAGCACCGCGAGCACCTCGGGCCGGTCCTTGGCATAGATCATATTGTCGATGCGATAGTCGCCGTGGACGACGCTGGTGCGCGTCTGCTCGGGCAGGGTCGCGGGCAACCACGCGATCAGCTGTTCCATCTCGTCCATCGTCTCGGTCTCGGCGAGGCGATATTGCTTGGTCCAGCGGTCGACCTGGCGGCCGAAATAATTGCCGGGCTTGCCGAAATCGGACAGTCCCGCCGCTTCGATATCGACCTTGTGCAGGGCGGCCAGCGTGTCGATCATCGCTTCATAGGTGGCGCGGCGATTTTCGGGGGTCGATCCCGGCATCGCGCCGTCCCAGATTGTGTGGCCGTCGACCATCCCCATCACATAGAACCAGCTGCCGACGACCGAGTCATCGGTGCACAGCCCATATTGGCGCGCGACGGGAAAGCCCGTCTTGTGCAGCCCCGCCTGCACCTTATACTCACGGTCGACCGCGTGCGCCGAGGGGAGCAGCGGGCCAAAGGGTTTGCGCCGCAGCACATAATGGCCCGACGGCGCGCTGATCTTGTACGTCGGGTTGGACTGGCCGCCGGCGAATTTATGCTGGGTCAGCGGGCCTTCGAACCCCTCGACATTCGCTTCCATCCACTGGGTCAGCTTCACTTCGTCGAGCACGTCGGCACCCTCGGGCGCGACCGTGCCGCTGAACGCCTTTTGCGCGTCGAGCGTCATTGATCGAAAACGATCACCGACCGCGCGGCGTCGCCCTTTCGCATCTTGTCGAAGCCTTCGTTGACCTTGGCGAGCGGGATCGTCTCGGCGACGATGCTGTCGAGGTCGAGCAGCCCGCGCAGGTAGAAGTCGACGAGCCGCGGAATATCGACCGGGAAGCGATTGCCGCCCATGATCGCGCCCTGCAATTTCTTGCCGCTGAGCAAGTCCATCGCCGACAGGCCGACCTTTTCGGACAAAGGCATCATGCCCAGGATCGTCGCGGTGCCGCCGCGGCGCAGCGACGCGACCGCCAGGCTCGCCGAGGCCGGACGTCCGACCGCTTCGATCGCATGATCGACGCCGCCCTTGCTGATTTCGAGGATCTGCTTCGCGGCATCGCCGTCCAGCGCATCGACCACATCGGTCGCCCCGAGTTTCATTGCCAGCGCGCGCTTTTCGGGCACCGGATCGGCAGCGATGATCCGCCCCGCACCCGCGATCTTCGCGGCGTTGATCGTGGCGAGGCCGACCCCGCCGCACCCGACCACCGCGACGGTTTCGCCCGGCGTCACCTTGCACGCGTTGAAGATCGTCCCGGCGCCGGTGGTCACCGCGCAGCCGATCACCGCGGCGCGGTCGAGCGGCATCTCGGGGTCGATCGCGACGCACGCATGTTCGTGGACGAGCATCGTCTCGGAGAACGCCGATAGGTTGAGCATCTGGTTCACCGGCGACCCGTCGGGGCGCGTGATCCGCGGCGCCGATCCCGTCGGCCGCCGCGTGTCGCCGCCCATGCACAAAGACATGCGCCCGGTGACGCAGAACTCGCAATGGCCGCAAAAAGCCGAAAGGCAGGTAACGACCGCATCGCCGACCTTCACCGTGCGCACTTCGCTGCCGACCGCCTCGACGATGCCCGCGGCTTCATGGCCGGGGATCGCGGGGAGCGGGTGCGGATAGGCGCCGTCGATGAAATGCAGGTCGGAATGGCATAGGCCACAGGCGGCGGTGCGGATGCGCACCTCATGCGGTCCGGGGTCGGCGACGACGACATCTTCTATCGACAGCGGCTGGCCGGGTTCGAGCAGGATCGCGGCTTTGGTCATTCCAATCTCCGTATTGTCCCCCTCCCGCTTGCGGGAGGGGGAAGCGTTTTAGCGCGAAGCGCCGATGTCGCCCGACGAAAAGCCCGGTTCGCTAGCGGCGCTGTGCTTGGCGAATTCGATGCGGGCGATCGCGCGCTCGTGCACCTCGTCGGGACCGTCGGCCAGGCGCAGCGTGCGCTGGTGCGCATAGGCGTTGGCCAGGCCGAAATCTTCGGACACGCCCGCGGCGCCATGCGCCTGGATCGCATCGTCGATGATCTTCAGCGCCATGTTCGGCGCCTGCACCTTGATCATCGCGATCTCGGCGGCGGCGGCCTTGTTGCCGACCTTGTCCATCATGTCGGCGGCCTTCAGGCACAGCAGGCGCGTCATTTCGATGTCGATGCGCGCGCGCGCCAGCCGGTGCTCCCAGATGCTGTATTCGGCGATCGTCTTGCCGAACGCGACGCGCGATTGGAGCCGCTTGGCCATCTTGGCGATCGCTTCCTCGGCGGTGCCGATGGTGCGCATGCAATGGTGGATGCGCCCCGGCCCGAGGCGCCCCTGCGCGATTTCGAACCCGCGCCCTTCGCCCAGCAGCATCGCTTCCTCGGCATTCACGCGGACGTCTTTCAGCTCGATTTCCATATGGCCGTGCGGCGCGTCGTCATAGCCGAACACCGGCAGGTGGCGCAGGATGGTGACCCCCGGCGCGTCGAGCGGCATCAGCACCATCGACTGCTGCGCGTGACGCTTGGCGTTGAAATCGGTCTTGCCCATCACGATCGCGACCTTGCAGCGCGGATCGCCCGCGCCCGACGACCACCATTTGGTGCCGTTGATCACATAATCGTCGCCGTCGCGCTCGATCCGGCATTCCACGTTGGTCGCGTCGGACGAGGCGACCGCAGGCTCGGTCATCAGGAACGCCGAGCGGATTTCGCCGTTCATCAGCGGCAGCAGATATTTCTCTTTCTGCGCGCGCGTCCCGTAACGGTGGAACACCTCCATATTGCCGGTGTCGGGCGCCGAGCAGTTGAACACTTCGCTGGCGAAGCCGATCCGCCCCATTTCCTCGGCGCACAGCGCATATTCGAGGTTGGTGAGACCCGGGCCTTCGAATTCGATCGTTTCATCGACATGATGATGCGCGGCGCTGCGCGGCGGCATGAACAGGTTCCAGATGCCCGCGGCCTTGGCCTCGGCCTTCAGCTCTTCGACGATCGGAATGACCTTCCACCGGTCGCCCGCCTTGTCCTGCTCCTTATACATCGGCACCGCGGGACGGACCTTGCGCTCGATGAATTCGCGCACCCGGTCGCGCCAATGGGTCTGCCGGTCGGTGAGGTCGAAATCCATCTGAGCATCCTTTCCGTTTACGTTCGCGTAAGCCTTTGGACCGATTCGTCCTGCTTTGCCAACCCCTGCGAACTGATTATTGCCTCATTCGGTCGTCATCTGACATTTTCCGTTACGGATGCGTCGGTTTTGAATCGAGCGGATAGCGTGACAGCGCCCACGCGGTCGCCGCGCCGAGGATGATCGTAACCGCAACATAGGCCATCGCAAGCCGGGTGACGACGGCGGGATCGATCGTCGCGGGATTGGCCTGCGCCGGAAATCCGATCAGCACCAATATCTGTCCCGACACGAAAATCCCGATTCCGGTGACGCATTTCTGCATGAAAAAATGGCCGGCGAAAAACACGCCTTCCTGCTGCTTGCCGCTGATTTTCTGATGCGCCGTGGTCACGTCGGCCATCATCGACGCCGCCGAAATCATCACCGCGATGCCGGTCGCGGTCGACAGGGTGACGATCGGCAAATAGGTCAGCATTGCCGTCGTCGTGCCGCTGGTCGGAAACAGCCCACCGACATGCAGGATATAGGGGAGTACGCCGACGATAGTCGTTGCGATCGACAGGCGGACGGCGGCTCGGCGCTTGCCGTATCGCTCGCCCAGCTGCCGCGCCAGCACCAGCGCCACCACCACCCCGACGAACAGCGAACAGGCATAGATGACCTGCTCCTGCCACCCGAATTTCCACACATAGGCGAGCAGATAGTTCGACAGGGCAAAGGTGACGCCCTGGTTGGCAAACGCGAAAAAGGCCGCGAGCAGCAAGATCAGAAAGGGTTTGAAACGCAGGCAGGCCAGCATGTCGCGCAGCGACGGCTGGTGCATCGCCGCATCGGTCGGCTTGGCAAAACGCCTGTGGGTGCCGATCGCCGAAATCAGCACCGACACCAGCATGATCAGCGCCCCGGTGACGGCATAGGCGCGAAAACTTTCCGCGGTGGCGAAATCGGGATCGGCCAGCTGGAAAATGCCGTAGGCGGCGGCGAGGATGACCAACCCGCCGAACCAGCCGAAAAAATAGCGCAGCCCCAGGATCGAGGTGCGCTCATGATAATCATAGGTCATTTCCGGGGCGAGCGCGATCGACGGCACTTCGTTGAGCGACAGGCTCATCCGAACCAAGGTCGCGAACACCAGCAGCCATAGCAGCTGGAATGCCTGGCTGCCGTCGGGTGGCATCCACAGCGCCAGCCAGCAGCCAAAGATCGGCAGCGCCGAGATATAGAGCCACGGATGGCGGCGGCCCCAGCGGCTGCGCGTCCGGTCGGACAAGTGCCCGACCGCGGGATCGATCAGCGCGTCGAGGAACAGCGCCAGCAACAGCATCAGCCCGACCAGCCCGGCATCGAGGCCGATGATCTGGTTGTAATAGAGCAGCAGGAACACCGAAAAGCCGTTGTCCTTGATGCCATAGGCAATCGCGCCCATCGCATAGAAAACGCGGGTGCGCAGCGGCACACCTAAGCCCACCGCGCCATCCGACGGAACGGCCGCCGACGCAGCCGTCGCGTTCACGCCGCCGCTCCGGCCTTGGCCGCTTCCTCCATCGCGACCAGCGCGTCGAACATGCCCGGCGCTTCGGGATCCCACGCATGGCGCTGACCGATCGTCAGCCCGCCGTCGACCAGCAGGTGCGTGCCGGTCATGAAGGACGATTCCTCGCTCGCCAGATAGGCGACCGCGTTCGCGATATCCTCGGGCTGGCCGCCGCGCGCGACGGGCTGCGCCTGCGCACTCATCCCGGCGATGACGGCGTTTGCCTGATCCTTCATGGCATCGGGAACGTCGAGCGACGCGGTGAAGATATTGGTGTTGATGAAGCCCGGGCAGATCGCGTTCACGCGGATGCCATATTGCGCTAGATCGGTCGCCGCGACTTTGCTCAGGTGGAGCACGCCTGCCTTCGCGACCGCATAGGCGGTCGGCGAATAGCCCGCGCCGAGCGCCGCGACGCTGGCGGTGTTGATGATGCTTGCGCCTTTCCGGCCCTTCATATGTGGCGCCGCATAGCGAATGCCCATCGCGACCGACTTCAGCACCAGGTCCATCGTCCGGTCCCAGCCCTCGGGGGTGATCTCGTCGATCGGCGCGCGGTCGCCGCCGGCGGCGGCATTGTTGAAGACGATGTCGATGCCGCCGGCCTTCGCTGCCGCGGCGTTCATCAGCGCTTCGATATCGGCGGGGACGGTGACGTCGCAGCGGACGAAGTCGATCTTGCCGTTCGACTGTTCGGCAAGCGCCCGCCCGCCCGCTTCGTCGATGTCGGCGGCAAACACATGCGCGCCTTCGCCCGCCAGTTTCAGCACCGCCGCCTTGCCGATGCCCGATGCCGCGCCGGTGACGACGGCGACTTTGCCTGCGAATCGCATATCCTGCTCCCGTTTTCTTTTGCCACCTAGCTTAGGCGCGCGGCGGGGCGCGTCAACGCCGCTCCATCCGACGCTACGGCGCCGTAACGGCAGGTCGCTCCGCCCAAGTTGACGCTTGCGTAAAGCAGGCGACTCCTCCTAGATTTGGCTTGGAAGAGGAGCATCGACGATGAGCGAACTGGACGCTTTCCGCACCGAGGTGCGCGCCTGGCTGGAGGCGAACTGCCCCGCCGAAATGCGCGAACCCATCCGCGAAGAGGGCGACGTCTGCTGGGGCGGCCGCAAATTCAGGTTCAAGAACGACGCCCAGAAAGCATGGCTCGAAGCCTGCGTTTCGAAGGGCTATACCGTCCCCGACTGGCCCAAAGCCTATGGCGGTGCCGGGCTGACGCCTGAACAGACCAAGATCCTTAAGCAGGAAATGAAGCGCATCAATGCGCGCTCACCGCTCGACAGCTTCGGCATCTGGATGCTCGGCCCGGCGCTGCTGCAATTCGGCACCGAGGAGCAGAAGGTCCATTACCTCAACCCGATTGCGCGCGGTGAAATCCGCTGGTGCCAGGGCTATTCGGAACCCGGGTCGGGCAGCGATCTCGTCAGCTTGCAGACCTTCGGCGAAGACAAGGGCGACCATTGGGTGGTCAATGGGTCGAAAATCTGGACGAGCTACGCCGACAAGGCCGACTGGATCTTCTGCCTCGTCCGCACCGACAAGACGAATAAATATCAGGGCATCACCTTCATGCTCTTCGACATGGAGAGCCCCGGCGTCACGACGAAGCCGATCCTCCTGATCAGTGGCAACAGCCCCTTCTGCGAAACCTTCTTCGACGATGTGAAGGTGCCCAAGACGCAATATGTCGGCGAGATCAACCGCGGCTGGGACGTCGCCAAATATCTGCTCGGCCACGAACGCGAGATGATCTCGGGCGGCGGCGCCGGCGGCGACATGATCAGCATCGGCGGTGCCTTTGCCAAGGCGTTCGGCAAGAATGCGGCGGGCGAACTCGACGACCCGATCCTGCGCGCCGAAATGGCGGCCTTCGACACCGACGTCTTTGCCTATCGCGCGATGGGCGAGCGCTTCATGGACATGTGGAAAACCGGGCGCGCGCATCCCGCCTCGTCGAACATG
>VFQO010000574.1_pt1 | contig 37651 bp, 31 predicted proteins | sample 3512331 | NCBI WGS metagenome assembly VFQO01 (sample SAMN10412371, study PRJNA504923) | tailings metagenome | isolation source: Replicate 3 from Balatoc abandoned mine | place: Philippines: Itogon, Benguet | collected 2017-08-28 | reverse complement strand
GCCAAGGCGCTGAACGCCTTCACCAACCCGACCACCAACAGCTACAAGCGTCTGGTGCCGGGCTTCGAAGCGCCGGTGCTGCTGGCCTATTCGGCGCGCAACCGTTCGGCCTCGTGCCGCATTCCTTACGGTGCGGGTGACAAGGCGAAGCGCGTCGAGTTCCGCTTCCCCGATGCGATGGCCAACCCTTATCTGTGCTACTCGGCACTGCTGATGGCCGGTCTCGACGGGATCGAGAACAAGATCCACCCGGGTGAGGCGATGGACAAGAACCTCTACGATCTGCCGCCGGCCGAACTGGCCGAAGTGCCGACCGTGTGCGGTTCGCTCCGCGAGGCACTCGACTCGCTGGCCGCCGATCACGAGTTCCTGCTCAAGGGTGACGTATTCACCAAGGACCAGATCGAAAGCTATTGCGAACTCAAGTGGGAAGAGGTGATCCGCACCGAAACCACACCGTGTCCGGTCGAGTTCGATATGTATTACTCGATGTAATCCGGACCGGATTTCATCCAGACAGCAAAAGGCCCGAAAGGTTCGTCCTTCCGGGCCTTTTTCCTTGTCAGCGGCACCTGCCCTATTTCGCCGGAGCGGCTGCGACAGTTCCTGCAAAAATCCGGTGGGTTGCCGCAGCGCCGTCAAGGCAAACCTGTTCAAGCAGCCCCGGATCGACGCGGTACTGGTAGTTCGAGAAATCATAGGCCCGCGTCGGCCGCCCCGGCACCGCGCCGCCCGGCATGGTCCACCAGGCATTGCTGGCGACATAGGAATTCCACCGTTCCACCTCGTCGCGGTTGTTGAGGCTGCCGGACTTGATCATCTCCCCCGCCTGCCCCAGCGCCACCCGGTCCTCCAGCCGCAGGTGGCCGATATCGCCCGCCAGTGCGATCTTGGCATGGTAGAAGCCAAAACTCGTCAGCACGGGCACGAGATACATGCCCGGCTGCACGCCCACCGATGCCGTTCCGCCATAGACCTTGTGCCCGCTGCCGGTCAGCGCGGCGAAATCGAAAACGATGCGCGGCAACAGCACCAGCGACTTGGTCTCGACACTCAGGGCATTGACCGCGCGCCAGTTGCCGAGCGCCGCCGGGGACTGGTCTGACAGCGGCGCATCGATGTGCATGTTGATCAGCGGTTGATATTCGGGCGTAACCACCGCGATCGTGCGGGCGTCGGCAAAGGGCTTCTTGACAAAGGGATCGCGCGTGACGGTGAATTTCTCCACCGCCTTGGTGGCCATGATCTCGTCCGGAGTCATCACGCTGCGTCCGGTCGCCTGCAATTGCGCGACGAGGTCCACGAACATCCGGTCGGCAATGCGGCGCAGCATCGCAACATCCACACCGACCAGATCGGCGGCGGCTTCCATCTGCACATTGCCCGCATCGCCGGTTGCGCTGATGCCGCTGCGGAGCACCATGCCAAAGCGGTAAGACGGGATCGCGATACGCTGGCTGCGGGCGAGGATCTTTGCCATCGCCGTGTTGAAGTTCTGCGCCCCCATCGCGCCGACGCCGATCATCTTCTGTGCCGCCTGCGCCGGGGCTGCCGCACCGCCGCCGATCAGCGCCGCTCCGGCCGCGCCGATTGCTCCGCCCAGCACCGCCCGACGATTCCAATTCACCTGATCCATGCCCCCCTCCCCAGCCTTTGTTGCCCTTCATGTTTACCATCTTGCGAGGGCCAACGGCTTGGAAAAACCCGACAGCACTGCCGGCGCGCCATCCAAGTGCGCTTCACCATGCCCTGCCAAGCGGCTAAGGCTTCGGGTTACGTCCTTTGCCGGGGAGCATCATGACCGAATCGATCCTGCTGGTGGCCGGTGGCCTTGTCCTGCTCGCGCTCGGAGGGGAACTGCTGGTGCGCGGCGCTGTCGGGATGGCGGCGCGGCTGGGCATCTCGCCATTGCTGGCGGGGCTGACGATCGTCGGTTTCGGCACCTCGACACCGGAACTGGCGACCAGTGTGCAGGCCGCGCTGGCCGGATCGCCGGGAATCGCGATCGGCAATGTGGTCGGATCGAACATCGCCAACATCCTGTTCATCCTCGGCCTGTCGGCGGTGATCCTGCCGCTTTCGGTCAATGCAGCCTCATTCAAGCGCGACTCCGTAGCGCTGGGCGGATCGGCCTTGTTGTGCACGGGCGCGGTGCTGAGCGGGACCATGGGGCTTGTCACAGGGGTTGTCCTGCTAACGTGTCTGTGCGGCTATGTCTGGTGGGCTTACAAGTCGGAAAGCGCGGTCCACGATGCCGAGGCGGTGCGCCACGAACATGAAGCCGAGGACCGCCCCGTTCCGCCGAACACCGGCCCGCTGGTGCTGAGCGGCATGATCGTGGCCGGGCTGGCCGCAGCGATTTTCGGCGCGGGCTGGCTGGTGGACGGCGCGGTGGTGATCGCGGGCGCGGCCGGCATTTCGGAAAGCGTCATCGGCCTCACTGTGGTGGCGGTCGGCACTTCCCTGCCTGAACTGATCGCCTGCATCGTCGCCGTGATCCGCAAGCACGAGGATGTGGCGCTCGGCAATGTGGTGGGATCGAACATCTACAACGTGCTCGGCATCCTCGGCATCACATCGATCATCCAGCCGATCGATGTCCCGGCCGAAATCGCCCGATTCGATATCTGGGTGATGCTCGGCGTGACCGCGTTGCTGCTGGTGCAGTTGCGATCGGGCTGGCGCCTGTCGCGGATCGAAGGTGCGCTGCTTATGGCGATCTACATAGGCTACACGCTGTTTCTGGCGATGCGCTGAGGCATTCATGCAACGCTTCTGGCGTCATGAGACACAATCACAAAAGGGCAATTGAATTAGCTTCTTGAGGCGCTAACCTGTTGAACCTTGGCCGACCTCTTCGGCCGATCCCAACTGGAGAGACCTTACATGAGCATGTCGTTTGCTCCGCGCCGCCGCTTGCTGGCTGGCACGGGCCTCGCCGCCCTTACCCTGGCGGTCGCAGCCACTCCCGCCCACGCGGTGATCCCGAACGAAACCAAGACGCCCGCCGATATCGTCGACAATGCCGATACGTTCCGCGGCGTCGGCGTGATCGTGACCAACCAGGTCGGCGCCGGCGGAGTCGGCATCTGCACGGCAACACTCATCAACCCGCGCACGGTCCTGTTTGCCGCGCACTGCGTCAACACCCGCCCCGAAACCGCCTATGACGGCTCCACTTTCCGCGCCGCAGTCTCGTTCAATGTGAACAGCCTGCCCGGCGTGCAGAACTGGTTCGCCAACAACCGCACCAACACGGCGCTGTCGGTGTTCAACGTCAACAGCATCGTGTGGGACGCCCGCTCGCGCCAGAACGCGGCGGCACTGGGCTTCATCGAAGCCGACGTCGCGCTTGCCAGCCTTGACACCCCGGCTGCCGGCATCCCGACCTGGGCGATGCTGTTCAGCACCCTGCCCGCACCCGCCACGATCGATCCGGTCGGCGGCACGGGCTACCACGTCAACATCGTGGGCTACGGCAACACCGGCAGCGCGCTGACCGGCCCGACGGGCGTGGACTGGCGTCGCCGCGCGGCCGAAAACATGCTCGGCGGCTTCATGTCGCTGTCGGATCGCAACACCGTGATCTTCGGCCCGGCCGGCGCGAGCTCGCTGACGCAGAACCTCTATCACCTCGACTTCGATTCGCAGAACCGTCAGGCGATCTTCGACATCAACGCGCACCGCGACAACGCGCTGCCCAACGAAGGCACCACCGCGCCCGGCGATTCGGGCGGTCCGCTGGTGCTGACCGGTGGCGGTCGCAATCCGATCACCAACGAAAACCTCGTGATCGGCGTGCTGTCGGGCGGTTCGCGCTTCTTTGGCCCGCAGCCGTTCGGCACGCTTGGCACGACCAGCTTCTACCAGCCGCTGTCGCTGTTCTGGGAGTATGTCGTCGCGAACAACCCCTACCGCTATGTCACCGCCCGTGCGGGTGACGGCAACTGGGAAGACGCGACCCGCTGGCAGACCACGCTCGACCCCAATTACCGCGTGATCGACAGCACCGGCCGGATCGTCAACGGCCTGCCGACCACCCCGGAACTGGGCCTCAATGGCACCGGCGGGGACTGGGGTGCGGTCTGCGTCGAGTTTGAAGAGCCCGGCGACTTCTGCACGGACGTCCGCACCGGCGTCGAAACGGACACCAGCCCGACGCCGCCGGCACAAACTGCGGCTGACGCTGCCGTCACTCAGACCGTTTCAGGCGAAGGTGCCGGCGAACTCGCGGTCGAGGACGCATCGGCACCCGGCTTTGCCACCTTCGATCTTGCCGCTGCCCCCGCAGGCGGGCTCGGCATGGCTGAAGACGTTGCCATCAGCGCCAATGGTCTGATCCCGGGCGGTGAAACCGTGGCGATCAACGGCAGCGCGCTGATCTCGGAAGAAGCGCCGCAAAACGGCGCGGCAACGCTGCCCGCCCCGACGCTGGCGAACGGCCTGGTCGGCGCGACCAATTTCGTGCCGAACAACGTCAACCCGGTCGTTAGCGCCGACCCTGCGCTGCGCGTGGCCGCGCGCTACTTCGACGTGACCCTCGCCAATGCGGGGACCACCACGCTGAGCAGCAATGTCACCATCGACCGGCTGACTGTGCGCGGCACCGCCGGGCTGACGGTTGGGGCAGCAGGCTCGCTGCGTTCGCTGATCGATATCAACCAGTTCGGCGGGCGCGTGAACGTCAACGGCGGCATCACCTCGATCGGCGATTACACGCTGTTCTCGGGCATGCTCGAAGGCACCGGCTCCGTCACGGCGCCGTTCCTGACCAGCATCGGCGGGGCAATCTCGCCCGGCACGATGGGGACCACCGGCACGCTGACCATCAACGGCAACCTGGTGATGGCCTCGGGCACCAACTTCCTGGTCGACCTGGGCACCGGCGCCGCATCTGACCGCATCGCCGTGAACGGCCTTGCCAATGTCGGCGGGATCGTCAGCATCGGCACCGGGGTGACCCAGCGCGTCAATGGTCTGGGCGAACGTTACACCATCCTGACCTCGACCGGCGGGGTGACCGGCACTTTCACCGCACGTTCGCTCTCGCCGATCCTTTCGCAGAGCTTCATCTACCAGCCCAACGCGGTGCTGATGCAGGTGAACGCGGCGAGCTACAACACGGTGATCGACCGCAACAACACGGTCCAGACCGCCTACGCCCAGCTGTTCGACCAGAACCGTCCGACGGCGGCGCTGGCCGGGCTTTACGCGCTCGACTTCGCTTCGGCCGACACCATCCGCAACACCTTCAGCGGGCTGGCGCCGGTCAACGAACAGGCCGTGCGTTCGCTGGCGGGCCAATCGATCAACTTCCTCCAGAACTTCAACGCCGCGCGCCTGCGTGAGGCGGACAAGTCGCGGGCCGGAGGCAAGATCGCCGTCACCGGACGTCCGCTCGAAATGGCCCAGATGAGCCTCACGCCCGGCATGCAGCCGATGGGCGGCAACCTGATGGGCATGGCACAGGGCGAAGGCGAGACCGAAGTCACCGAAGCCAACCTTCCCGACAACGTCGCGCTCTATGCGGCTGGTGGTCTGGTGTTCGGCGATGTGGCTTCGTTGCCGGGCTACACCCGCGGCACCACCGTGGCAGGCCAGCTGATCACCCGGGACACCGAGGTTGACGGCTTCTACCTGACCAGCGGGCTCGAGTTCTATCCCGATGATGATACCATGATCGGGATCTCGGCCTATTTCAGCTCGCTCGACGCCAGTGTTCCGCTGGGCCAGCGGGTTGAAAGCGACACCTACGCCGCCTCGCTCTACATGCGTCACGCGATTGCCGGCGGTCCGGTGATCGATGGCCAGTTCAGCATGGGCAGCATGGGCTTCGACACCGTGCGTCAGGTGCAGTTCCTCGGGACGCCGCAAACGCTGCGGTCGAGCTCGGACGATCTGCTCGTGTCGGGTGCGCTGGGGATCTCCTATGACATCACCAGCAAGGTTGGCACCTTCTCGCCGGGCATCGAAGCGCGTTATGCCAGCGTCGATCTGACCACCGTGCGCGAAAGCGGCGGGACGCTCGGGCTGGTGATGCAGCGTGAGAGCTTCGAGAGCAAGCAGGCGCGCTTCGGCTTCGGCTACGAAAAGCAGGGCAAGTCGGTCGCGATCAACGCCAACGCCCAGCTGGTGTGGGAGTTCGAGGACGGCCCGCAGCTGCTCGGTGCAAACTTCTCGCAAGGCACCGGCCCGAACGCCAACTTCGTGCTCGACAATGCCGACCACACCTGGGGCGAAGTCGGCGTGAACGCGACCTTCGGCACCGGCGCGCTCCAGATGAACCTGGCGCTCGATACCACCATCGGCCGCGACAATGCCGATGCACAGGTGATCCGCGCCGGGGCGACCTACCGCTTCTGATCGCTGCCGGAAGGCACAAGAAAAAGGGGCGTCCGCCAGCTGGCGGGCGCCCCTTTTTCGTATCGGTCGGCGGCGCTGTTTCAGCGCGGCATCAGCATCCCGCGGCGGCCAACCACGATAAAGCTGGCCGCCAGCACAAGCGCATAGAACAAGCTCAGCCAATCAAGCGGCGTGGGCGCGGCAACATAGCCGAGATGCGCGAGCATCGCCCAGCCGCCCCCTACCAGCATCACCAAACCGTAACTCAGCGAACCCGCCTCAAGGTTGACCATGCGCATCAGCTCGTCACTGGCGCGGTGCACCGCAACGCAGAGCCAGCCGCCGATTGCCAGACCAGCCGTACCCACAGCCAGCGCGGCCACCTGCGGCACCGGCCCCTCGGGAGAGGCAAGCGCCAGGACGATCAGGCCGATCCCCCACAGCGCCATCGCCGCGCCGGACAGGATCAACACCCTTTTCTGCTCGCGCAGTTCCTCGGCATCCTCAACATTGAGGAACCGTGCTCCGACCTTCGGGCTTGCCGCGCCGGCCACAATGGCAAGGCCGATGAGCGCATAAAGGGTCCCGATCAGCACGGCGATTGTTGCGGATTTTCCGAGGCCGCCCACCGCATCGCTATCGATCAGACGCAAGGCCGCAATCGTCACGCAAAAGCCCGCCACCGCCCCTATGCCGCCCGGAATCAGCAACTTGCACACCCAGCGGGATGCCGTGGAGGAGTTATCTTCAATCATCATGCTTCCGGCTCCCAGTGATCGATGAACAGATCCGGCACCGCCACACCAAACAATCGCGCCATGCGCAGCGCGAGGGGGAGCGAGGGATCATACTTGTCGGTCTCGACAGCGTTGATCGTCTGCCGCGACACGCCGAGCCGCCGAGCAAGCTCGCCCTGGCTCCAGCCCTGTGCCTCACGATAATGCTTCAGACGGTTTTCCAAGCGCAGTCCCGAACAGTGAAACAGAACCCGTCCCGGCCCACCGCTGAGCACCGCACAGCATGATGGGACTGACAAGAGCTCTTTACAGACAAGAACTCTTGTCAGTCAAGAGCTCTTGTCACCCCCGCGGCAGAAACCATTTTCCTACTCGCGCAAATCCTGCTGAATCGCCCCGCCTCACTTGCCACATGGAGGCCAGCATGCCCTATCAGCCCTCAACCTCTCTGCGCACGCTGATGCGCAAGCTTGCCGCCTTGCCGGGCGGTGCGCACGTGCCTGTCCGGCGCCACATCGGTCCCGCTGGCATCGCGCTCATCAAGCGTTTCGAGGGTTGTGCACGCCTGCGGCCCGACGGGTTGATCGAGGCCTATCCCGATCCCGGCACAGGGGGCGATCCGTGGACGATCGGCTGGGGCGCCACCGGTGCGGACCGCTTCGGCGGCGGCACAATCGGCCCGTCGACCCGCTGGACCCAGGCCCAGTGCGATGCACGGCTTGCGGAAGACCTTGTTCGCTATGCCGATGAGGTTGCGGCCGCAATCGGCACTGCGCTGACCACCCAGAGCCAGTTCGATGCGATGGTCAGCTTCCACTACAACACCGGCGCGATTGGCCGCGCAACCCTGACAAAACGGCACATCGCCGGCGATCATGCGGGCGCGGCGCGTGAATTTGCACGCTGGAACCGGGCGGGGGGACGGGTGATGCAAGGGCTGGTCAGGCGGCGTGCGGCAGAGACCGAGCTTTACCTCGCCTGATCAATAATCCCGGCTGACCTGCACCAGCACCGAATCGCGCCCGATGGTCGACACCGTACCGAGCAGCGCCAGCCAGCTGGTGATGCGGTATTCGACCTGGGTCGCGCTGTAGCCGCGCCCATCTGTCACCAGTTCGACATAGATCGACCGCGTAATGTTCTTGCCGATCGCAATCCCGGTCTGCCGCCCGGTCAGCGGGTCGGCGCTGACAATGCGCAACTGGTCGAGCCCGATCGAGCGACGCAGTTGCCCGATAGGGTCGAGCCCCCCGCCCCCGCCCTGCAAGGCCGCCAGCGCCGCGGCCAGTTGCACCGCATCGGTTGCCGAAAGTGAGGTGACCGACCCGCCGAACAGCAGGCGGGCGAGGATCTCTTCTTCGGGGAGCGCCGGATCACTCGAAAATGCGATCGCGGGCGACTGTGCGTTGCCGGTGATCGCAATATCGACATTGGTGCCATTCTTCGCCGTCTCGGCGAGCACATCGAGGCGTGGATTGATCGGCTCGCCAACATCGAACAGGATGCGTCCGCGGGTCAGTTCGAAGCGCGTGCCCGCGAAGGTGTAATCGCCCCGCACCAGCCGTGCGGTCCCGCCGATGCGCGGCTCCTCGACAGTGCCGCGCAGCGCGATATCGACACCCCATTCGCTCTCCAGCCCCAGCCCTTCCACCGCCACGCGGTTGGGTGCCGAGGCATTGACGAGATAGCGCCACGCTGCATCGCGGGCCGAAACCTGACTGCGGGCACGGCGGTCTTCTCCATTGATTTCGCGCGTGGCGATACGCGGGAGAGCATTGTCTTCCGCCGCGCGGCCCAGCGCCCAGCGCGCGCGGTCGATGGTGACCCGTCCCGCAATCGTTCCGCCAAGCCCGTTGGAGACGATCCGCAGCGGGCCGGTGATCGTCGCCTGCAACCCGTTGGCATCAAGCAAGCGGGCATCCTTGACCGCCGCACGCAGATCCAGCGCCGGGCCGCGCCCAGCCCCCATCTGCGCAAGGTCAACTGTGCCGCTGCCGCTGACAGTGCCGCTGCCCGCAGTCTGCCCGGCAAAGCTTACCAGTTCGAGCCGCGATCCGGCAAAACGCCCGCGCGCCTTGACCGCGGTGATGCGCGTGCCGGTGAGCGCGCTCTGAACGGTCAGATCGTCACTTGCCACAGTCCCGGTGATCCGCGGATCGGCAAGCGTGCCGGTGGCGCGTGCGGCGATCCTGACCGGGCCGGCAAGATCGAACGCCTCGACCGCGGCAAGCCGCCACAGGGTTTCGGCCGCGCCATTGAAAGCGAGCCGCGCCGCCAGCCGTCCGCGCGACAGCCGATCGCTGACAGCGCCGTCAGCGCCAAGGCCGGTGATCGCCAGCGACACATCCCCGCGCCGCGCATCGCCTTCGAACAGGCGCGCAGCGGCGGTCAACCGCTCGGCCTGAAGATCGACCACGCCGATCACGTTGATAGGCTTGGACGACAGCACCAACCCGGCCCGGCTGAACCGGTCGATCCGTCCGCGCGCCCGAGCGGTTGGCGGTTCGCGGCCGGACTGGCGATAGTCGATAATCCCGGTCAGCCGCCCGCCCAGCCCAAGGTCCCCGCCCGCCAGATCGAGCAGCCTGAGCGGCATCTTCGACAATTTCAGTTCGAGCGCCGTGGTGCCTGCGCCAAAGCCGCCCCGCGCGATGGCAAAGCCGCCGCCGAAGCCGACCTGGGTGGGCGCAAGGTTCCAGCCCCCGCCTTCCTGAGCGGTCAGCACCGCCCGGCGCGGCATGGTAATCTCGGCATTGCCATATTGTCCGCGCGCCACAGCGGCGATCTGGTTGGGGGCGACGTTGGCGTCAAAGTTCAAGGCGAAACGGTCCGCACGCCGCCCGCTTAGGGTGCCCGTGACCTTGCCGCGCCCGCCAGCGATCGCCGCCTTGGCGGTGAGATTGGCCAGATACAGCCCACCATATTCGAAGCCGCCCGCGGCGATATCGGCATCGATGCTGGTGTTACCATCGGCATAGCGACCGGTTGCGGCAATATCGGCGCGGGCAATTGTGATCGGGGTCGCGCCGCCGAAGCTGGCGTTGCGCGCTGAAAGATCCACCGCAAAGCCGGTCGCTCCGCTCCCTTGCGGGCGGAACGCGAGCGTGCCTTCGATCCCGCCGCCTGCAAGCCTGAGATCGCCCGAAGGCCCGGCATCGGCCAGCACTACCTGCCCGGTGACATTGGTGCGATAGACATCGAGCCGATTGATCGCGATACGGGGCGGCGCGTTTTCGGGAAGGAACAGCGCCAGCGCGCCATCGAATTCGCCCAGCAGCGACTGGCCCGATACATCCAGACCAAAGCCCTCCTCGCTCGGCGCAAGGGCAATGCGCACATCCTTGAGCCCCGCGGCGGGGTAAGGATCGGCAAGCACCAGCACCGCGCGCGGGCCATCGGCGGCGATTTCGGCGTCGAAGCGGAACGGGCCATATTGCGTCTGCCGCCCGCTGCCGGCCAGCACAGTGCGCGTCACCCCGCCGCCGGTCACCACCTTGCTATCCAGCGAAGCGGTCATGCGTGGGGCGGTGATCGTGGTGTTGCGCAGGATGATCGGCTGGCCTGCCCCCATGCCCAGTTCGCCCTTGAAGCGCACCTGATCGCCCGCGAGGTTCACGATCGTGTCATTGCCGATCCGGCTGAGAATGCCCGCCAGATTGGCACGCAGGGACCACCGCACAGCCGGTCCGAACTTGGCGAGGATCTTGGCATTGGCAGTCACCTCGCCCGCGCCATCGACCTTCAGGCGCTGCGCGGTGACCGGCCCGGCGATGGCATAGGCACCGGCAGGGATGTCGCCCATCAGGCTCAGCTGCCCGCTCAGACCGGGAAAGTTGATGTCGGCTCGCTCAGCAGCAAGCGCACCGCGCGCAAAATCATAGGTCAGAAGGCCGCTCGCCCGTCCGTCCACAAGCCGCGGATCGGCTTGGGCGATGCCAGTCGTCACCCGCTGCGCGGTCAGCGCGAGGGGGAGGCTGAGCACCGATCCTTCAAGCCGCGCCCGCCCCGCCTGCGCGAGACCCGTGGCGGTAACACCCGAGGTTGTCAGCCGGGCAATGGTGATTTCGTGCTTGATGCCCAGATCGTCAAACGGCCCGGTGAGATTGGCGTCGATCCGGCCGCCCTCAATCCGCAAGGCCTGGCCCAGCAGGCCCGGATCTCGCAGGCCAAGGCGCACCCGCGCGCCATCCACGATCTTGTCGGCAAGGTCCACCACCCCGCCAGCGCGCAAATCGATGGTGCGTGAGACCGCCGCGGCGCGGCCTTCGACAACGCTGTTCTCCAGCCGGAAGCTGGCTGCCAGCGACGTCGCTTCACCCAGCGCACGGCCGACAATGGTCTCGCCGCCGATCCCGCTGCGCAATTGGCCGAGCACGCCATAACGCCCCGCATCATTGGCAATGCGGAACGCCGCCACCGGCCGCTCGCCGGGCTTGCCAATGCGCCGCGCCACTGCCGCCCCGCGCCACTTGGCCCACGTCCCGTCCCCCACGATCCGCGCCGCATAGCCCTGTTCAAGGCCCGCAAGCCCCGCCAGCACGCCGCCCGCAGGGGCCAGCGCGTCGCCTTCAAGTTCGAAGCGGTCGCCATCCGGTTCGGCATCGAGCAGCAGAACGAAGCGGTCCTCTGCGCCCAGCCGCGCCTTGGCATCGATCAGCGCACGGCCCTGACGGATATCGATCCGCGCGGTGAGGTTTGCCCGTTCGTCCTGTGCTGTCGCAAGGCCCTTGGCGATTGTCAGATTCTCGATCGCCAGCTTGTCGATGCGGATATCGAAATCGGGAAGCAGAGGCGCATCGGGATCGCCGGGGAGCAATTCGGGCAGCCGCGTCAACCGCCCGCGCCTGGCGGTGACTTCGCGGATGTCGAGCCCGCTCCATAACCAGTTCAGCGGCCGCCAGTCGAGCCGCACTTCGGGAATGGTCAGAAACGCGCCCTTGGGATCGCTGACCGTCACCTGTCGCAGGACCGCCTGTCCATAGATATCGCCCTCGATACGGCCCACAGTGAAACGCAGGCCGGATGCCGGGGCAGCAGCGGCGATCTGATCGGCGATGAAACGCTTGCCGATCGGCGTGGCGAGAAACAGCGCGGTCAGCAGCAGCGGTGCGAGCAGCAGACCCAGCGCCCAGCCCGCACGCCTGGCCCAGCGCCGCGCCTGCGACGGACGAGGGGTGGCCGCTGCTTGCGCCGCTTCAGCCATCAGAACGCCTGACCAAGGCTGACATAGACGACCACCGGGCTATCGAAGGCGGTGGGGTTCAGGGGTGCCGCCACGTCCACACGGATCGGGCCGAAGGAGGTCTTGTAGCGGATCCCGATCCCTGCGCCGAAGCGGATCTCGTCGAAATCGGGCGCAGAACCGCGTGCGACCGAGCCGCCATCAAGGAACGGCACAACCTCGATCGCGCCATCGAACAGCGGGGTCGGGATGCGCGCCTCGATGGCGAATTCGACGAGCGATGCCCCGCCGGTCGGATTGCCCAGCGCATCGCGCGGCCCCACGCCCTGAAAGGCGTAGCCGCGCACCGACGCTCCGCCCCCGCCATACAGCCGCCGCGAGGGGGCGATGGCGTCAACCGGCGCGCCCTGGATCGTCGCCGCACGCACCCGGCCCGCCAGCACCAGATCGCCAAGCGATTGGTAGATGCTCGCATCCCCCTGCGCGCGCAGATAGAAGCTTTCCCCCCCGCCCTGCCGCGAAACCTCGGGCGCAAGGAACAGGGTGGTGCGCCAACCTTCGCTCGGGTCCAGCAGATCGTCGCTCGCATCCAGCGTGACGCTGCCGAACAGCCCGCCGATCATATAGGCCCGCCGCGGGACCTGCGCGCCCGGCGCGATGCGCACATTGCGGTTGCGCTCGTCAGTGTAGAGCAGCTCGCCGCCGATCTGCCAGCTGACCGGCTTCTGGAACAGGATGTTCGACACCTTCTCGAAGGTTGCGCGCACCCCGCCGCCGCGCGAATCGACCGCCTGCGTGGTGATATCGCTGCCGAACACATCCACCGTCAGCACCTGATCGCGCCCGAGGAAATTGTTCCGCCGCACGCCGACGCTGCCCAGCACCTCGCGCGTGCCAAGGATACCGCGCAGCCGCAGCGCGCCTTCGGGCGGGAAGAGATTGCGGTGCTCCCAGCGTCCCTCGACCTTGAAGCCGTCTTCCGTGCCGTAACCGATTGCGCCCGCAATGGTGCGCAAGGGCGCCCGTTCCATCGCCACATCAAGCGCCACTTCTCCGGGCCGCCCGCCTTCAGGAGCGCGGGTTTCACGCGGGGTAATGGTGACACTGGAGACAAGGCCCGTGGCAATCACCGCGCGGCGCAGATCGGTCTCAAGGCTTTGCTGAAATGTGTCGCCGCGGTCAAAGCGCGCAATGCGGCCGAGATGCTTGCCCGAAAGGAACCGAGGGTCGCTGCTGACCACTTCGCCGAACACGTATTTGCCGCCGGGCGCGACCCGAAGGGTAAGATCGCCTTCCTCGCGGGCATGGTCGATCAGCAGTTCAGGCTCTTCGACTTCGGCGAAGGGATAGCCGCTTTCGCCGAGCGCCACGCGCAGTTCCAGTTCCCGTTCGATGATGCGGTCGGCATAGAGCGGGTCTCCCGGCTGGATGCCAAATGCGGCGATCAACCGGCTGGCGTCAGGCTCAGGCAAAGCGGGCAGAGCGCCCAGATCGATCGCTCCGAAGCGGTAGCGCGGGCCGGGCAGGATATCGAACCGAACGCTCGGCTCGCGCGAGGCTGCCTCGGCCTCCTCCTCGCCCGCCGCCTCACCAGCGCGCCGCCCGCCGGAAAGCTGGCGCACCACTTCGCCGCTGTAATAGCCATAGGTGCGCAGGATATCGCTGAGCAGTTCCTCATCGGCCCGCGCGCGGGCGGCCACCTGCGGGGCGGCTTCCTCGCCATCGTCAAGCTCTCGCAAGGTCGAAAGGTCCGCAAAGCGCGACACGAATTCGTCCTTCTCGGGGAAGGTCTGCGCCGCGGTGGGGAGCGCCAGCACCAGCGTGCTGCTGACCCGCGTTTCGGCGAGTTCGGGCAAGGCGGCCACCACCGGCGCGGCAATGCCGGCAAGCTGTTCGAGCGCAGGATCGGGCGGCAGCGGTTCGGGATCGGGAATGGCAAGGTCAGCCAGATCGGTCTCGCTTGCGGACAAACCCGCACCATCGGCCGCATCACCAACCGCGGCGAAGGCGGCATCGAAAGCAGGATCGGGCGGACCGGCCAGCAGGTCCTCAGGCTCGATCACGGGCGCGGTATCGGCAACGCCGCGCGCCGCCCAGCCTTCGGGATCGGCCAGCGCGGCTTCGGGGATCAGATCATCGAGCGATTGCGGAACGGGCTCGGGTTCGGGTGCAACCGAGGGCGTAGCCGCAGGTGACGGCTCGCCCGGCGCACCGCCTGCGTCGCTTTGAGCATCCTGCGGCGCGGCAGCCTGCACTGCGGCGGCAGCCGTGGGCACGCCGGTCAGCGCCAGCGCGCTCTGGCCCAATCCTGCGACAATGGCGAGACCGAGGCTGAGATGTCGCTCAGGTCGCGGGGAACTTGACAGGCTGGCCATCCTTGCCCCGCGCACCGGCAAGGCTTTCCGCAGCCACGCGGCGCGGCGCTGTGGCCGCGGCGATCAGGCGGTGCTGCTCACCTTCTTCCATGAGCTGCCAGCCCTCGCGCGTCAGCCGTTCGAGCGGGCGGTAGCGAACCTTGTATTGCATACGCGGCGAGCCTTCGACCCAATATCCCAGATAGACATAGGGCAATGCCTCAGCCGCCGCACGGCGGATATGATCGAGGATAATAAAGTTCCCAAGGCCAGCGCGGGTCGGGTGATCGGGATCGTAGAAGGAATAGATCATCGACAGCCCGTCAGCCTGACGATCGGTCAGGCAGGCGCCGATCAGACGGCCCGGCTGACCGTTGGGGCCCGGCTCGCGATATTCGGTCACGACAGTGCTGACCGGCGTGTGTTCGATCATGTCGGCATAATCGAGTTCATCCATTGCCGACATGCCGCCATCGGGGTGGCGCTGGCCGAGATAGCGGGCGAGCAGTTCGAACTGCTCATCGGTCGCCCAGGGGCGGCATTCGGTGACGATGATGTCGCTGTTGCGCTTCAGATCGCGCTTCTGCGTGCCCGAGGGCTGGAACTTGCCCGCCACCACCCGCACCGAAACACAGGCCTGACAGTCGAGACACGACGGGCGATAGGCCACCGTCTGGCTGCGACGAAACCCGATGCGGCCCAGCGCTTCGTTCAGCTGGTCTGCGTGGGGGCCCTTCAGCTCGGTGAACACCTTGCGTTCACTGCGGCCCGGCAGATAGGGGCACGGCGCGGGGCTCGTGACGAAGAAACGAGGGAAGCGGATCGGTGCCGTCACGGGTGGGGCCTGTCCTTTGCGCGCTGAATCGCGGGTGGGGGAAAGTCTTAAGAAAATCTTATGCCCACACCTTCGCTCCGGTAAAAGTCCCTTAACCATGAAAATGTCGCGAAAACGGCAGATGGCAGCACGGCGCGCCGCAAAAGCGCGCCCGCAATGGTGCAAACCGGGACGCTTGCCCGGTCCAATCTCACCGTAATTTCGCGCAAAATTCAGCCGAGTTCGACCAGCTGCACCGAATAGCCGTTGGCCCGCAGCCCTTCGACCAGCCGTTCGACCTGCTCGGCATCGCGCGCTTCGCATTCGATATCGGTGATCAGGCCCTTGGCCGGCAGCGTGGTGAAGATGCGCTGGTGATAGATCTCGATGATGTTGACGTTGTGTTCATCGAACAGGCGCATCACCCGGAACAGCGCGCCGGGGCGGTCCTGGAGCGTGATCCGCAGCCGCGCAAGGCGCCCCTGCCGCGCCAGATCGCGCAGCAGCACGTTGGCGAGCAGGCGCGTGTCGATATTCCCGCCGCACAGTGCAAGGCCGATGGTCTTGCCCGCAAAGCGCGCCGGATTGCGCAGCACCGCGGCAAGCCCTGCCGCGCCCGCGCCTTCGACCACCGTCTTCTCGATCTGGAGCAGCAGCGCCACCGCCTTTTCGAGCGCGGGTTCATCGACCAGCACGATATCGTCAACCCGCTCGGCAATCACCTTGGAGGTAAAGTCGCCCGGCACCTTGACCGCAATGCCTTCCGCAAGGGTATCGCCGCCGCACGGCAGGCTGGCGCCCTTGATGCGGTCGAACATGCTCGGGAACAGCCCGGCCTGAACGCCCACCACCTCGATATCGGGGTTTAGCGCCTTGGCGACGGTCGCCATGCCCGAAATCAGCCCGCCCCCGCCGATCGGCGTGACGATGCAATCGAGATCGGGCTTCACGGCCAGCATTTCCAGCGCCACCGTGCCCGCCCCGGCGGCCACATGCGGATCATCGAAGGGGTGGACAAAGGTCAGCCCCAGCTCGCCTTCCAGCTTGCGGGCGTGGGCATAGGCTTCATCGAAGGTTTCGCCCTCCAGCACCACCTTGCCGCCCACGCTTTCGGTTTGCATCACCTTCACGGTCGGCGTGGTGCGCGGCATGACGATGGTGACAGGCACGCCCAGCCGGGTGCCGTGGTAAGAAAGACCCTGCGAATGATTGCCCGCCGAAGCCGCAATCACGCCGCGGTTGCGCTGTTCCTCGGTCAGCAGCAGCAGGGCGTTGAGCGCGCCGCGCTCCTTGTAGGCGGCGGTGAACTGGAGGTTCTCGAACTTCAGCCAGATATCCGCGCCGGTAATTTCCGACAGGGTGATCGAATGCATCATCGGCGTGTTGACCACCGAACCTGCAATCCGCGCGGCAGCGGCGCGGACGTCGTCGAGGGTAAGGTCGGCCGGGGTGGCGGCGGCGCCCTTGGGGTTCGATGCGGCAAGCTGTGTCGACATAGTGCCGAGGCGATTAGAGACTTGGGCGCACAAGGGCAATGTTGCTTGGCCTGCGTGCATGAAAGGATTTCTGTGCAGGGGTGAAAGTTGGCAAGCCGACCGGAAGCCGATAGGCAGCACGCCCTGCCCGATTTGTCTCGCCAAGGATCACCATGCTCCGCTTAGCCACCGCCGCTTGTGCCGCTGTCTCCACGCTCGCCCTGTCGGCCCCTGCCCTTGCCGACACGCTGGTCGACAATGTCGAGGGGGTGACCATCGACGAGACCGGGAAGGTCAAGCGGTTCAACGGTCTGGTCTTCGATGACAACGGCAAGATCACGCAGGTTCTGACCCGAACCGACAAGCGCCCACAGGTCGATTATCGTCTCGATGGCGAAGGGCGGGTGATGCTGCCGGGCATGATCGATGCCCATGTCCACGTCATGGACATGGGCTTTGCCGCGTTGACGCTCGACCTTTCGGGCACGACCTCGCTGGAAGATGCGCTCGCGGCCATCAAGACCTTTGCCGAAGAGAACCCCGGTCGGCCGTGGATCATCGGGCGCGGCTGGAATCAGGAAAAGTGGGGCCTTGGCCGCTTCCCCACCGCCGCCGAACTCGATGCCGTGGTGAGCGACCGTCCGGTGTGGCTGGAACGGGCCGATAATCACGCCAACTGGGCCAACAGCCTCGCCATCCAGACCGCCGGGATCACCGCGAAGACCCCGGACCCGGCTGGCGGCAGGATCATCCGCGACACCAAGGGCGCGCCCGCCGGCGTGTTCGTCGACAACGCCATTCAGCTTGTCGGCAAGGTCGTCCCCGCACCCCGTCCGGAAGACCGTGACCTTGCACTCGCCAAGGCGCAGGAGGTGCTGCTGGCCAAGGGCGTCACCGCGGTTGCGGACATGGGCACCAAGCCCGCCGACTGGACCGCCTTCCGCCGCGCAGGTGACGAGGGGCGGTTGCAGATCCGCATCATGTCCTATGCCGACAGCGTCGAGACACTGGAACTGATGGCCGGGCCAGAGCCGACCGGCTGGCTCTACAACGACCGCCTTCGCATGGGCGGCATCAAGCTGTTCCTCGACGGCGCGCTGGGATCGCGCGGGGCGAGCCTCAAGGCGCCCTATGCCGACGATCACGGCACCCGCGGGCTGCCGCTGCTGTCCCCATCGCAGCTGCGCAATCTGATGAGCAGGGCGGCGATGGACAATTTCCAGACCGCCGTTCACGCTATCGGCGATGCCGCCAATGCCGAAGTGCTGGCCGCGATCGAGGAGCTTTCCGAAAGCTACAAGGGTGACCGCCGCTGGCGGATCGAGCACACGCAGATCGTCGATCCCGCCGACATCGCCCGGCTGGGCCAGCACGGAGTGATTGCCTCGATGCAGCCGCTCCACCAGACCTCCGACCGGTTGATGGCCGAAGCGCGGCTGGGACCGGACAGACTGGCGGGGGCCTATCCGTGGCGCTCGGTGATCAAGGCCGGAGGGCGCCTTGCCTTCGGGTCGGACGCGCCGGTCGAACCCGCCGATCCCTGGGCCGGGATGGCCGCCGCGATCAGCCGCACCGATGCCAAGGGCGAACCCTTCGGCGGCTGGTTCCCGGACGAAACCGTCAGCCGCGAACAGGCGCTTGCCGGTTTCACCGCCGATGCAGCCTATGCCGGTTTTGCCGAGGGCCGCTTCGGCCGGCTGCTTCCGGGCGAGCGGGCGGATTTCCTGCTGGTCGACCGCGATCCCCTGTTCGCCTCACCAGAGGCCCTGCGCGAAACCAAGATCCTGCAAGTCTGGATCGGCGGGGTGAAGGTGCGCGGGGAGTAGCTACTCCGCCGCAGCCCCGGCCGACGCTTCCGCTTCGCGTGCCGCCTTGTCGGCGGCGACAGCCTTCTCCTGAAAGCGCATCAGCAGCAACGAGGCTTCGAACAGCAGCCACAGGGGCACGGCCAGCACGATCTGCGAGCCCGGATCAGGCGGCGTCACGATCGCGGCGATCACGAAGATCACCACGATCACATAGCGCCGCGCCGCTACCATTTGCGCACGACTGACGATCCCGGCGCGGTGCAGCAGCAACAGCAGCACCGGCAGCAGGAAGGTCAGCCCGAAGGCGAGAATGAACTGCATCACGAGGCTGAGATAATCGCCCGCGCTCGGCAAAGCCTGCACGTTCAGCCCACCGGTCGTGCCGCCAAATCCGAGGAAGAAGGTGAAGGCCACCGGCATCACCACGAAATAAGCCAGCGCCGCCCCCGCGGAAAACAGCACCGGCGTGGCGAACAGGAACGGCAGAAACGCCTTCTTTTCACGCGCATAAAGCCCCGGCGCGACAAACGCCCAAAGCTGGTTGGCGATCACCGGAAAGCTCACCATGAACCCGGCAAACAGCGCGACCTTCAATTCGACGAAAAACACCTCCGGCAGCTTGGTGAAGATCAGCTGGCCCTGCCCTTCAGGAAAGGCATCCTTGAGCGGCTGAACCAGAATGCCGAGGATCTCGTCCGCGAAATAGAGGCACACAGCAAAGCCCACGCCCAGCGCCAGCAATGCGCGAACGATACGGGTGCGCAGTTCGATCAGGTGATCGAGCAGCGGCGCGCGGGTCTCGTCGAGGTCGTCGACCTTGAACATCATTCGCCCCCCTTGGCGAGCGGCAAGGGCGGCGGTGCAACGGTCTCGGCAGCATCAGCCGGGGCGGGAGCGCCCTCATCCTCGGGGGTTTGCGCGGGCGGCGCTTCAACCGGTGGCGGCCCCGTCATCACCGGCGCGCCGGACTCAGCCTCGGTGAGGGCAGCGGAGCGGCGCATGATTTCCTCGTTCTGCGCCTTCCACTTCTTTTCCATTTCCTCCAGCTCGGCCTCGCGCACCATGGTGTCGATGCCGCTGCGGAAATGCGCGGAAATGCGCCGCATCTTGCCGATCCACCGGCCTGCGGTGCGCATCGCCAGCGGCAGGTCCTTCGGCCCGATCACCACCACGGCGACGATCAGGATAACCAGCAGCTCTCCGGCGCCGATATCGAACATGATGGGTGCGTCTCAGCCGCCGGTATCAGAGGCGGGCGATCAAGCGCCGGTGTTGTCGGACTTGTTGTCGGCCGGCGCGGGAGCAGGCGTTTCAACCGGCGCGGCCGGCGGCTCGATCCGGGTGGCCTTGGCGGCGGTGTCCTCGGTCTCGTTGAGGCCCTTCTTGAAGCTGGAAATACCCTTCCCGAAATCGCCCATCATCTCGGCGATCCGGCCGCGTCCGAACAGGATCAGCACGATCAGGAGGACGATGACCCAGTGCCAAATCGACGAAAAACCCATTGTCTCAACTCCTGAACTGCGGCGGGAGCGTGGGGGTGCCGCATGGCCGGGGTGCAAGGCCCGGCGTTCGATAGCGGCCCATTTAGGCCAAGCCCTCGGCAATTGCGAGTCAGTCTGCCAGATTCTCGTCGTCCGGCGTACTGTCTTTGTCGGGCTCCTCGTCCGGCTCGAACCGCATCGCTGCTTCCATCGCCTCGTCCACAGGATCGAGCAGGCCAGCGGCGCGCAACTCGTCGATGCCGGGCAGGTCGCGGCGGCTGGCAAGGCCGAAATGGTCGAGGAAATCTGGCGTGGTCGCATAGATTACCGGCCGCCCCGGCACCTCGCGGCGGCCCGCCGGCTTCACCCAGCCTGCCTCCATCAGCACATCAAGCGTGCCCGCGCTGGTCTGCACCCCGCGGATCGATTCGATCTCGGCGCGGCTGACCGGCTCGTGATAGGCGATGATTGCCAGCACCTCGGTAGCGGCCCGGCTGAGGCGGCGCACCTGCTCCTTCTCGCGCCTGAGCAGGTGCGCCAGATCGGGCGCGGTCTCGAAATGCCAGCGCCCCCCGCGCTCGACCAGATGCACGCCGCGCGCACGGTAGCGGGTTTCAAGCAGGCCCAGCGCCTCGCGCACATCGCGCAATTCCAGCCCGCCAAGATGGCCCGCCAGCGCCTCGACGCTCATCGGCGCCTCGGCGGCGAACAAGGTCGCCTCCAGTGCGCGTTCGAGCGTGCCGGGCTCCTCACTCATGCCGCCGCATCCTTGAGGCGGCGGATACGCAAGGGCGCGAAGGCTCCGTCCTGTTCCAGTTCGGCCTTGCCGCGCTTGGTCAGTTCAAGCGCCGCAACGAAGCTGGAAGCGAGCGCCGAACGCTTCAGCGCGGGCGAGGCGTGGGGCGGCAGGAAATCCCGGATTTCCATCCATTCCAGCGTCACGCCGAGCATCGAGGACACCCGCTCCAACGCGGAATCGAGCGTCATCACCGGGCGGTTTGCCACATGGTAGATGCGCGGTGCGGTGCGGGCCTTGACCTGCCCGTAAGCCTGAATGAGCGTGAACAGGTCCGATCGCCACACGGTCTTGCGGTCGGTGCGCAGGCCTTCAGGCGCGCCGCGCAGGAACACATCGCGCCCGATCCGGTCACGCCCCATCAGCCGCCCCGCCGCCTCACGCATCGCGCCAAGGCGTTGCAGGCGCAGTTGCAGCCTGAGCGCCAGTTCCTCAGGGCTGGGGTCCTCCTGCTCGGCCTTGGGAAGCAGCATCGCCGATTTGAGATAGGCGAGCCAGGCCGCCATCACGAGGTAATCGGCCGCCAGCTCCAGCTTCATCGCCCCGGCGCGTTCGATGTAGTTAAGGTATTGATCAACCAGCGCGAGGATTGAAATCTGGCGCAGATCGACCTTCTGGCGCCGTGCCAGATCAAGCAGCAGATCGAGCGGGCCTTCCCAGCCATCAAGTTCCAGATAGAGCGCATCGGCATCGGGCCTGCCTGCGCTGTCGGGAAACATGAAGGGCTGATCGGCAGTGTTCATGCCGCGGCCCCGACAAGCGCCAGAAGCGCATCGCGTTTTGCCAGCAATTCAGTGGCCTGCGGGTCGATCGCAGGGGCAACACGGGTGCCCGCCAGCGCCCGGTCGAGCCGGGCCGCGGTCGCCTCGGACATCGGAGCGAGCACCTCGCAGATGCCGGTCATGTCGTCCATCTTTGCCCAGCAATTGAGGATGATGTCGCATCCCGCCACTTGCGCACGGGCAGCGCGTTCGGGAACGGGGCCGCCCAGCGCCTCCATGTCGATATCGTCGGTGAGCAGCAACCCATCAAAGCCGATCGCGCCGCGGATCACATCACCGATTACCGTTTCAGACAGGGTGGCAGGGTTTTCGGCATCCCATGCGGTGAAGACAAGGTGCCCGGTCATGCCGATAAGCGCATGATTCAGCGTGTGAAACGGGGCGACATCATCCTCCAGATCAGCCGCCGATGCAGTGACCTTGGGGAGCGCCTTGTGCGTATCGACATCCGTCCGGCCGTGGCCCGGCATGTGCTTGACGCAGCCAGTCACGCCGCCTGCCGCCAGCCCTTCGAGCACAGCCCGGCCAATGGCGGCCACCTGCATCGGGTCGCTGCCGAAGGAACGGTCCCCAATCACGTCGTGCGCACCGGGGACACGCAGGTCGAGCGGGGGGTGGTAATCCACTGTGATGCCCATCGCCGACAGCTCAAGCGCCATGGCATAGGCATTGACCCGCGCCGCCTCGATCGCGCTGGCGGGGGCGATTTCATATAGTTTCTCAAAGGCTTGACCCGAAGGATAGACCGCCCAGTGCGGCGGGCGCAGACGTGCCACGCGGCCGCCTTCCTGATCGATCGAGACCAGCAACCGCTCGCGCCCATGGATCGCCCGCAGGTCATCGGTCAGTGCGCGAAGCTGTTCGGGGCTGATGCAATTGCGACCGAACAGGATGTAGCCCGCAGGATCGCAATCGCGGAAGAACGCGCGTTCATCTGCGGTCAGGACGGGGCCGGAAATGCCGAAAATTGCCGGAATCATGGCCCTAAGGTCGCACCCTGAGGGGGGTCAGGCAAGGGCTGGAGGGGGACAAGAGGGGGGCAAGGCCCCGCCAATCCCCACCTATTTCGCCCTTACTTGACCTGACAATCGACCCCATCGGCCTTGAGCGCCCGGCACAGGCTTTCCGCCTCGGCCCGGCTGCCCGCCACGGCTTGCAGACGATAGACCGTGCCAATGTCGACCTTGCCTTCGACGATGCGATACTTCACGCCTGAAAGCTTGGTCGTGCGGCGCTGGGCATCGACCCAGCCCTGTTCGGCGCGGGCGCGGGTGCCGTAGGCGGCGAGCTGGACGCCGGTGCCGGGCACGAGTGGCGCAGCACTCGGCGCGGCGCCTGCCGCAGGCTTGGTTGCGGCGGCTGACGGTGCGGCAGAGGGCTGCACCGCAGGCTTGGTGCCCGGAGGCGGCGGCGGCAGCGGTGCATCGGCCACCACCGCAGGGCGCGAGCCGCCCTCACCCACCACCGGCGCAACGCTGCCAGTGCCCGCGAAAGTCTTGCCGCCCGGATCATCGGGGCGCTGCTTGATCGGGCCTTCGGGCGCGGCGATCACGCTGCCATCGGCCACTGCCTCGGTCCCGGCGGCGCGGTTGGAAACCCACCACACGCCGCCCACCACTGCGCCGAGCAAGGCCACAAGGCCGACCCCGAACAGCATGATCTGGCTGGTGTCGATCCCGCCGGCGTCTTCGTCTTCATCGTCGGATTCGAGCCAGGGCAGGCTGTCGGTATCGCTGAGCCCGAGTTCGCCCCCGAGCTCGTCGCCCTCCTCGTTCAGCTCTTCATATTCCGCATCGACCATCACGTTACCCGTGTCCCCCGAAAGGCGTGCCTTACATGCTCTCGACCGCCTCGACACCGAGGACGCCGAGGCCACCCTTGATCACTTGCCCGATCGCAGCAGCAAGGAAAAGCCTTGCGCCGGTCAGCTCTGCGTCCTGTTCCACGATGAACCGCTTTTCGGGCCGGTCATTACCGAGGTTCCAGTAGGAGTGCAGGTCGGCCGCCAGATCATAGAGGTAGAAGGCAATCCGGTGCGGTTCGCGCGCGCGGGCGGCCAGTTCGATCTCGCGCGGGAATTGCGCGGCGCGGGCGACCAGCGCCAGCTCCTCAGCCCCGAGCCGCACCAGCGCCCCATCGAACGGGGTCAGGCCCATGTCCGCCGCCTTCCTCAGCGTCGAGCGGACGCGGGCGTGGGCATACTGGACATAGAAGACCGGATTGTCCTTGGACGCTTCGACCACCTTGTCGAAATCGAAGTCCATCTGCGCATCGGGCTTGCGGGTCAGCATGGTGAAGCGCACCACATCCTTGCCGACCATGTCGACCACATCCGCCAGCGTCACGAAATTGCCCGCGCGCTTGGACATCTTGAACGGCTGGCCGCCCTTCATCAGCTGCACCATCTGGACCAGCTTGACTTCGAAAGGCTTCGGCGCCGCTCCATCCGCACTGGTCAGCGCGGCGACCGCGGCCTTGATCCGCTTGACGGTGCCCGCATGGTCCGCGCCCCAGATATCGACCAGCGCATCGGCGTTCTGTGCCTTCTGGAAGTGGTAGGCGAGGTCCGCGCCAAAGTATGTCCACGCCCCGTTCGATTTCTTGATCGGGCGATCCTGATCATCGCCAAACTTCGTGGAACGGAACAGTGGGAGAGAGACCGGCTCCCAATCCTCGGGCGGAGCCTTGCCCTTGGGGGCTTCCAGCACGCCATCATAGACAAGGTCATGGTCGCGCAGCCAGCTTTCCGCCGCATCGACCTTGCCCGAAGCTTGCAGTTCGGCTTCGGAGGAAAACAGGTCGTGCGCGATCCCGAGCGTTGCAAGGTCGGCGCGGATCATGTCCATCATCGCGGCCACGGCGCGGGTGCGGAATAGGATCAGCCAATCGGCTTCCGGCGCGGCGGCATAGCGGTCGCCGAATTCGGCGGCGAGCGCCTGCCCCACCGGCACAAGGTAATCGCCCGGATAAAGGCCTTCGGGGATGGTGATCGTCTGCCCCAGCGCCTCAAGGTAGCGCATGTGGACCGAGCGGGCGAGGACATCGACCTGCGCGCCCGCATCATTGACGTAATATTCCTTGATGACCTTGTGCCCGGCGAATTCGAGCAGGCCCGCCAGTGCATCGCCCACCACCGCGCCGCGGCAATGGCCCATGTGCATCGGCCCCGTGGGGTTGGCCGAGACATATTCGACATTCACCGTCTTGCCCCCGCCCAGCGCAGAGCGGCCATAGTCATTGCCCAGCGCCGCGATGGCGCGCAATTCGGCGAGCCACGCGTCCGGGGCGAGCCGCAAGTTGATGAAGCCCGGTCCGGCAATATCGGCGCTGGTGATGCCTTCGTGCGCGGCGAGCTTGGCGGTGATCGCCTCAGCCAGTGCGCGCGGGTTGAGGCCCGCAGGCTTGGCAAGCACCATCGCGGCATTGGTCGCCAGATCGCCGTGCGCGGGATCGCGCGGGGGTTCGAGCGTGACGTTGGCAAAGCTGGTGCCCGCAGGAAGCGTGCCCTCGGCGACCAGTTCGGTCAGGACGCTTTCGATCAGCGCGGTATGGGCGGCATAGAGGGTGTTGGTGGCGGTCATCGGTTTCTCGTGCGTCTGGCGCGGAATGTCGCGCGTGCAAAGAAGGAAGCGGGCTCCCGGGTCAAGCCCGGGAAGACGACAAAGGACAGGCACAGCAGCGACACAGCGTGTGGCGATGATCGGTGCCAAAGGCACCGCAAGGCCGAACGGCCGCCCGCAGGCGCCCCGAAGCGTAGCGAAGGAACAGCGCCGAGGATGCGGGCGCGGATGCGCCCGCACAAACTTAACGCGTCGCGTTATACTTCAGCTGCGCCTCGGTCAGCTGGAAGCCGACCAGCATTTCGAAGCGGGTGCGGGCGATCGCTGCCTTCACTTCGGGATCGGCGAGCGGATCGAGCGCCGCCTCGGTATCGCCGGCGCGTCGTCGCTTGGTGATCTTCTCGCGGATGTCCGCCGGCAGCGCAGCATCGGCGCGGTTGACGAAGGCGCCAGCCTTGGCGGTGGCGCTGGCGCGTTCCTGCCCGTCGGCAAAGGCGATGCTGACCGTGCCGATCCGCTTGGAGACAACCGCCGTGCCGCCGCGCACCACCGTGACGAAATAGGGCAGTTCCACCGTCCGCGCTCCGCGGGTGTCGGTGCGGCGGGCGTTCACGGTGAAGCTCGCCTCGGAATAGATGCGGTCAGCGGCGCTATCGTTGCAGTTGGCGCGCACATTGGTCATTGCCGCGGTCACATCGAGGCTGGCGACTGTGGTGTCGGCGGGATCGCGGAAGGTGGTGACATCGCCGGTATAGTCGGGAATGCCGACCGCCGGGCACAGCGTCAGCACGCTGGCGATACCCACGCCCTGATCGATCACCAGCTCGCCCTTTTGCGAGCAGGCGGCCAGCGTCGCCACGGCGGAAAGGGCCAGAAATGCGCGTGCGCTAAGCTTCATCAAAGCCGTCCTCGAATTAAACGATTCCGTGCGCCCTAGCGAGGACGCGGCGCTTGCGCTAGAGGGCAGGACATGAACGCGCCCTTTCCCGCTACCGAGGCGCCCGTTACCGGGCTGCCGCCGCTCAATCTCCTGATCGCCGCCCCGCGCGGTTTTTGCGCCGGTGTCGACCGCGCGATCGAGATCGTCGAGAAGGCGCTCGAACGCTATGGCTCGCCGGTCTATGTGCGCCACGAGATCGTCCACAACAAATATGTGGTCGAAGGGCTGCGCGCGAAGGGCGCCGTGTTCGTCGAGGAACTTGACGAAGTGCCCGACGATGCGCCCGTCGTGTTCAGCGCCCACGGCGTGCCCAAGGCGGTCCCGGCCGAAGCCAAGCGCCGCAAGCTGCTCTATGTCGATGCCACGTGCCCGCTGGTCTCCAAGGTCCACCGTCAGGCCGAACGCCAGATCGAAAAGGGCCGTCACATCATCTTCATCGGCCACGAAGGCCACCCGGAGGTGATCGGCACCATGGGGCAGGTCGAACCGGGTCAGATGACGCTGGTCGAGACGATCGAGGATGTCGACAAGCTGCCCTTCGATTCCGACGAGGAACTGGCCTACCTCACTCAGACCACCCTGTCGGTGGACGACACGCGCGAAGTCATTCAGGCGCTCGAATGGCGCTATCCCAACATCAGCGGGCCGCGGGCGGAGGATATCTGCTATGCCACCTCCAACCGGCAGGCGGCGGTCAAGGAACTGGCGCAGGACTGCGATCTGGTGCTGGTGATCGGTTCGCCCAATTCCTCCAACGCGCTGCGTCTGGTTGAAGTGGCCGAACGGCTGGGCACGCCCGCCAAGCTGATCCAGCGCGCCTCGGAAATCGACTTTGCGTGGCTCGACGGCGTCAAGACGCTGGGCCTGACCGCCGGGGCCTCAGCACCCGAAGTGCTGGTGCGCGAAGTGGTGGACGCGCTGGCAACGGTGCGCACGATCAGCGAAAAGACCATCACCGCCGCCGAAGAAAAGATGGTCTTCAAGCTGCCCCGCCAGCTGACCGAATAGCATCTGACCGGGGGGCTTCCATGGCGGTCTACACCCATCTGGGCGCGGAAGAGCTCGCCCGGCTGATCGGCGAATATGACGTCGGCGATCTGGTAATGGCCAAGGGCATTGCCGAGGGCGTGTCCAATTCGAACTGGCTGGTCGAGACGACGGGGAACGGCAGGGCCAAGGAACAGGGGGGCGGCACGCGCTTCATCCTGACGCTTTATGAACGGCGGATCGATTATGCCGATCTGCCTTATTTCCTCGGGCTGCTCGATCATCTGGCCGCCAAGGGCTGCCCGGTCCCGCGCACCATGCACGACCGCAGCGGCGCATCATGGCGGATGGTCGAAGGCAAGGCGGCGGCGCTGATCGAGTTTCTGCCCGGCGTCTCTCCCACCCGCCCGACGCCGCAGCAGGCACGCAGCATCGGCGCGGTGCTGGCGAACCTGCACTTGGCCGCCGAGGACTTCCCCCACACCCGCGCCAACGCGATGGACTTTGCCGCGACCGCCGCGATCCTTGCCAAGTGCGGGGCGCAGGCGCTGGCGACGATCGATCCGGGTCTGCCAGCGATGCTTGCCCATGCCGAGGCTGCCGCCGCGCTCGATCTGGCCGCCCTCCCCCGGTCCCAGACCCACACCGACCTGTTCCCAGACAATGTGCTGATGCTGGGCGATCAGGTGACGGGCCTCATCGATTTCTACTTCGCCTGCACCGGGCCAATGGCGCTCGATCTGGCGGTGACCCATGCCGCATGGTGCTTCGATGCCGCCAATGCCTACCGCCCCGATTGCGGCGCGGCGCTGATCGAGGGCTATCAGAGCGTGCGCCGCCTGACGCCGGAAGAACGCGCCCTGTTCCCGGCCATTGCCAAGGGCGCCGCCTTGCGCTTTGTCGCCAGCCGCGCCGAAGACTGGCTCGATACGCCCGACGATGCGCTTGTCACCCGCAAGGACCCGATGCAATTCGCCCAGCGGTGGCAGTTTTACCACGACCACGGCGCAGGGCTGCTTGCAGGCTGAGGGCCTGCGCGCCAAAGCGGCTGCCATGAAACAGGTCGATATCTTCACCGACGGTGCCTGCAAGGGCAACCCCGGCCCGGGCGGCTGGGCGGCAATCCTGCGCAGCGGGGGGCACGAAAAGGAACTGGTCGGGGGCGAGCCTGAAACCACCAACAACCGCATGGAAATGACCGCGGTGCTGCGCGGCCTCAGCGCGCTGAAAGAACCCTGCACCGTCACCGTCCACACCGATAGCCGCTATGTTATCGACGGCATGACCCAGTGGATTTTCGGCTGGCAGAAGCGCGGGTGGGTGAATGCGGCGAAAAAGCCGGTCGCCAATGAAGACCTGTGGCGCGAGCTGATCGCGGCTGCACGCCCGCACAAGGTGTCATGGCAATGGGTGAAAGGCCATTCCGGCCACCCCGAAAACGAACGCGCCGATACGCTGGCGAGCGAGGAAGCGGCGCGGCAGGCTGACCCGAAGTCACGCTTTTCACATTGAAATCACGTCGTCATTGCGAGCGACCGAAGGTCGCGCGGCAATCCAGCGGTGATCACGGGACGCCCGGGATTGCCTCGCTTTGCTCGCAATGACGAAGGATGAAACTCAGCTGTTGTCTTCGACCTCGGCGTCGGGGCCGTTCTTCTTGATCGAATCGATGGCGTTCTGCGCGCTCGCCTTGCTGGAATAGCCCTGCGTCGAGAACATCACTTCCGAATTGTACTTGAAACGCACGCGGAATTCGCCGGCGTTATCCTTGTAGATCTCGAACTTGTGAGCCATCGATACTCCCTCCTTAAATGGTTAATCCACGTAAGGGAAATGCCAGATGGGCGCGGGCTTGCCTAGGCCGATTGTAGCGCAGGGGCAAAACGTGCAGGCGAATAGGGCGCTGCATCGATCCCGGCGGTCATCGCGTCCGCCCCCTGCCCCAGCAAAACCTGCGCGGCCAGACGCGCCGCAGCGGGCGCGGTCTGGATGCCGAAGCCACCTTGCCCTGCAAACCAGAAGAACCCCGCCATGTGCGGATCGAAGCCATAGACCGGCATGCGATCGGGCGCGAAGCTTCTGAGGCCCGCCCAGCTATGCTCGACCGCCTCGATCCGCCAGTCGGTGACGTTCTGGAACCGGTCGATGGCGATCGCAACGTCAAGTTCCTCAGGCGCGGCATCGCAGGGGTCCGACGGGATTTCGTCATGCGGCGAAAGCCACAGCCGCCCGGCATCGGGCTTGAAATAGAAGCCTCCGCCAATGTCGATCACCAGCGGCAGATCGGCGGGGGCTTGCGGTGCGACCCGCAGCACCGCAACCGTGCGGCGCAGCGGCGCAATGCCGATGGGCTGTGCCCCAGCCGCCTGCGCGATATGGTCGGCCCAGGCTCCGGCGGCATTGACGATAGTGGCCGCCCGCCAGCTTTCACCGCGCGCGCCGGTAATTGTCCATGCACCGTCTTCGCGCACCAGCCCCGCCACGCGGGCGCGGCACTGCACCGCCACGCCGCGGCGCCGGGCATTTGCCAGATAGTGCTGATGCAGCCCCGCCACATCGATATCCGCGCAGGCCGGCTGATGCAGCGCCTCGCTCCATTCGGGGCGGATATGCGGGACTTTCGCGGCCAGCGCGGCGGGGGCAAGGCGATCGATCTGCACCCCAGTGCCCTGATAGCTGGCGAGAAAGGCCTCCATCGCCGCGCTGTCCTCGCCCCGCCCGACATAGAGCGCACCACGTAAGGTGAGGAACCCGTGGTCGGCCAGATAGCCGCCCGAAGCGCGGGTCAGCGGGGTCACGCCGGGGCCGCCGTAGCATTCCTCCCAGAACGCTGCCGAGCGCCCGGTGGCGTGGTATCCGGGGGCATCCTCAGCCTCAAGCAGCAGGACGCGCGCATGGGGAGCCAGTTCGGCAGCGATGCTCGCGCCCGCCATGCCGGCACCGATGACAGCGAAATCGTGGATCATCGCGCCGAAGACTCTGGGGGGGCCGCCCTGTCGAGGAAGTCGGCGATGCGGGCCATGATCGGTGCGCGCACCGCGTCCACTTCGCGCAGCACTTCGTGATGAGCCTCCTCGCCCAGCGCCATGATCTCGCCCCTGGGCAGGCGCGCGGCGGCGCGGATGTTGGCGGGGTGGCTGACCAGCTTGTCCGAAGCGGTCGAGACGATCAGCACCGGCACATCCACGCTCTCCAGCGCGCCGGGGGCTTCCAGATCGATCCACGAGGCATAGGCCCGTTCGACCCAGCGCCAGCTGGCCGGGCCCATCACCAGTTCGGGCCGCGCCTCGCGCCACCACGCCTCGTCGGCATAGCGTTCGGCATCGTGGGTGAGCAGGTTGGCGCGCCTGGCGGGGAGTTCGCCGGGCTTCTCGCTCCATTTCCACGCCTGCCGGGTGGGATCGCCCACCATGCACATCACTTGCGCGACCCGGCGGAGCATCCCGAGCGGCAGAGGCGGGCCGGCAACGCCGGTCATCGGCGCGCTCAGCACCACCGCATCGGGCGCGATCCGGTGCGCGGCGAGTGCCCGCAGCACGATATGCCCGCCCATCGAATGCGCGGCGAGCACGTGCGGCCCCGGCGTTTCGGCCACCCACCGCTCCCACAGCAGGGCAAGATCATCGATCCAGATGCGAAAATCGGCGATGTGGCCGGTCACCGCATCCTTGCCGAGCCGCCCTGATCCGGCCTGCCCGCGCCAGTCCGATGCGGTCACCCGCCACCCGGCGCGGTGCCATTCTTCGAGCGTTTCGAGGTATTTTTCGTAGAAATCCCCGCGCCCCGGCAGGAACAGGATCGAACCGCGGGCAGGCGATGCCGCGCCCGGCCAGTCGATGCGGCGGACCCGGTGCCCATCGGCGGCGGTCCAGGTGCCCTCGTGCGCATGGGCGGGAATGGCCCGACGGTCGATCACGGCGTCACGCTCTGCAACATTCATCGGCCCCTCCCGCAAAATACAGACCGCGCGCTGCCGATCGTGGTTACTATTTGGTAAGTCATAGTCTGTAGCAGGTGTCCCATTCAAGGACGGCCGACGCGTGGTGCGCGGCCTTGCCGGGGGCACGAAGTCGATGAACACCATTTCCTACGGTCTGCTGATCGCCTTGGCAATTGCGCTGCTGGTGGCCGCCTTCACGGATATCCGCCGCCGCCAGATCGACAATTGGCTGAACCTTGCCATCGCGCTGGGCGCGCCGGCGTTCTGGTGGTCGCAGGGCCTGTCGTTGTGGCCGGATGTGGCAATGCAACTGGGCGTGGCCGTGGGGGCCTTCGCGATCCTTGCCGCGCTGTTCGCGATGAAGGTGATGGGCGGGGGCGATGTGAAGCTGCTGACCGCGCTCGCGCTGTGGATTCCGTTCTACGAATACATGCAGCTTCTGCTGATCATGGCGGTCGCCGGGGGCTTTCTGACAGTGCTGCTGGTGTTCTGGCATGTCGCCCGCCGCCAGCGCGATCGCATCGCGGTGCCCTATGGCGTGGCGATTGCGGTGGGGGGGCTGTGGACCCTGGCGATCAACTATCTGCCCGAGGGCGCGATCGCGTCTGTCGCGGCATAACCCGATTTTAACCAGTCACGCCGTACCCACTGCAAGCATACCTGCCCGCTAACCAATCTAGGGGCGTTTACGAGGGGGCCTTTTGAGCCATGGATAAGAAGAAACTGGTTCTGCTGCTCGGTGCGCTGATCATTGCGATCGGTACGGCCTTTGCCGCGCGCAGCATCTTCGCCGGAGGCGCCGCCCCCGATGCTGAAGCCGCCGCTGTGCCCACCGGGCCGCGCGTGCTGGTCGCCAAGCGGGCCCTGACCGCAGGCACGATCATCACCGCCGATGCGCTGGCCTTCCAGCCCTGGCCCAAGGAGCTGGTGCAGGACGCCTACTTCATCGACGGCGAGGCCGACATGAACAAGCTGCTCGGCACGGTCGTGCGCTATCCGATCACCGCGGGTGAGCCGGTCACGCAGGGCTCGCTTGTCGCGCCGGGCGATCGCGGCTTCCTGGCTGCGGCGCTCGGGCCGGGCATGCGCGCTGTCACGGTGCCGGTATCGGCCACCACCGGTGTGGCAGGCTTCGTGTTTGCCGGCGACCGGGTCGATCTGGTGCTGACCCAGCAGATCGAAGGCGCCGACCAGTCCGCCCCGCTCAAGACCGCCGAAACCGTGCTGCGCAACCTGCGCGTGCTGGCCACCGACCAGACGGTCGAGAAGACGGTCGATGAAAACGGCAAGACCCAGGTCGCCGAATTCCGCACCGTCACGCTCGAAGTGACGCCCAAGATCGCCGAGAAGATCGCGGTCGCCCAGACCATCGGCACGATCAGCCTTGCGCTGCGCTCGATCGCCGACAGCCAGTCGGAGCTCGAACGGGCCGTGGCGGCAGGCGATATCCAGATCCCCGAAGGCGCGACCCCTGAACAGGAAGAGCGTCTGCTCAAGGCCGCGATGGCCCGCCCGATCGACAAGGGCACGACCTTCGTGACCGGCGGCGATGTGTCGCGCTTCCAGCGCACCACCGTGCCCCCCAAGACCGCCCCGCAGGCCTCTGCGGCGCCCGCAGCGGCTCCGGCGGCGGCACCGGGCAACGGCGGCGGCAGCAGCGGCAACGCGGCGCCCGTCTACAAGGGCCCGAGCGTGCGCGTCACCCGCGGCAAGGAAACCACCGAAACGCCTGTGAGCACCAAGACCGCTGCCGGTTCGATGGTCTCCAGCCAGGCCAATGGCGTGCGCCGTGCCGGGGAAACCCTGCCCGCCGCCGGCGCCACCGTGATCTTTTGAGGGGCACGAAGACCATGTCGATCAAGCCCGAGGGGGGGAAACCCATGACACGCAAGTTCAAGCTGAAGCTGCTGGTTGCCGCAATGGCAGCGGCCCCGATGGTGGCCATGCCCGCCACGACCGCGACCGCCCAACAGGTCGCCCGCCCTTCGCAGGAAATCGTCCTGTCGATCGGCAAGGGGGAACTGGTGACGGTGCCCGGCAGCATGACCGATGTGTTCGTCGCCAATGAAGAAATCGCCGACGTTCAGGTCAAGTCGCAGCGCCAGCTCTATGTGTTCGGCAAGGCCGGCGGCGAGACCACGATCTACGCCAGCAACGAACGCGGCGATGTGATCTTTTCGGCTAATATCCGGGTCGGATCGAACATCGGCAGCATCGATCAGATGCTGGCCTTGGCGATGCCTGATGCCAAGGTGAACGTGGCGACCATGGGCACCAACACCGTGCTGCTGACCGGCACCGTGGGCGCCCCAGAAGACGCTGCCGAGGCTGAACGTCTGGTGCAGGCATTCCTTGGCAAGGAAGCCAACGTCATCACTCGCCTGCGCACGGCAACGCCGCTTCAGGTCAATCTCCACGTCAAGATCGCCGAGGTAAACCGCAACCTGCTGCGCAGCATCGGCGGCAACCTCCAGACCTTCGACACCAGCGGCGGCTTCCGCTTCGGTGTGGGCACGGGCGGGCGTTCGATCGTCACCGGCCAGTATGGTCTGGGCGGGCCCTTCGCGGTCGGCAATGCGATCAACAACCCGACCATCACCGTGCCCGTGATCGGTGCCAACGGCCTGCCGGTGTTTGCCGAAGACGGCACGCCGATCACGCAGGAAATCCTCGGCACCGGGGTCAACAGCAACAATGGCACCACCCTGTCGGGTCTGGGCCGCCTGTTCGGCATGGACATGCTCGGCGCGCTCGATCTGTCGGAGCGTCTGGGTCTGGTGACGACCCTTACCGAACCCAATCTCACCGCGCTTTCGGGCGAAACCGCAACCTTCCTGGCCGGCGGCGAATTCCCGATCCCGCTGTCGCAGGGGCTTGGCCAGGTGACGGTGCAGTTCAAGCAGTTCGGTGTCAGCCTTGCCTATACCCCGACGGTGCTGTCGAACGGCCGCATCTCGATGCGGGTGCGTCCGGAAGTGTCCGAACTGTCGGGCAACGGCGCGATCACGCTGAACGGCTTTCAGGTGCCGGCGCTGACCACCCGTCGCACCGAAACCACGGTGGAGCTGGGTTCCGGCCAGAGCTTCATGATCGCCGGTCTGATGAGCAACAATGCGCAGAACCTGCTCGACAAGGCCCCCGGTGTGGGTGATGTGCCGATCCTGGGCAACCTGTTCCGCAGCCGTCAGTTCCGCAAGGGCGAAACCGAGCTGGTGATCATCGTCACCCCCTATCTGGTGCAGCCGGTGGACGCCAAGGACATCAAGCTGCCGACCGATGGCTACCGTTCGGCCAACGAATTCCAGCAGTTGCTGGGCTATCAGGACAATGCCGGCGTGTCCGGCGAACAGCGTCCCATGCCCAGCGCCGCCCAGCCCGATGCGCCCGCCCCCAAGGTGAGCGCCGTCGAACCGGACGCCATCGTGCCTGGCGCGCCCGAAAAGCCGCGCAGCGCCGAAAAGAAATCCCGCCGCTCCGAGCGTGCCGCGAAGGCCGATGCCGCCGCCGCCGCCCCGGGCTTCAGCCTCTAATGCCGAGAAAGGTGCCTCAGATGCCGAATGCACGATCGAACCGGCTGGCCCGCGTGCCTGCCATTACCTTTGCGGCAATGCTGGGCCTTGGCCTTGCAGGGTGCGGGGGGATGCCCGAGAACACCTCGCTCTACAGCGTCAAGCAGCCGGTGGTGGAACGCACCAACATGGTCCTGGATGTGAACACCAATGCCAGCGGCCTGCCGATCTCCGAACAGCAGCGCATCAACGGCTGGTTCGAGACGATGGACCTGCGCTACGGCGATCGGGTCGCGATCGAGAACCCCGGCCAGAACCCGGCGGTGACCAGTGCGATCCGCGATCTGGCGGCGCGTTACGGTCTGATGATCAGCGATACCGCCCCTGTTACCCCCGGCTATCTCCAGCCCGGTCAGGCGCGCGTCGTGATCACCCGCTCCAGCGCCAGCGTGCCCGGCTGCCCCGACTGGTCGGCCAAGTCCGACATGAACTACACCAACGGCACCAGCCCCGGATTTGGCTGCGCGGTCAACAGCAACCTTGCTGCAATGGTCGCCGATCCGCAGGACCTGCTCGAAGGCAAGAAGGGTTCGGGCGAGACCGTGATCGCGACCGGGACCAAGGCGATTTCGACCTATCGTGACATGGAGCCGACCGGCAAGGGCGGGCTTCAGGATCCCGGCCCAGCCGCCAGCGGCGGTGGCGGCGGCGGCAACTGAGGAGGTAACTAAGCCATGAATGCTCCCTGGAAATCCGGCATCCCCGGCAACCGCGACCCCTTCTCGGCCTATATCTGCGACGATAACACGCTGGACGTGATCCGTCCGGTGGTGATCGAACTGGGCTGGGCTCCGGAAAAGTGCAACAAGGGCGGCCTGCGCAATGCGGTGCAATCCCTGTCGGTCAGCGCCTCGCCCGCGATCTTGATGGTGGACCTGTCGGAAAGCGGCGATCCGCTCAACGATATCAACGCGCTGGCCGAAGTGTGCGAGCCGGGCACGGTGGTGATCGCTGTGGGTCAGGTCAATGATGTGCGCCTCTACCGCGACCTGCTTGCCAGCGGGATCCACGATTACCTCCTGAAGCCGCTCTCGCCGCAGCAGGTGCATGATGCCCTCAATCAGGCGCTGGCGGTGTTCATGAGCCCCAAGGCAGGCGATGCCGATGCGGCCAAGCGCCACATCTCGACCGCCGTGGTCGGCACCCGCGGCGGTGTCGGCGCATCGACCATCGCGACCTCGCTCGCATGGCTGTTCAGCGAAGCGCACCGTGCGCCCACCGCGCTGCTCGATCTGGATGTCCACTTCGGCACCGGCGCGCTGGCGCTCGATCTGGAGCCGGGCCGGGGCCTCACCGACGCGATCGAGAACCCCAGCCGCATCGACCCGCTGTTCATCGAACGCGCCATGGTGCGCGCCGGGGACAACCTGTCGATCCTGTCAGCCGAAGCCCCGATCAACCAGCCGCTTATGACCGATGGTTCGGCCTTCGTGCAGCTGGAGGACGAGTTCCGCCAGGCCTTCGAGATGACGGTCATCGATCTGCCGCGCAACATGCTGATCAACTTCCCCCAGCTGCTTGCGGATGTGAATCTGGTGGTGCTGACCTGCGAGCTGACCCTTGCCTCGGCGCGCGACACGATCCGGCTGCTGTCGTGGCTGAAGACCAACGCCAGCCACGCGCACCCGATGATCGTGGCCAACAAGGTGCAGCCGGCCCTCGCCGAAATCAGCAGGTCCGATTTCGAAGCCTCGATCGAACGCAAGGTGGATTTCGTGATCCCCTACGACATCAAGGCGGCGTCGAACGCGGCCAAGCTGGGTCAGGTGTTCGTCGACGCCAACCGTTCGAGCAAGGCAACCGCCGCCATGCGCCAGATCGCCGAGCGGGTGATGGGGGTGAGCGCCGATGATTTGCCGGCGGCCCATGGCGAGAAGAAGTCGCTGCTGGGCAACTTCGATCTCAAGTCGCTGATGGCCAAGAAGCCCAAGGGCGAGCCGCAGGCGGCAAAGTAAGGGCACGTGCGCCGGGGGCGGCGATCCGCCCTCCCCGGCAGCGACCCGGATAAATCGCGGCCGGCCGCAAGGCGGCGGGGCCGAGCAACGAGGCAGGAAACGACGGCATGGACTTTTTCCAAACCCTGCTGATCACGCTGGTGATCTTCGGCGTGCTGGTCATGGGCTATGCCCTGGTCGCCGGCTCGGGCGTCGCCAAGGCCCAGAAGCGCCGCATGGAAGCGCTGCGCCTGCGCCATTCCGAAAGCCTCGATGCCAAGGTCGATGCGCAGTTCAAGCGCGCGCTCGCGGCGCGCAAGCCCAAGGCCTACAAGGTCGCAGGCTCGGGCTCGCGCATCGAAGCGCTGGCGATGCGTCTCAACCGCACCGGCAAGGGCTGGACGGTGACGCAGTATCTCTATTCCTCGATCGGGCTGGGCCTCGGGATCGCGGTGGTGATCTTCACCTTCAGCCGCGCGCCGCTGCTGTCGCTGGGCGTGGGCCTGTTCGTGGGCGCAGGGCTGCCGCACATGGTGGTCGGCTATCTCATCAACAAGCGCACCAATGCCTTTGTGACCAAGTTCCCCGACGGGATCGAATTGCTGGTGCGCGGCCTGCGTTCCGGCCTGCCGGTGACCGAAACGCTGGCTATCGTGTCATCCGAAGTGCCCGGCCCGGTCGGCTATGAATTCAAGTCGGTGATCGACCGCATCAAGGTCGGCAAGACCATGGAAGATGCACTTCAGGACACCGCCGACAAGCTTGGCATTGCCGAATTCAACTTCTTCACCATCACGCTGGCGATCCAGCGCGAGACCGGGGGCAACCTGGCCGAGACGCTGTCGAACCTTGCCGATGTGCTGCGCAAGCGCGCTCAGATGAAGCTGAAGATCCGGGCGATGAGCTCGGAATCCAAGGCCTCGGCCTATATCGTCGGCTCGCTGCCGTTC
>VFQO010000573.1_pt1 | contig 37699 bp, 37 predicted proteins | sample 3512331 | NCBI WGS metagenome assembly VFQO01 (sample SAMN10412371, study PRJNA504923) | tailings metagenome | isolation source: Replicate 3 from Balatoc abandoned mine | place: Philippines: Itogon, Benguet | collected 2017-08-28 | reverse complement strand
CTTTCTACTCATAAAAATGCCCCCAATAAGTGTCTAACTTTTTGGGGGCACTCCAGAATTCCCAGGACCTTTTTATTTTATTTGAAAACTTTTTTTGAGATCGACGCGATCGGGAAGGACTTTGGCGTTTGGAAAACGATTTTTTAGCTGGGAAGCATAGCGTTCTGCGTCCAAACGGGTTGAAAAATCACCTACTTTGATTCGGTAGGTGGGTTGTGAATAACTAGGATAGAGCTCAAGTTGTGGAAAAAGTTGAATGAGGTAGGTTCTGGCGGCCTCATATTCTGTTTTTTCATTGCCCACAAATGCTTGGATCCGGTAGCCTGTGACTTCGGTTGTCGATTTATTGGTCTGAATCATAGCGCCCAAAGCCTTTTCCAAAGGATTGGTCACTTCTAATGTTGTCGCTTTTGAGGGCAATAAAACAACCTCCTCTTCTTCCTCCTCTTCATATCCTGCATAGGAAAAAGGATTTTTGTATTTGGGACGAATGGAAGATAGATCCTCCTCATATTGCGTAACTTGATGGGCTATTCGAGATTTTTGAGGTGATTTACCTGTTTGACATGCGGATAATCCCATGACAAGCATAAAACAAACGGGTAAATGGGCTTTTTGTAATCGGATCATGATCGATGGTATAGGAACCCTAAAATACAAAACAATTCCTATATTTGTTTTAGGAATTAGCCAAATGGTAATTCATACAAGGCTTCTATTCCAATGAAATTTCATGGGTTTGGATACTTGATTTTAAATTAGTGTTTCTGAATATTCCGAGAGCCCCCTAATGGTCTCTTGAATTTGAAAACAAAACATTTGTGGGAATTGAAAATGGGGCATACTCATTCAGTATTTAGCCTAATATATTTCTAGAGAAAAATACCATAAATGTTGCCCAACGAGGAACAGGAATTCAATGTAAATCATCTATTAGGCAAGGGTAAGGTCATTTTGAAATTAATTAACATGAATAGACTACTGGGAAGTATCCACATTTAGACTTTTTTTAACAAGAAACTAACCATACAAATTCGGAAACTATGGTTAATTATCCCTCCATGAAACCATAAGGTTGAAATTGAGAGGTGTGTAAAGGGGCCTATTCACAAGTGAAGCGAAGGTCAAGAAATTATTTCGACTACTTAAATCATGTTTGACGAGTTAGAGGTTCAACTTTCAGGTAAGCTGTATTGGAAAGATACGACGGAACATCGGTCTGTGCGTAGTGCCTATGCGACGGACGCATCGGTTTATTCTGAATATCCAAGGGCTGTGGCCATTCCAGCTCATGTGGACGACGTACGAACCTTAGTCCGTTGGGCAAGAGAACATAAGCAATCTTTGATTCCCCGAGCAGCGGGCACTTCGTTGGCAGGCCAAGTGGTTGGGTCGGGAATTGTTGTGGACGTGTCGCGGTATTTCAATCAAATTTTGGAAATAAATACCGAAGATGGTTGGGTCATGGTGGAACCTGGGGTTATTCGGGACGATTTAAATCATCAGCTGAAACCCACCGGGTTGTTTTTTGGTCCGGAGACATCCACCGCAAGCCGGGCAATGATTGGGGGAATGATCGGTAATAATTCATGTGGATTACATTCCTTGCGCTGGGGAACTACCCGTGATCAGCTTTTGGGGGTAGAGGCCGTGTTATCGACTGGGGAGTTGGTTTGGATAGACGAGGAAGGAATTCACGGAAGCTCGGTGGAGTGGGTTCAGGACGTATTCCAATTGGTACACGAAAATGCGGAGTTGATTGCGGAGAGGTCACCTAAAAGCACGGTGACTCGGCGAAATACAGGATATGCCTTGGATGCCTTATTGGATAACCGCCAATCGTCTATCGTACCATTGATTGCCGGTTCTGAAGGAACACTGGTTTTTATTACGAAGGCAAAACTACGTCTTCGGCCGTTACCTCCCCCATTTGTCGCAGTAGTGGCGGTGCATTGTCATTCACTTCGGGAGTCGTTAGAGCTTAATTTATTGGCCTTGGCACATGGCTGCGAGGCATCGGAGTTGGTGGATGATGTAATTTTAGAATATGCGAAACAGCACCCAACCCAACGCACCAATAGTCAGTTTTTAGTCGGGGAGCCCAAAGCTATTTTGATGGTTGAGTTTTTCGGTGCAGACGAAGAAAGCATACAAACGTCTTGCCGAGGATTTATAGAATCTTGCCGGAATGCTGGGAAGGGTTTCGCTTTTCCGATCCTTCAAGGCGAAGAAACGAAGCAGGCATGGGAGCTGAGAAAAGCAGGATTAGGACTGATCCGTAATATTCCAGGGGATATTCAACCTGTGAATTTAATTGAAGATTGTGCGGTAGCCGTCGAGGATTTACCAGATTACATGGACGACTTGACGGATATCTTGACTCGCCATGGGGTTACCTTTTCGGTGTATGCTCATGCAGGGGCAGGTGAGTTACATGTCGAACCCCTACTAAATTTAAAAGACGAAAAAGGACGGAAGTTATTCCGGGAAATTTTGGCTGAGACGTCTGAGTTGATCAAAAAATACCGTGGGTCTTTGTCTGGTGAACATGGAGATGGGCGGTTACGAGGGGAGTTCATCCCTGTCGTGATGGGACATGAAATGTTGGCGTTGTTTCGGCAGGTAAAACATATTTTTGATCCAGACGGTCTCTTTAATCCTGGAAAAATTGTGGATACCCCTCCAATGGATGCATTCTTGCGGGTGGATGAGCAACCGACGCTTCCATTGCCTTCGACAACCTTTGGCTATGGCGAACAAGAAAATATTCTGAGATTGGCTGAAAAATGTTCAGGATCAGGGGATTGTCGAAAAACAGAGCTAACCGGAGGAACCATGTGCCCGAGTTTCATGGCCACCCGGGAAGAGCAACACAGCACACGAGCCCGTGCGAATGCCCTGCGTTCTTATTTTACACGACCCACAGGGGAAAGAAAGGAAGAAGTGAAACAAACACTTGATTTGTGTTTGTCTTGCAAAGCCTGTCAGACCGAATGTCCTTCGTCTGTGGATATCACCCAAATGAAGGCGGATTTCCTACAACATATGTATGATCGTGAAGGAATTCCGCTTCGGAGTCGATTAGTGGGATATTTCCCTCTATTGATGAACTGGAGCCAACCGTTTGCCATCTTGTTTAATTACCTGTTTGAGACCCCGTGGATACGCCGGACTATTCATCCCTTGATTGGTTTTCATCCGGATCGCTCCATGCCACGCTTAGGAAAAACGACTGTACTAGGTTGGTGGAAAAAAAGGGGGGCACAGACAAAAAATACAGAAGCCAAGCCCTTGGTCTATTTATTTTTAGATGAGTTTACGAATTTTCAGGATGTATCGCTTGGGATTAAAACCATTCAATTGATCGAGAAACTTGGGTATCGGGTCGACATTCTGAATCATGTCGAAAGTGGTCGGACGTATTTGTCCAAAGGATTGGTTCGGCAGGCTAAACAAAAGGCAGAAAAGAATGTGGAGGTACTGGCTCCCTTTATTTCAGAGGAGACGCCTTTAATTGGAATTGAACCCTCAGCGATTTTAACTTTTCGAGATGAATATCCAAAGTTAGTGTCGGCGCCATACCAGGCAAAGGCTCGACACATCGCCGAGCATACATTTTTGTTTGAGGAATGGTTTAATCGGGAGGCTACTCGGGGAAATATTGAAAAGACCCAATTTACATTGGAGGAACGTTTGGTTAAACTGCATGTACATTGTCATCAAAAAGCGATTTCGGGCCCCCTAGAGGCTAAAAAAGCACTTTCCTTTGTAAAAAACTATCGCGTTCAGTTGATCCCTTCAGGCTGTTGTGGGATGGCGGGATCGTTTGGATATGAAAAGGAGCATTTTGAGATCAGTCAGCAAATAGGTGAATTGGTTTTATTTCCGACCATACGGACACAGCCGCTATCCACCTTGATCGCGGCCACGGGCACGAGTTGTCGTCACCAAATTTGGGATGGGATCCAGCGGGAGTCGTATCATCCCATCGAAATTTTACATGACGCGTGTATTTAAATACGCCGGAAACCTTTGTATTCTATTTTTCCATGTCCTAGTACCAACTCATGTTGAACACATGCTGGGATTTCCTCTGCATAGTGAGACACGTAAATGAGCGTTTTGTTTAATTTCAACGTGATGTCGGATACCAAATCGCGAAAAAATGTCATTTGGGAATGATCTAGACCTTGGCATGGCTCATCCAAAATCAATACTTCCGGGTTTTTTACGAGCGCACGGGCCAATAAGGCCAATCGTTGTTCACTTTGAGACAAATCTTGGAGACGATCGGACAGTTTATTTTCCAGACTCACCCAAGTAGCGACCTGTTGAATTCTGTCTTTCTGTTCACCAGATAAGGAACGGTAAAGACCCGTAGCGTCGAAAAATCCAGATCCAATTATTTTCCACACCGGACTGGACTTATCCACAAAAAGATGAATTTCTGGGGAAACGAGTCCGATTCGTTTTTTTATATCCCAAATACTTTCTCCGGTACCTCGTTTTCGATCAAAAAAGGTGATATCATTTTGATAAGCCTGGGGGTGATCGGCGGCCAAGAGGGAGAGTAACGTACTTTTTCCAGATCCGTTGGCTCCTAGGAGTGCCCAAGTTTCGCCGGGTTTAACGGTCCAATGTATGTCTTGAAGTATGGATTTTTCTCCATACTGAACCTTTACGTTGGTCAGTTGAAAAATAGTAGAGTAGCTTTCCTGATGCCGTGGCCAGCGAGATAGATCGGGCAAGGTCCGTTTCGGAGGTTCTTCCAGCGGAGTTGTTGGATTTTTAAATACCTTTCCGGCATCAAAACGCCATTCTTGATCGAAGTTTGTCGGTCGGTCGGATGCATCACATATCAACACGACGGCTTGACTTAATGTGGATAACGTCTCTTTAAGAAGTTGGCGAGTGGGCACATCCAAACCGACAAACGGTTGATCCAGTAACAATACCTTGGGATGCCTCATCCAACTTAATGCCAGTAAAGCTCGTCGGGTTTCTCCATTGGAAAGGCTCACGATAGGATGATGAAGGAGATGATTTAATTGAAAAAGGTCACATCCGGCTTGAAAAGTTTGAGGATCAAACCGCATAGAAGGGAGATCAATGGATCGATCGTCTACTGTATCCAGGGGTTTTACTTGGCCTTGTAAAACCTCCCATAACTTGGGTGCTCGCTCGGCATCTTGGCTTTGGTAGCGTTGCTGATAATACAAAAAAGATTGCCTTACCCATCGATCGAATCGATAATCTCGTTCGACTAGTTGAACTTGGCCTGGGACATGTACACGAATTTTTCCTTGATAAGGAAATAACCTTCCCGCTAAAACATCAAGGAATGTACTTTTCCCTGATCCACTCCAGCCGGAAACCCACCATTTTTCACCGCTTTTTATTTCTCCCGAAAAAGGGTGACTAAGTGCTTTTTTTCCTCGTGCGAGCACCAAATGGTCCCATTCAATCAACAGCATAGGTAAAGTCGTTTTTTCCTCCTGTTTTGGAGAGGAGTCGAGTTTCACGAATACAAATATGGTGAGAGAGCGCTTTGCACATATCATAGATGGTAAGGGCGGCCAAACTTGCCCCCACCAATGCCTCCATTTCAATCCCGGTTTTGGCTGTTACCTCTGCTTGGCATTGGATGATGACCTCATCTTTGTCGTTGGTTTGAATAGTAATGTGGCAATGATCCAGCCCGATGGGGTGGCAAAGTGGTATTAGTTCTCCTGTTTTTTTGGCGGCCATGATTCCAGCAATGATGGCTGTTTGAAAGATGGATCCTTTGCCCGTGGTAAATTGTTGCTCACTCAATGCTTGAAATACCTCTGTCCCTAGGTGAACGATACTTTGGGCCAAGGCGATTCGGTGGGTAGGCGTTTTAGGGGTTGTATTGACCATGGAGGCTTGTCCTTGGTTGTCAACGTGTGAAAATGCTGCCATAGTAGTTTTTTATTTCGATCGCCAAAGGGGGAAAACGGTACCTGCTTCAAAAGTACATTCACCCGGTGGTATTTCTAAGAATCCATCAACTCGAGCTAGATTGACTAGATCACCCGACCCATTACCTGGCGTAGGAATTGCCCACGTCTTGCCATCTTTCACAAACAAGGTAACTTGCAGAAAATAGGTAAGGGGTAAATGATGGTGAAATGATTCAGATAAAATAGCCTCTTCTTGGGTTGGAGCCATGCCAAATTGTTGCTGAATCCAGGGTAAAACATACCGAACTGTACACAAAATGGAGGAGGCTGGATTTCCGGGTAAGGCAAAAACAGCTTGATTTTTTTCGGTGGTACCAAACCAGATCGGTTTTCCAGGTTTTTGAGCTACTCTTTGAAGATGTTTTTGCACACCGAGCTTGACCAAGATCCCGGGAACAAAATCATACTTTCCGGCGGAGACCCCACCTGTTAGCAAAATAATGTCATGGGTCCAATGCAGACTCAGCATCTGTTCCATTTGAATGGGATCATCAGGTACATGCAATAAGGTGATTTTTCCAACCCAAGGTTGAAGCATAGCACTGAGCGCATAGCTATTGGACGACCGGATCTGAAAGGCTTCAGGTGTTTGGTGAATAGGAACAATTTCTTCTCCAGAGGAAACAATCAATACAGAGGGCTTTTGGTAAACAAGGACTTGGTCATTCCCCACAGAGGCCCCAATGCCTATGGCGGTGGGATGTAGGCGCGTTCCTTTTGGTACAAGTACGTCAGATGGTCGGCTGTCTTGCCCTTTGGTGTGAATATTTTGTCCTTTTTTAATGGTAATGCCGGGTACTATTTTCCATGTTTCTTCTTCTTGAATGATGTCCTCATACCGAATGACGGTATTACAACCTGGAGGCAACATCGCACCGGTCATCACTTCTATAACATCTTCTGGATTCTGAAGGGGGGCGGGGTATTCACCTGCTCGTACGATGGTTTGCCGACGAAAGGGTCGGGCAGGGTCGAATCGATCAAAATCGATGGCTATGCCATCCATAGTCACGCGGTCATACGGGGGCAAATCTCGGTCTGCCAGAATATCTTCCGCTAGAATCTCGCCCAGAGCGTCGGGAAGGGGAATGGACTTGGTTGGCCAAGGAAATGAAATCGATTGAATGATGTGGGTGGCTTGCTCGACAGATATCATAGGGTAAATTATCCTCCAATAGTGGTCATGGATTCTGTAACTAGAGATGTTCTATTTTGTTCGGCTTCAAAACCATCTTTTGGACGATGATTTAGGTGAAACAAGAGAAAGTTTCGAAGTGCATCATCGTCTGGCTGACTTCGCATGACGTCCCGGATAGATCCAACACCTTCGTCATACAAACAGGTTTTTAATTGACCTGTGGCCGTGACTCGGATCCGATTGCAGGTACCACAAAAGGTACGGCTAAAGGCCGCAATTATGCCTAATTCTCCCTGAAAACCAGGTACTTGATACCGTTTTGCCGTACCGAAAGGCTCCATGGGAAGAGACGTTAGATCTGGAAAGGCCTCCTTGAGCTTGGCCAAAATTCGTGTATGGGATAGAAAGGAATCATTTCCTCCTTGTCCATTAAAGGGCATCTCTTCGATGAATCGTACCGAAACAGGGAATTGTTGTGCCAATTGAGCTAGCGGAATGATTTGATCTTCGTTTTTCCCAGCCATGACGACTGCATTGATTTTCGTGGGAATTTCGGCCTCAATCAACTGATGAAAGGTCTCCAAGACGAGAGGGAGTTCATCGCGGCGTGTCATGGTATAAAAAGCGTGTCGGTCCAATGAATCAAGACTTAGATTGACCGAACGAATCCCCAGTGATTTCAGCTGTGGAATGAATGGGGCTGTCAGGGTGCCATTGGTGGTGAGATGAATGTGTTGTATGCCCTCTAGGACTGAAATCTGTTCTACAAGTGACATAAAGTCCTTTCGAATGAAAGGTTCACCTCCGGTGAGTCGAACCTTGGAAATACCTAAACTGGCCATCACACGCAGAAGCCGAAGGATTTCCTCATAGGAAAGAATTTCCTTTTTTTTCAGAAACTGAATCCCCTCAGCCGGCATACAATAAAAACAGCGTAGGTTGCAGCGATTCGTCACTGCAAGCCGAACGTATTGAATGGGGCGACCGTGGTTATCAAATAGCATAAAAGGAGCATTAGATTTAGGAACACGGAATGAATCCGTTCAATTCCCCAAGATTTTATAAAATTAGGATTAATTTTGTAAAAGATTGTAAACCCATTCTCCCAGAGTATGATGATGATAGAGCAATTGGAGGCTATTCGGGAGCGATTTGAAGAGGTCTCTCAGCAGATTACGCAACCGGAGGTGGTATCCGATATGGTGCAGTTTAAGCGCATCAGCAAAGAATATAAGGATTTAGAAAAAATTGTTAATGCCTATAAAACCTACCGGCACGTACTTGCCCAATTGGAGGAGGCAAAACAAATTTTAGAGCAAGAAAAAGATGAGGATTTTAGAGAACTTGCCAAAATAACCCTCGATGAACTTGCTCCTCAACGGGAGGAGCTGGAAGCCCATTTAAAAGAACTCCTCATCCCGAAAGACCCCAATGATTCTAAAAATATCATTTTGGAAATTCGTGCCGGAGCAGGTGGAGATGAGGCCTCTATTTTTGCCGGGGATTTATTTCGAATGTATCAGAAATTCATCGAAACACAGGGATGGAAGGTATCCATCGTGGATGTCAATGAAGGTACAGCTGGCGGATTCAAAGAGATCATTTTACAGGTAGAGGGAGAGGATGTGTATGGAAAAATGAAATTTGAATCGGGTGTACACCGGGTTCAACGGGTGCCTGCAACGGAGTCTCAAGGACGTGTGCACACATCGGCGGCCTCGGTCGCTGTTTTGCCTGAGGCCGATGAGGTGGACGTCCAGATCAACATGAATGATATTCGTGTGGATACCTTCAACTCCTCCGGTGCGGGGGGGCAGTCGGTGAATACCACCTATTCGGCTGTTCGAATGGTCCATATTCCCACAGGAATCGTAGTATCGTGCCAAGATGAGCGATCTCAGATCAAGAACCGAGAAAAAGCCCTTTCAGTCTTGCGATCTCGAATATATGAGATGGAGTTAGCCAAACATAATGCTGAAATAGCTGCCCATCGAAAGAGTTTGGTGGGCTCCGGGGATCGTTCGGATAAAATTAGAACCTATAATTATCCTCAAAGCCGTGTCACCGATCACCGCATTGGATACACCGTGTATAATTTGCCGGCCGTTATGGATGGCCAAATTGGTGATTTTATTGAACAATTGCGTATTGCTGAAAATGCGGAACGACTGGTTTCTTAATCTACCTTACCTATGAATAGAAAAATATGTCTTGCCACCCATAACGCTCATAAAGCCGAGGAACTGCAAGCCTTGCTCGGAGATGAATTTGAAATCGAGACATTGGCCAGTTTGGGTATTACAGATGAGATACCGGAGACAGAAAACACCTTGGATGGAAATTCCCTACTGAAAGCACGAGCCGTTTGGGAAATGACCCAAATGCCCGTATTGGCAGATGATTCGGGCTTAGAGGTAGATGCATTGAACGGAGAGCCGGGTGTTTTTTCGGCACGATATGCTGGAGAACATGGCCATCATGCTAAGAACATGGATCTCCTGTTAAAAAATATGGAAGGGATCGAAAATCGTGGAGCTCAATTCCGAACGATCATCACCTGGTGGGATGCTCAAGGGCCGGTTCAATTTGAGGGAATTGTCCGGGGACGAATTTTAACCGAGAAAGTCGGAGACCAAGGATTTGGCTATGATCCCCTATTTGTTCCAGAGGGCTTTGATCGGACATTCGCCCAAATGAGTTTGGAAGAAAAGAATCCACTGAGCCACCGAGGCCAAGCGATTGCCAAGTGGCTGGCGTATATTCGACCTACTGATTAATGCATTGGGTCGAGGATTATCATTTTCTGGATACCTTTAAACCCGTTGCTGATAACTGAATTAGGATTGGTATTTGGGTAATTTTACTAAAAATACCACCCAATACTAGGCTTGTCTCAAGGGACAAGTACTTTAGAAAAATGTATTGAAAATAAATGGGCTATCCTATCAAAGTCAAAAAGCGCAAGCAGGGCCAACCTGTTTGCGCTTTTTCATAGGTAGTATTGTAGTTTCGTCTAAAAAGGCTTGCTTTTTGTTGATACAAAGTTGATCAAATTAAGGATCATCTGCTAGGCACAAATTATCCAAAATACATGCTATATTTACCTATTGAAGTAATATGTAAGGATTAGTGGGGTAATTGAGGATGAAAATCACATTTGAAAACATCGCGCCGGATCAAGGGAGTTCGTTCCGGATGATCCATTGGAAGTCGGAAAACGATAAGTTTTTTTGGCACCAGCACCCGGAATATGAGATAATCTACATTAAGAAGGGCAGTGGACAAATGCGGGTTGGAGATTTTCAAGGGCGTTATGAGGAGGGGCATCTGTTTTTCTTGGGGCCCAATATTCCCCATACGGGATTGGGATATGGTGTAGTTGGCGAGCATGAGGAGATCATCGTGCAATTGCGGGAGGATTTTTTGGGTAAGACCTTGTGGCAAGCGCCCGAAATGAAATCCATCCAGCGATTATTCGAAAAGTCACACCAAGGCATTTCGTTCAAAGGTGGTTTGCGTACCCTAATTGGGGAACAGCTGGTGCATTTGCTTACGGCTTCGCCATTCGACCGCCTCATGGGATTATTCCGAATCTTGCATCAAATGGCCCATGCTGAGGCCTATGATTTACTGGGGGCTTCGCGTGATTTAGCTAGCCATCAAGATGAGTTCCGGATGCAGGCAATTTACCAATATGTGGCGGACCATTTTGCCGAGCCCTTAAATATTGAAGCCTTAGCGGAGGTAGCCAACTTAACGGTTCCCTCTTTTTGCCGGTATTTCAAACGAAAAACCCGGCAGACGTGCACAGATTTTGTGAACGAATACCGGGTAAATCAAGCTTGTAAGCGACTTCAAGGAGCGACGAGCATTTCTCAAGTGGCATTTGAAGTTGGATTTAACAACCTATCGCACTTTAATAAAACCTTTAAGCGGGTTATGGGGGTGAATCCAAAAGAATATCGACGCCTTATCGCATCCGATCCGCGTCTTTGACCAGCTTCTCGTCCCGACGAATAGCACGATTCGCTACCCAATTGGCTAGAAGGGCAAAAAAACCTGCCCAAACCCCAATGCCGAAGGTCCCATCCCCAGATTCACCGAGGGGCATGGCCACATATTTGATTTGGTAAATTGTTAAACCAATCGCTAGCCCCATAAACAGGGAATTTAAAGCGACCAAAAGCATTTGGCGAACCCGATTTTTGTACTGAAAAATGGAGAAAAGAGAAACGCCTGCTGATAAAACGGCTAATACGGCGATGTAATAGATCGGTTGATCTTGAACGGCCAAAGTGCCTTTTAGTTCTACAACATGGTACGGATTAACAATAACCCGGCTACCATCCGCTCCTGATTTTTCCCACGAATTGGTTCCTAAAAAAACAAACATGCCAATACCCGAAAGGAGTAGTAGCAAAGATTGTATGCGTTGTAACATGACAGCGAAATTTTCGTTTGAAGGGGCAAAGGTACGTAAACTCACCGATAATTTATGGGCATGAGCCCCGATGCTAGTGATTAATCTTGTAATTTTCGGAGATTTTAAGTTGAAAGGATGGGCATGAAAAAATGGACAATTAGAGGTCTTTGGATCCTGGGGTTAATCGCCCTACAAGTTGCTAGTACATTTTGGTATTTTCGGTTGGACTTAACCGAGGAGAAACGGTATTCTCTTTCAGATGCCACGCAGTCACTTCTTCAAAAATTGGAAGAGGATGTGGTGATTCGGGTATATTTGACGGGTGAACAACTGCCTGGTGGGTTCAAGCGCTTGGAAAAAGCGATTGCGGAACAATTGGAAGAATACAAGGCCTTGGCGGGCCGCCGAATATCGTATGACTTTGTGGATATTCAAGCAATTTCAGATCCAGAGGAACGTAAAAAACAAATGGAGGAGTTGATTGCCAAAGGCATGCAACCCACTCAAATCTTCGATACCAAAGGAGGCAATCGGATTGAGACATTGATTTTTCCGTATGCTACCGTATGGCAAAATAATCGGGAGATGATTGTTTTGTTACTCAAAGGGAATCAAACACTTTCGGCACAAGAACGATTAAATCAGTCGTATGAAAATATTGAATTTGCTTTTTCCTCAGCCATTCGGCAGGTGCAGAGCCAAGAGAAAAAGAAAATTGGATTGTTGAGTGAATTTACGGCCAAATCTCCAGACTATTTTGCTGGCATGATCACCACATTGCAATCATATTACGATGTGTACATTTTGGATGCCAAGGCGTCGGTGACGTTTGATGGTTTAGATGCACTGATTGTGCCGAAACCAGAACGACGCTTGGACGATTCCACAAAATGGAAGATTGACCATTACGTAGCGAGTGGAGGTCGGGCCCTCTTTTTTGTGGATGGACAGCAGGTGGATTCGATTGGCCTCCAGGGAACGTTTGCTAGGCCTGTAGAAACAGGCTTGGAGGATTTGTTTTTTCATTGGGGAATTCGACTCAATACCGACTTAGTGAAAGATGCCGGAAGTGCTCAGCCTATTCCGATGGTGGTGGGAGCGGTGGGGAATCGACCAACGATTCAACCTGTACCTTTTCGATTTTTCCCATTGGTTAATCAATTTGGCCCCAGTGTGATCACACGAAACTTGGATCGAGTCGCCACTAAATTTGCTTCTTCATTGACTGAAGTAAAGGATGCTCACGGATTGATGAAGACACCTCTGTTGCAAACCACTCCTTACACGAAAACACTACAAGCACCTGCTTTGGTATCGTTTGAGGAGTCACGAGATACCCCGGACTTAGATGACTACACAGCGGGAGTATTGACACTCGCCTATTTAATTGAAGGGGTTCCTGGTTCGATGTATCAATCACGACTTTTACCTTCGGACCCTAGAGCTTCCTTGTATTCAAAGGTAAACGGACCCACGAAGGTGGTGATTTGCGCGGATGGGGATGCCATTGTTAATGAAATGGACCCCAAAACAGGTAATCCAATGCCGTTGGGTTGGGACCGGCTGACCAATCAAACCTATGGAAATAAAGACTTTGTTCTGAATGCAGTTGACTACCTAGTTGATGAAAATGGGGTGATCACGGCGAGAAATAAAGAAATCAAAATTCGGCCTTTGGACAAAAAGAAAATTCAGGGGGATCGTACTTTTTGGCAAGTCATCCTGCTGGGCGGACCCGTCGTGTTTTTGGGTCTTTTGGGAGGGGTTTGGACCTGGCGACTACGCAAAAAATATGGCGTACTTAGTACGACGTAGATTACCTGAATTTTTGTTATCTTTGTTGACTTTTTTTCAACTTGCTATATCAAATTTTGACATTCCATATGAAGTTTACCGTCTCATCTTCACAGCTATTAAAAGCACTTTCGACGATTCATGGGGTCATTGGAAACAATCCAGTGGTACCTATTTTGGAGAATTTTTTATTTCAAGTTCAAGACGGTGTATTGGTAGCCACGGGGTCAGACATGCAAACGGTCATGACGACAGAGATGGAGGTTTCTTCCACTGACTCGGGTTCGATCGCCGTTCCAGCGAAACTTTTACTGGATACGTTACGGAGTTTACCTGATCAACCCGTCCAGTTTCAGGTGAATGAAGATACATTTGGAATTGAGTTATCCACCTCCAATGGTCGTTTTAAACTTTCTGGTGAAAATCCTTTGGATTTTCCTCGAGTACAGACTGTGAACAAGAGTCATTCCATTGAGATTCCAGCGGATGTCCTAGCCACGGCTATCTCGAATACCCTTTTTGCCGCAGGTACCGATGATCACCGTCCCGCAATGACGGGTGTGTATGTTCAACTGTCTTCCGAACACACGACGTTTGTGGCTACGGATGGGCACCGGTTGATTCGCTACCGGAGATCGGATGTCACCTCAAAAGACGCCACTTCGTTGATCATGCCTCGGAAAGCCTTAAACCTTTTAAAATCCTCCCTTCCAGCAGACGACGAGCCCGTGAAAATTGAATTCAGTTCGTCCAATGCGTTTTTCAGTTTCGGAACCATCAAGATGGTTTGTCGCCTCATCGATGAACGATTCCCGGACTATGAAAATGTAATTCCCCAAAACAATCCCAATTCGATGGTGATTGATCGGGCGACATTCTTGAGTACATTGAAGCGAATTTCGATTTACTCGAATAAAACAACCCATCAGATTCGATTGAAAATCTCAGAAAAGGAATTGGTTATTTCAGCAGAAGATCTCGATTATTCCAATGAAGCATCCGAAAAGCTGACATGTGAATACAAAGGGGATGATCTAGAGATTGGTTTCAATGCCAAACTCCTCATTGAAATGCTTGGGAACTTAACCTGTTCAACGGTAACGATGGAACTGTCTCAGCCGAATCGTGCAGGACTAATTTGGCCAACGGAACCAGAAGAGCAAGAAAATATCTTGATGTTGGTTATGCCCGTCATGCTAAATACGTATGCCTAAAAGTTGAATTCATACTTGTAAAGAAATCTCAGGTCAAGGCTTGAGATTTCTTTTTTTATATTGATCCAAGAAGTGACAATAATTTTTAAAGAATTATTGAACAATAAGGAAAAGAAAAAGTTACATATGTACACCAATAGCCACTAATTGAGCGTGTGTGTGGATTAAATGTTCCGACTCCCGGAGCTTTTAAACGTGAGAATGATATGAGTAATTACTCGATTAAGGATCTGGAGCATTTGTCGGGCATCAAAGCGCATACCCTTCGGATCTGGGAACAACGGTACAACATCATCAATCCGAAAAGGACCGACACGAACATTCGGACCTACGATGACCAAGACCTGAAATTGGTCTTAAACATTTCGCTTCTTAAAGATCACGGATATAAAATTTCGGAGATCGCCAAATTGAGTTTGGATGAGCTGTCAAAGGAGGTTATTTCTATTTCCGATAAACAGCTCAACTACCCAGATCAAATTCATGCTTTGACGATTGCCATGATTGACATTGACGAGGATCGGTTTGAGCGAATCATGTCAACCAATATTCTGCAATTTGGTTTTGAAAATACGATGATTAATATCATCTATCCTTTTTTAAGTCGAATTGGTACATTATGGTTGACGGGCTCCATAGGCCCGGCTCAAGAGCATTTTATAACGAATTTGATTCGTCAGAAAATGATCGTGGCGATAGATGGCCAAGTCGTCAAATCAACGGCGAATTCGAAAAAATACGTTTTGTATTTGCCAGAGGGAGAAATGCATGAGATGGGTTTGTTGTTCGCCAATTACATTTTAAGAGCCCGAAATAATAAGGTAATTTACTTGGGCCAAAGTTTACCATTTACGGAGCTCCAGTTTGTATGTGATCTTCATAAGCCAGACCACATCTTTACGGCTATAACCTCTGTTCCAGGTCAGGAAGATGTGCAGGAGTATATTAATCGAATGGGGGCAAGCTTCCCAGGTATCGAAATTTACTTGACAGGCCATCAGGTAGTCGGCCAAGGGTTAGAAACTCCTCCCAACGTCCGGATTATTCCCAACGTTCGGCAATTATTGGAATTGGCCAGCGGATCTGCTTAAAACGGTAAAATAACTAAACAAAAAAGACGAGTTACCAACTCGTCTTTTTTGTTTAGTTATGGTGTTCTATGAACCCTTGTAAATCTTTTTTGGAAGTTATCACGATACGGTTGCTCCACTCCAAACGGTTTTATGGGGCTGGAGAAGGGCCAAAGATCCGTCGACATGTTCAGCCATCAGGATCATGCCATTGGACTCGACCCCCATCATTTTTCGAGGGGCTAAATTGGCGATAAATGTGACTTGTTTTCCAACTAAATCTGCTGCATTAAAATGCTCGGCGATACCGCTTAAGATGGTGCGTTTTTCTAGTCCGTCATCGATAAGGAATTTGAGCAATTTTTTGCTTTTCGGCATAGGTTCAGCTTCTAGGATGGTGCCAATTCGAATGTCTAATTTCGAAAAGTCATCGAATTGAATTTCGGGTTTTAAAGCGGGGACGGACTTTGTTTCGAGTTCGTTCATGCGTTTGGTTTGATTTAATTTTTCAACTTGAGCTTCGACAACGGCGTCTTCAATTTTTTCGAAAAGGAGTTCTGCCTCGGCGATCGACTGCCCAACGGCAACTAAATTGCCTTTACTAGCCTCTTTCCAAGGGAGCTTGGGAAGACTAACCATTTTTCTAATTTTTTCGGCTGTAAACGGCAAAAAGGGTTCTGCCACAATGGATAAAGCACCAACAAGCTGCAAGGACACATACAAAATGGTTTTGACGCGGTCTGGATCGGTTTTGATGACCTTCCACGGTTCGGTGTCGGCTAGGTATTTATTTCCTACTCGTGCTAATTCCATCATGGAAGCCAGTGCCTCCCGGAACTTGTAGTTTTTTAAGGCATCGGCTGTTTGGCAAGGTAGGTCAGCCAATTGCTTCATTACGGCCCCATCGTATGCATCAAAAGGACCTGGAGCAGGAACGATTCCCATTTCGTACTTATGGGTTAGTACGAGGGTTCGATTAATGAAATTTCCTAGGATCCCGACGAGTTCTGAATTGTTTTTTGTTTGAAAATCCTTCCATGTAAAGTCATTATCTTTTGTTTCGGGGGCATTGGCTAAAAGGGCGTACCGCAGCACATCCTGTTTTCCAGGAAATTCTTCCAAGTATTCATGCAACCACACAGCCCAGTTTCGGGAGGTGGAAATTTTATCATTTTCAAGGTTCATGAATTCGTTGGCGGGCACATTGTCGGGCAGTATAAAACTACCCTCGGCCATGAGCATAGCGGGGAAGATAATGCAATGAAAGACGATGTTATCTTTTCCTATGAAATGAACCAATTTGGTATCTTGGCTTTTCCAGTATGGGGTCCAGTCCTTCCCGTGCTGTTCGGCCCATTCTTTGGTCATGGAAATGTAGCCAATAGGTGCATCGAACCAAACGTACAATACTTTTCCATCGGTATCTGGTAGTGGGACTTTCACGCCCCAATCCAGGTCGCGGGTCATGGCTCGGGGTTGAAGGCCTTGTTTAAGCCACGACTGGCATTGACCAAACACATTGGTTTTCCATTCGGGATGGCTCTGAACAAAAGCCTCAATTTCAGGCTGCATACGATCTAGGGGAAGATACCAGTTTTTGGTTTCCTTCATGATCGGCTTCTCTCCGGATATGGTCGAACGCGGATTGATCAAATCGGTAGGAGATAAGGAGCTCCCACATTTTTCACATTGATCCCCATACGCGTTGGGATTATGGCAGTGGGGGCATTCTCCCATGATGTAGCGATCAGCCAAGAACTGCTCGGCTTTAGGATCGAAGTATTGTTCGGTCACCACTTCGTCAAAATACCCTTTTTCTTGCATGGTGGCGAAGAACTCTTGGGAAGTTTGGTGGTGAATGGGTTGGGTGGTACGGGAATAGATGTCGAAGGAAATCCCAAAATCGGCAAACGACTGCTTGATTTGGGCATAGTATTTATCAACCACTTCTTGGGGGGTAATTCCTTCTTTTTTTGCTTTTATAGTGATGGGTACGCCGTGTTCGTCGGTACCGCTGACAAATACAACGTCCTTCTCTTTGGCTCGAAGGTATCGAACATAGACGTCAGCGGGAAGATAACAACCGGCGAGATGGCCGATATGAATCGGGCCGTTCGCATAGATAAGGGCGGCAGTTACGGTGTAGCGGGATGGATTTTCTAATGCCATGGAAAGGATGTTCAGGAAGATGTAAAGTTAGTGGAAAAACCGGATGGCAGACAAAAAAATCGCCTGAAAGCCCTAAGACTTTCAGGCGAAGGGCCTTGATTGAGGACGATTTAGAATTGCTCAGTTGCGGCAAAGAAAAACGACGACTCAATCGCGGCATTTTCATCTGAATCGGAACCATGGATGGCATTTTCTCCTTTGGAGAGGGCAAATTTCTTCCGGATGGTACCTTCCGCTGCTTCAGAAGGATCGGTGGAACCAATCAAAGCACGGAAGTCTGCCACGGCATTGTCTTTCTCTAAGATCATGGGAATGATGGCTCCAGCCGACATCATGTCGCAAAGTTCGCCATAGAAAGGACGTTCCTTGTGAACAGCATAAAATTGACCTGCTTGCTCAGGCGTTAAACGTGTTTTTTTCATTGCTACGATCCGAAAACCAGCAGCTTCAATCATTTCAATAATGCCTCCGATGTGGTTTGCGGCCACAGCGTGGGGCTTGATCATTGTGAATGTGCGGTTTGTTATTGCCATGTCTTTTTGGTTTTTAGTTCTTTTTTCGAGCCGCAAAATTACAGATTTTATGTGATCTACGCGGAATAATTATAGGATAATTCACATTAAGCCACCTAAATTTTGTAGTTTTGTTGTTTACGTAGGACAGTTTAATGCAATCTTTTTTCACCCAGGATCCCGTGCAGCGGGCGGCCTTTTTGACACACTTTACGACGCCGCAGCGGGTTGCCCTCATGACTCATCAACAGCCAGACGGCGACGCGATGGGGTCTTCATTGGGTTTTCAGGCCATATTGGAGGCATTAGGCCACACCACGTTGGTCATTACCCCGACAGCCTATCCCGATTTTTTAGGTTGGATGCCCCAAGCAGAGCAAACCATTTCATTTGAAAGTGACCGAGCGAATGAAGCGATTTCCTTTTTGGAAACAGCGGATTGGCTTTTTATTCTCGACCTTTCGGCTCCGTCTCGAGTCAAAGGGCTGGAACCACATGTTTCGGCTTTTTCAGGCAAAATTCTTTTAGTGGACCATCACGAGGAACCTAGTTTACGGGCTGATTTTGTCTATTGGGATCAAAAAGCGGCAGCTACTTGTCAGTTAATATTTGATTTAGTCAAAGCGCTTGACTGGATACCTGCCATTAATTTAGTAGCGGCACAATGTCTGTATGTCGGCTTGTTAACAGACACGGGTTCTTTCCGATTTCCTTCTACACTTCCCGCTGTGCACGAAGCGGCTGCTTATTTTTTATCTCTAGGAGTTTCTCCGGCCTTAACCTACCGACGTTTATTCGACACCCAAAGGCTAAGTCGGCTTCGATTAACGGGATATGCCTTAGCTGAAAAGCTGGTGTATTTGCCAGAATATCGAGTGGCCTACATTAGTTTTACACTAGACGAGTTACATCGTTTTGGTTCTCAACAAGGCGATACCGAAGGGTTGGTCAACTATGGATTGTCTATTGATGGTGCCGTGATGTCGGTTATCTTTGTGGAAAAAGAGGATCTTATAAAAATGTCCTTTCGGTCGGTGGATGGGTTTTCGGTCAGTGCCTTCGCTAGGGATCATTTCGAGGGTGGGGGGCATCACAACGCAGCCGGCGGGCGGTCTAAACTTTCCTTGGAAGAAACCATTCAAAAATTCTTAAATCTATTGCCTATTTATCAGGAGCAATTGACTTCGCAGCCGAGATTGGGTCAATCGGTTGATTAATTGTGTATTCATCAAATCATTCAATTCTATATTTTTTTAACACTAGACAACATGAATAGTAAGATCGTAGGTGTGGTAGCTTTCGTCGCGAGTGCGTTGGTTGCCTGTAATCAGTTTAAAGTAACAACCACAGAAGACGGCGACCGTCTACAAGTACATGAAAAAGGAGAGTCCGGTCGTTTACCTAAAGAAGGTGACTTGGTGACGTTTGATTTGGTGATTAAATCCCCCAAGGATACCGTGATGAAAAGTACTTACTTGGAGGGTGCGCCGGTAACGTTGAAAATGCAGAAAATGGGTTTCAAGGGGTCATTTGAGCGAGCACTTTTTCACATTGGTGAAGGAGACAGTACAACCGTTTTGGTCTCGGCGGACTCTCTATATGCACAGGTGCAGCAACCACTCCCTCCAGATATGCCCAAAGGCAGTGATTTAAAGTTCATTGTGAAAATGAAGAAAATCCAAACGGAGAAGGAAATGGAGACTGAGATGAACAAAAAGAAAGCTGACGAAGGTAAAATCATGGCGGATTATGTAGCTAAAAATATGCCAAAGGCCGAAAAAACAGCCGAAGGACTTTATTTTGTTACACAAAAAGCGGGAGCTGGGGCAACGCCGAAGACCGGAGAAAGCGTAGTAGTAAAATACACAGGGAAGTTCATGGATGGAAAAGTTTTTGACTCTTCTGAAGGACGCGATCCCATCACCGTTCCTTTGGGACAACAAATGGTGATCCCCGGTTGGGAGGTTATGTTGTCGAAAATGACTAAAGGTCAGAAAGTGACGGTTTTGATCCCTTCTGAATTGGCGTATGGTGCCCAAGGTGCCGGAAACGTCATTCCACCTTACACCCCGATTGTCTTCGATATGGAAGTAATGGATATTGTAACTAAAAAGTAAATTGATGAAACGAGTAGGATGGTTGAGTTTGGCATGTATTGCCCTTGGATTTTTGACAAGCTGTAACATGAATTCATTGGAAAATGAATACGAAGCAGCGGATGACCGAAATGCCGCCGAAATTACGGCGTATGCACAGCGTAATAACTTGACTCTGAGCAAAACAGCTTTAGGTGTATCGTATCAAATTACCCAAGCCAATCCCAGCGGCCGGACGCTGAAAGAGGGAGAGCAAGCAGAACTTTTTTATAAGCTTTCTCTGTTGGATGGAACGGTGTTGGATACGGCACTCGTTAAACCTGCTCGAATCGGATTTTTCAATGGGGCCGCCTTTACCGGCTTCTTGGATGCCATGTTTCAATTAAAAGAGGGTGAAAAAGGTATCTTTTTGATTCCATCTTCTTTGGCTTTCGCGAATCGGCCACCGGCGGGTGTTCCACAATGGGCTGTTATGCGGGCCGATATTGAAGCACGTAAATATCGGACCGAAGTTGAACAAATTCAGGAGCACATTGCGGTTAATAAGTTAACCGTATCCCGGGTTACCTCAACGAATTTACACTTGGTGAAAACGGGTACCGTGGCCGCAGGAGATAGTTTACGGACGGGAGATCGAGTTGTGGTTAAGTATAAAGGTTTGTATCTCGACAATACTTCGTTCGATAGTGGCGACTTCACTATGCTACTGGGTGGTGGTACTTCGATCAAGGGCTTTGAGGAAGGAGTTCGCCTATTGAAAGTAGGAGAGAAGGGTACGATCTTATTTCCGTCTGAAATCGGTTATGGTAAAAACGGATCCGGTCGAATCCCACCGTACACCCCGTTGAAATTTGAAATTGAAATTTTATCTAGGAATTAATTCCTCCAAACAAAATCCAACGAACAGGAAGGTGATGGTAACATGACCTTCCTGTTTTTTTATGGGTAGGTGGTACGAACGATCGTCCTCCCAGGGGCCATTTAGGGCCCATCAGCGATTCAATTTGCAAAAACAAAGGTAATCGATCGAAACGAGGAAAAGCTCCGAGGAGAGTGACTTGTCGACGAACGGCTCCCTCGGAGCCCTCCGTTTGTAGCCAAATGGTGGTGCACCCGCTAGCGGACAAGCGCCGTCGGTGCGACCCGTTGGAGGCATTCATTTTTGAAAAATGGGTTTTGGGGTGATGGAGGAATACAATGTAGGGGCCTACGATGTTGCTACAAACGGGCGGCTCCGAAGGAGCTTAGGTTGTTTTTGGGCCTGGGATGTTGCTACAAACGGGCGGCTCCGAAGGAGCCATGAGATATGTCGGCAATTATTACAATTTGCAAAAAATTTGGATAATCGATCGAAACGAGGAAAAGCTCCGAGGAGAGTGACTTGTCAACGAACGGCTCCCTCGGAGCCCTCCGTTTGTAGCCAATTGGTGGTGCACCCGCTAGCGGACAAGCGCCGTTGGTGCGACCCGTTGGAGGTATTCATTTTTGAAAAAATGTGTATTGGGGCGATGGAGGAAGACAATGGTGGGGCCAACAAACGGCTCCTTCGGAGCCCCCCGTTTGTAGCCAAATGGTGGTGCACCCGCTAGCGGACAAGCGCCGTCGGTGCGACCCGTTGGAGGCGTTCATTTTTGAAAAAATGGGATTTGGGGCGATAGAGGAAGGCAAAGGTGGAGGCCAACAAACGGCTCCTTCGGAGCCCCCCGTTTGTAGCCAATGTACAAGATTCACCAGCTAGCGGACAAGCGCCGTCGGTGCGACCCGTAGGAGGTATTCATTTTTGAAAAAATGGGTTTTAGGTCGATAGGGTAAAACAATGGTGTGGCTTACGGGCGGCTCCGAAGGAGCCATAAGATGTCGGCAATAATTACAGTTTGCAAAAACAAGGGTAAGCTATCGAAATGTGAAAAACCCCGAGGGGGTTGATTGGCAAACGAACGGCTCCCTCGGAGCCCTCCGTTTGTAGCCAAATGGTGTTGCAACCCGATACCGGACAAGCGCCGTCGGTGCGACCCGTTGGAGGCATTCATTTTTTAAAAAATGGGTTTTGGGGCGATAGAGGAAGGCAAAGGTGGAGGCTAACGAACGGCTCTCTCGGAGCCCTCCGTTTGTAGCCAATGTACAAGATTCACCCGATACCGGACAAGCGCCGTCGGTGCGACCCGTAGGAGGTATTTATTTTTCAGGAAATTCGTTTTTGGGTGATGGTGGGTGATGATAATGGGGATTGACAAGGAGTATTTTTGTTCATAATCTATCGAAACCAGAAAAGCCACGGGAGAATTTGATTTTTAACCATCGACCGCTTCGGTGTCGCCTGTTTTTTTGCCCGTCAAGACGGGACATTGTTTTCCTTGAGCTGATTTAAAGCTTCCAATTGCTTTTTTAAATCCGTTATTTCATTCTCGAGTTCTTGAATTTTGTTTTGATACATGTTCTGTAATTGCGGTCGAATTTCGGCTACATGGACTTTCAAATTGCCCTGATTCAGTGGTAGCTTGGTGACTTCAAGTAAGAGAAGCTCATCAGCCGGAAGGCCGAAAAGGGCAGCTAATTGCTGGATTCTGTCGTGTGGGATATCGATCTGTCCTCTTTCGATTTTAGAATAGGTTGACTGCGTGATACCCAACTGCATGGCCATGTATTCCTGTGAAATCTCCAGCCACTCCCGGTATTTTCGTATCTTTTTTCCTAGTTGAATCATGCGGTAAGTTAGAAAGCAACCCAAGAAATGTACAAATGGATACAACGTAAATCATACAAAAACGAACTTAAACTACGTCAACGATCAATTTAGTATGTCAAACGAATCCTACCTACATCGAACATGGTGAGCCCATGGCAACCATACATACGAATGCCCAACGGCATGCAAGCGAATTTTTGTTGTAGGGGAATCTCAATAAAAAGATTGGTAAAAATCAACCGTTATAGAGATTTTCAATGACTAATTTAGTCATAAATAAAATTTGACAATATTCCGAAAGCCTATATTTTTGATTCAACCAATCACCACTGCACGTCGGCTGGGTGAGGGAAGGGTTGGGAGTTTAAGTGTTTAAAATTTAAATATTGAGTATTATGCAAGCTTTAGTAAACTATGGAATCACAGAATTAAGTTTTAACGAACAAGTAGAAGTTGAAGGTGGTGGATGGCTTTCAGATGCTATTGCTGCCGTCGTACATTATGTCAAGTGCGACTGCAATAAACCAGCAGCACAGTATCACGAAATAATGAGAAACTCGAATTACGGAGCAATTAGATAAATAGTTAAAAAACAATAATTATGAAAACAGAAAACCAATATTTATTGACCAATATTTCAAATAATGAAGCCCTTAGAATTTATGGAGGTAGAGGAGGCATTTGGGGTGAAATTTATAGCGCCACAATAGGGTGGGTAGTTGGTGAAGTTATTGATGGAATTGGTAGAGGTATAGCGGAACCATGCAAACCATGTCCATGTAAAAATAAAAAATAAATTTTGCAAAAGAAGGGGGGAAATTTAATTTATTTCTCCTTCTTTTATTATTTTTTTAAACTATCTAATCATGACAGCAGCTATATCTCATGTAGTTCATTTTTTTTCTTTTGTTAAAAATCCAAATAATCCAATTTATCCAAAAATATCAAAAAAAGAAAAATTTTTTATTATTTGCTGTTACTATTTACCATTACAATTTATTATTTGTGGAATAATTTTGTGGTATCCTGTTGCCTTCGCTGAAAAACTAAAATTGTTTAATAAATTAAATTCTTCAATAGAACAAGATGTATTAACTACAGTTATTTCAGCTGTCATTGTTGCTCCATTGATTGAAGAATGGTTGTTTAGGTACCCCTTAGGCATAAACCGAAAAAAGCATTACTTTAAATGGTTATATTATTTCTTATCGGTATTCTTTGGACTAATACATATTTTTAATTATGACATCGATCACTCACATTTACCTTATATTCCATTAATTACTATGACCCAAATTTTCAGCGGTTTTCTTTTTGGATATATTCGAATCGTGTATGGTTTTTTGTATGGCATTTTACTTCATTCTTTATTCAATATTTTAGGAGTGATTTGGCATTATACTTTTGGGTTTAGTTTGTAAGTAATTTGATTTTACTTTAAAATATAAGGCGCCATTGTTTCTAATTTAGCCTCACTATACATTATTCACCCCATGCCATCCCTTCTCCCCAATACCTTTCTTGAAAATACCACCCACCTGTATCTTCTCAAGGTTTAGGTGAAAATCCGTCGGATTTAGGGGCTTATTTTGAGTTCGGCTTTTTGGATTACTATCGATATTTCGTTTTCCGAACCAGGTTTGACACGCTCGTTGGCCGAGGGAACCGAGTTGCGCGTACTGGTTAGTGGCCAAGTTCAATGCTAGACTATGCAAGAAAATCAGTTGTTTTCAGAAAATTAAGTTTACATCCATGCTCATCTCTTCCTATTTTCCTAATCAAAAGCGAATCAAAAATCTCATTTCTGTGGTTTGGCTACACTTTTGGTATGTTTTAATGATCAATATTGTAGTGATACTTCCTATTAGTGCCTTAGAGAAGACCTTAGGAATTACGTTACTTATAGATCAAAATCAAGACTGTAAAGAAATACCTAAATATTTATTCTTCTCTCTCCTAATTGGACCTTTCTTTGAAGAATTGATTTTTCGGCTGCACTTAAGTCAGCGAAAAGTCCATTTTGCGATTTCCATTACTTTATTCTTCCTTTTGCATTTCTTTATTTGGAATACAAATGTGTTTGATTGGCGGGATCTAAATACACAGATGGATTATCTCTACCTTTTTTGGATGGTTTGGCTTTATTTCCAACGAAATCAGCCCATTTCCATTTGGACCATGGTGGTGAGCGGCCTTTTTTTCGGTTTGATCCACATTGGCAATTTTCAAGATTACAATGCTCAACCTTTTTATGCTTTGGTGGCTTCCACGGCGAGTATTTCGGTTTTGGGTTTTTTTCTGGCACGCATTCGTATACGCCACGGCATGGCAGCAGCCATTAGTCTTCACATAGTATGGAATGTATTTACTGCATTGGTCAAGTAAGGCTAGGTATTTTATATAACGTGACACCCAATTGCATGGCCATGTATTCTTGTGAAAGCTCTAGCCACTCCCGGTATTTTCGTATCTTTTTTCCTAGTTGAATCATGAGGTAAGTTAGAAAGCAAACCAGAAAATGTACAAATGGACACAACGTAAATCCTACAAAAACGCACTTAAACTACGTCAACGATCAATTTAGTATGTCAAACGATTCCTACCCACATCAAACATGATGAGCCCATAGCAACCTTACATACGAATGCTCAACGGCATGCAAGCGTAATTTTGTTGAATTAGGGGAATCAACATAAAAAAGATTGGAAAAAATCAACCGTTATAGGTATTTTCAATGACTAATTTAGTCATAAATAAAATTTGACAATATCCCGAAAGCCTATATTTTTTAATCAACCAATCACCACCGCACTTCGGCCGGGTGAGGGAAAGGGTTGGGAGTTATAATTTTAATTTAATTTATTAATTTATTATGAATTCATTAGAACTTGAATTTTATGATGTTTCTTGCTTGACATTAGAGGATTCACAAAACCTTAATGGGGGTATTCTGCCTTTCATAATTATCGGTGGTTTGGCACTGATTGCATCCTCTTGTAATGTTGGTAATGGTAATGCTAATGTTGAGGTAGTAGGAAGTAATAATCATGTAACAGTTGGAACAAAAGCTGATAGTTCGTCTAATTCCACAGACACTAGAGTAAGGGCATCAGCTAAATAATTGGATAATATGGAACTAGAAAATTTAAATTATGAGGAATTATTGCAAACGGAAGGAGGACTTATTTGGTTTGCAATAGCTGGACTTGCTGCTTTGGCATCTTCATGTACTATAGGTGATAACAATACAACTGTTAATGTTGTTGGAAACAATAATATAGTTGGAGCAGATAGTATTATTGTTTATAAAAATGGACAAAAGACAGTTATTAAAAAGTAAGTTATATTGGGATGTAAAATTTACATCCCAATATTTCCGTGTTGATAAAGTATATATGTATTTTATATACTCATTTTTTTTAGTTTCAATTGTAGATTTAATTTCTACCTATTTTGTAACGCCAGATCTAAGTAATGAAGGTAATACTATAAAAATTAAATTTAATTTAAATTGGCTTGGTTTTATAGCTTGGATTTTGTATTCAACCCTTTTTTGGCTATCTTACTATTTTTTTAGCATAAAAATTATCCATAAAGGACTTTTAAGTAAATATATATCATTTTTATTTATTTTACTTAGGAACAAAAAATTTCATTTAGCTATTAAACTTTTTGTTTGGAAAATTTGGTTATTTTTGTCGCTTTCCTATTTAGGATTTGTTCATTTCTTTTCTATTTTAATGTCAAAAATTTTGGCGATTATTGATAATTTACTTATTGGTATTTTTTTGAAATCTTTTGCAAAAAATGGTGAAAATAAGTTTGAAAAAGTTTTAGATTACTCTATTTTTAATCTGAACTTTTCAGATATTTCATTTATTTATTATAGTCAATATAAGGTTGTAATATATGAAATCTATAATGATGTTATTTATGTTTTTATTAATATAGTTGTATCTTTTATTTATTTTTATTTGTTGTTAAGAAATAATGAGTGCAAATGAGACATTGATAATTATTGACATTCTTTTGTTATTGTATTATATAAAATACAAGAAAAGGATATATATATATATATTTATAGCTACATTGTTTTATTTGTTGGTAATTTTTCTTTAATGTATTGTATAGTTTATTTGCTTAATTAGACAATTCTTTTTGAGAATATATCTGGGTAAAATGTCACAAACTAAATATTGATATCCAATGTATTTATGAATTATTTAATAGTAATCTTTAATTATCTAGAACATTACGAAGGGTCAAAATATCTTACATTATTATTTATGCAAATGTCGCAATGTATTTATTCATTCTTTGCATGATCTAGTTAATTGTCTTTAGCTTTTTGTGAAAGTTAGTAATTTTAGTATACGACCATTTTGCTGCAATTATGAACAAGAAATCAGCTAAAGGGCATTTATTCAACTTGAGTTTAAGCACCAATAAGGCCACGGATTATCAAAGGAGTTTTCGGAGAACCAAAATCATGAAAAGGAAATATTTTTTCATTTGGGTATTTATCCTGTTTATCATGGTTACATTGGATATTTTAACAACAATGTATGAAAATGATGACTTTAAATATGAGCGTAATCCTATTCCACTTAAATATGGATTATCTATGTTTCAATTTTATATTTATTTATTACTATATCAGGTTCCCTATGTAGTTTGTTTTTACTTTCATGTCTTTCATTTTTCAATATATTGGAAGAAGTCAGTAAACCCTTCAGTTTTTGAAAATATTAAGAAATATTTTTTTTCATTTCAATCAAATAAATCAATTTTGTTATCATTTTTTTCAGCATTTGTTAATTTTTGGGGATTCTACTTTATACGTGTAAATACGATATATAGATTTGTAGTTGTTCTACATAATTATGCCCAAATTTACTTTACGGAGTATATTTCAAAACTGTCATGGTATGATTTTACTGTTTTAAAGAAACAAATTCCAGTAGGTGATAATAAATTAGAAGAATTTATTATCTGGTATTATTTTACGGGAGTTCAAGGAAATGATAACATTAAATTAATTATTGAGATTTTACTTGGATTTTTCATAGTATACTTCTTTTGTCGTGAATATTTTTTCTACCATTTTAATGATAATTTATTTGAAGAAAGCAAATAAAACGTTAAATATTTGCTTAAATCTCATGTACTAAAAAGTATGTTGTCAAGGTAAAAATTCAATTCCAAGAAATATTCCATTCACCATGCCATCCCTTCTCCCCGATACCTTTCTTGAAAATACAACTCATCTGTATCTTCCCAAGGTTCAGGTGAAAACCCGTCGGATTTATGGGCTTATTTTGGGTGCTGTTGTGGCATTTTTTAGTTCCGCTTTTTGGATTACTATCGATGTTTCGTTTTCAGCGCCGGGGGTGACACGCTCCTTGGCTGAGCGGACCGAATTACGCGCACTGGTCAGTGGCCAAGTTCAGCACGTAGTCGTGCGGGAAAATCAGCAAGTCAAGGCTGGGCAGGTACTGCTTGAAATCAACCAAGACGCCCTCACTGAAAAATTGCAAGCCGTGCAAGCCCAAATCAAGGAACGAGAAATTTGGATGGCGGATCTCCTTTGGCTTACCAAACAAGATACACTCGGGCTCAAGGCCAGCTCCCCCGCACTTCGGTCGCCTTTATATACCCAACAATACTGGCAATTGCGCGCCCAATGGCTCGAAAATCGAGTGAAAATGAATCGAATGGCTAAGGAACTACGCGCAGATCGGTTTCTTCACAAAGAACGTGTGATCGCCACCCGAGAACTGGACGCGAAACAAGCGGAGTACGATCAATTGGTGGAGCAAGAACAGTTTATTCTCACGCGCCAATTTAGTCAATGGCAAACCGAGTTGGCCAACCAAAAACTAGAGTTGGCTCAGCTGAAATCTCAAGTCGTACAGGTTAATCAGGACCAAAAACTCCACCAAATTTTGGCACCTATCGACGGTACCTTACAGCAGTGGGTGGGCAAGTACGACGGCAGTTTTGTACAAGCGGGGGAATTATTGGGGGTTCTTTCCCCGGACTCTACCCTGGTTGTCGAATGTTACGTTCGGCCTTCGGATATGGGATTGCTCCAAGTGAAGCAACAGGTTATGTTGCAGCTTGATGCGCTGAATTACCGCGAGTGGGGACTAGCCCAAGCCGAGGTGCTGGATATCAGCCAAGATTTTACCCTGCAAGGCGAGCCACCAAGCCCGGTATTTAAAGTAAAATGTGCTTTGAAGACCACCTCACTCCAGCTAAAAAACGGATACAAAGCCCCTTTACAAAAAGGCATGACGCTTCAAGCCCGATTTGTGGTGGCGAAACGAACACTCATTCAACTTTTATTCGACCAATTGGATGATTGGTTGAATCCAACCTTGAGGTCTGCCAAAAGCTGAATCCATGAAAAAAAGAACGGAAATAAAACAACATGACATCACCGATTGTGGTGCAGCCTGTCTGGCTTCCATCTCGGCGCATTACCAGTTGCAGATTCCGATTGCCCGCATCCGGCAATTGGCTCATACCGACCAACGGGGCACCAACGTTTTAGGGATGATCGAAGCCGCCGAGAAGCTGGGTTTTGAGGCCAAAGGGGTACGGGGAAAACCCGAAAGTCTGCCGAAGATTCCGCTCCCGGCCATCGCCCACGTCATTGTACCCAGTCCGGACGGCAATCGGGAGACCGGACTTCATCATTTTGTGGTGCTGTATCAGGTAAAGGGCGAGGATGTGTTGATCATGGATCCTGCTGAAGGCCAGTTGAAACGGAAAAAGTTAGCGGATTTTTTGGCGATCTGGACAGGCGTCTTGATTCTGTTGTTGCCCACCGAAAACTTTCAAGTGGGAAACGAAAAAATCGCCGTGGCCTCTCGCTTCTGGGCGTTGATTCGTCCACACAAAACGGTCATGTTGGAGGCCTTATTTGGGGCAATCATCTACACGGTATTGGGTTTGTCCACCTCGATTTACGTTCAAAAAATCGTCGATCATGTGTTGGTCGAGGGAAATCGAAACCTATTGAATTTGTTGAGCGTCGGGATGATCGTCATTTTGGTATTGCAAATGGTGATCGGCACCATGAAAACGCTCTTTGTATTTAAAACGGGCCAACAGATTGATGCGCAATTAATACTTGGGTACTACAAACATTTGTTGAAACTTCCCCAGCGGTTTTTTGATACCATGCGGGTGGGGGAGATTATTTCGCGCATCAATGACGCAGTTAAGATTCGGGTGTTTATCAACGATGTGGCGCTGAATTTGGTGGTGGATATCTTCATCGTCTTGTTTTCGTTTGGGATGATGTTTACCTACGACTGGAAGTTGGCTTTATTGATGATGGCGATTTTGCCACTGTATGGCCTGACCTATGGTGTAGCCAATCGATTTAATAGAAAATACCAACGGCAATTGATGGAGCGCAGCGCCGACTTGGAGGCACAGCTTGTGGAATCGCTGCAAAGTATGGCCACCATCAAGCGATTTGGAGTGGAGGACTTTGCCAATCAAAAAACCGAGGGGAAATTCATTGCGTTGTTGCGCACGATCTTTTCATCGGGGGTAGGGGGATTGTACATCAACAATGCCTCGGCACTTATTACCCAGTTTTTTACCATACTCTTACTTTGGGTAGGATCGGGTTTGGTACTGGATCGGGAGATTACCCCAGGCGAACTGTTGTCTTTTTATGCCTTAATTGGCTATTTTACGGGACCGGCAGCCGGATTGATTGGATTAAATAAAACACTACAAGATGCACTCATCGCCGCGGATCGGTTATTTGAGATTATGGATTTGGAGCGGGAGAAAGAAGAGAATTCGTTTGTGTTGCAACCGAAGATGATCGGCGATATTCGATTTGAGCAGGTGACGTTTCGGTATGGTTCGCGAGCCACATTGTTTGAGGATCTCAATGTAAGCTTCCAGCATCAAAAAATGACGGCGGTAGTGGGGCATAGCGGAAGTGGGAAGTCAACCCTATTGTCTTTACTTCAAAATTTGTATCCGATTCAGTCGGGTGGCATATTCATTGGCTCGATGAACATCAAGTATGCCGAGTTGGGTAGCCTGCGCAAGCACATCAGTGTAGTACCCCAGCAGATCGACCTGATGGCGGGTACGGTCATCGAAAATATTGCTTTGGGGGATTATCAGCCCGATATGGAATTGATACTTGAGGTTTGTCAGCGTCTGGACATGATCTCATTCATTGAAAAACTTCCGAATGGATTTCAAACGGTATTGGGGGAGCGAGGGGCGAATTTGTCGGGTGGGCAGCGTCAAAAAATAGCCATTGCACGGGCCTTGTACCGTCAACCTTCGGTTTTGATTTTGGATGAGGCCAGTTCGGCGCTGGATGGCCCAGCTGAAAAGCGTGTCTTGGAGGCTTTAGCTGCTTGGCGGGATGAGGGGATGACCATCATTGCCATCACCCACCGGTTATCCATCGCTCAGTTTTCAGATCAAGTTATTGTGATGGAGGATGGGAAGGTGATCGAATCGGGTCCGCACGAAAATCTGATATCCCATCAAGGCCCGTATGCCCAACTTTGGGCTGAACAATTTAATCCCTTGTTTGCACATGATTAAATTGCTACAAACGGGCGGCTCCGAAGGAGCCAAAAAGAGCCAATTCACGATTCAATTTTAAAAAAACAAGGTAATTTATCGAGGTGAGTAAAGCCCCAAGGGAATTTGATTCGTCAACAAACGGCTCCGAAGGAGCCATGAGATGTCGACGATCGTTACAGTTTTAGAAAACAGGGTTATTTATCAAGAAAAAGAAAGCTTCGAGAGGGCTGGTTCTCTAAAGAACGGCTCCTTCGGAGCCCCCCCGTTTGTAGCCAATGTACAAGATTCACCCGCTAGCGGACAAGCGCCGTCGGTGCGACCCGTTGGAGGTATTCATTTTTGAAAAAATGGGTATTGGGTCGATGGAGGAATACAATGTAGGGGCCTACGATGTTGCTACAAACGGGAGGCTCCGAAGGAGCCATGAGATGTCGATGATCGTTACAGTTTTAGAAAACAGGGTTATTTATCAAGAACAAGAAATCTTCGAGAGGGCTGGTTCTCTAAAGAACGGCTCCCTCGGAGCCCTCCGTTTGTAGCCAATGTACAAGATTCACCCGCTAGCGGACAAGCGCCGTCGGTGCGACCCGATGGAGGTATTTATTTTTGAAGAAATGGTTTTTGGATGATTCATGTTCTTTCCAAATCTTATAGATAAAATCCATGACTAATTTAGTCCTAACATATATTGGTCTGTTCTATCAAAGTGTATATTTTTGATTTTATACACATCCGTTATTTAAAATGCCATTCCAATCAGATCGACAATAGTTATGATATTCTTTCAATCCTGAGGTGGCACTGGAAAAAAACCGATTAAAATGAGGAGTACGCAACGGAGTTTTCTAATTTCAATTCTTTGTTTGTTGATATTCAATACATTATATGCCCAAATACGTACGCTAGATATGGAAACAAACGAACCGATTCCTTTTGTCGAAATATATAGTGAGGAAGGTATGTACTTAGGGAATTCAGATGAACAAGGTATAATATCGAGTCTTTTATTGGACAAAATGAAGGGAAACGCATCTATTAAGCGGATTCGATTGCAGCAAATGACGTACGATAAGGTATATATGGATATATCGACATTTTTATCCAGTACAACGGTTTACCTCAAACGGAAAGTCATTGATTTGGATGAATTGATCGTAAAGCCAAGTAACAAAAAATATGGGATACTACTTGAAGGATATTACCGTGGATATCAATTTAGTGGCCAAGATTTGGAATTTTACTCCGAAGGAAAAGTTCAGCTCTATTATAAAAATGATTTCTCCGATGGGCTCAATAAACGAATAGAAGAACGGCATTATTATAACGAAAAAACAAACAAAACAGGTAATTTTACGATGAAAATGGTTGGACCTAATGTGTCCAATTTTAATGAAATTAACAAAGGAAAAAAGGTAACTACAAAGTCCTACTCTCAGGAAAAAAATGTCATAGCTATTGAAAATTTGAAATACGATATGTTAAATCCTAAGAATATAAAACTTTTAGGAAATGAATCAAATATATATTTTTATAATGATTCCTATATTATTAATTCTAGAAACGATTCGCAGATTCTAGGTAGGGATTTAATTTATTATAAAACTGCTCGTAATCTGAAATTCAAATGCAAGAAATGCAAAGATTTTCAAGATTATTCTAGCGTCAACGAATTTTTTGTGACGGATATGAAAATTGTGGAAGATAAGCCCAAGGGGTTTAAAGTCTATACTGGGGTCGCTGAAAACAGCCGTTTTCAAACCGAGTTCTGGAAAGAAGCGGAGAAAAATCCTTTTTTTGAGCCATTAGATGCACGGATCAGGAAAAAAATATCAGAGGATTAAACGTTGTATCCATTGAAATAACATTGGGTTTTTCAGTCTTTAGCTAAACTCGATTCCATTAAGTCCGAATATTCAGTGTAAATGTAGATGCTTCACCATTCTTTATTTCCGAGCAAATAGGATACCGGGTATTGGATTTTAGACGCTCGGACAAGCGGCTCCCTCGGAGCCAACTGTTTGTAGAAAAAAATGCCAGTGATCTATGACCGGATAAGCTCCGTAGGTGCGACCTGTAATTCTTTAGTTTTGTATATCTATCATCATTATTAAAGCTAATTTTATCGAATGGCTAATTCTTTAGATACCATCTATAGCTGATTTGGTCCTCGAAAAAGTTTGAAAAGTTATACATACCCCATATTTTTGACTAAACGGTTTTCTGATATTAATTATACTAAGTGAATAAATGTTTTTGCGGTCTTTGCGTGATATACTTTTTATTGAAAAATACTTTGAAATCTTCTAAAGGCGTATTACTTGTCAATATTTAGCTAGGGGTTTTGTACCGAGATACGTTTAATACAAGAATTATTATAGAACGTAAAAAATCAAATAAAATTTCATATTTAGGTCATATAACTCAACAATGAAAATATAAAATTATATGAATAAAAATAATTTTAATCGAAAGGATGTTATAAGATTTATTTTTGCTGTAATTATAACTAAATTAATAACATCAAATTGGGATGAAATAAAAATTATATTGTTTAAATAATCCAATCGTTAAGCAGACTCTTGGTTTAGATTCGGCAAATTTTTGTCAGATACCTAAATCCAACTAGGGTCAGAAAACTTGTAATTTCATGATTTTCTTTTATTTCTTGGGAAAGTTTGTACAAGGATACGAAATCCCTGAATAAATTATGAATATATAATAATCTATTAGGTGATTTCGAAGTATTTATGCATAACTTTAAATACAAAAATATACACTATTAAGCTTTGTAGTACTGCCCTACTTTAATTTGTTTACGCAAATATTTTTACCAAAGAACGCAAAAGTTTTCCTAACATAATTTCCAAGTGTGAGTGGTTTATGCCTTTTAGTTTTTCCAAGCATTGAAGACAGAATATCACAAGAATTGCTAGATAACCATTAACTTATTTGATAATTCAGGTTCTCTGACAATTTATGTGATTATAAGTGGAATCTTTTAAATCTATTATTAAAAACAGTTATCTAGTTGTTTATTTTTAACACTTTGTCAATAACAAAAAGAATAGTAGGTTTCGTGTTAGGATCCTTTTTCCACAAGAATTGATGGGGTATTCAAATAATTAAAATATATTTTATTTATTTTTATAATTATGAAAATTAAAAATTTAGTTAAACTATTCTTCTTTATTATTGTAAGCATATTTATCCTATTTAGGATATATAATCATGGCTATACTTGAGTTGAACGCGCTGTCCACAATGCAAAATCTAAATAAATTTTGTATTTAGATTAAATTGTAACTAGACATGAGTGGCTAATTAATACGACGTAATGGCTAAGATATGCTACATCCTAAATGTGGTACATTTTATTACCTCCTAAGTTCTTATCTCTTCCAATACTAAATGATAACAAGAGGTTTTGAATTGTATGCTCAATTTTTAATAAAAAATAGAATTCATTCCATTTTCTTTTTTAGCCAAAATATAAATTATCCAACCACCATGCCATCCCTTCTCCCTGCTACTTTTCTTGAAAATTCCACCCACCTGTATCTCCCCAAGGTTCAGGTGAAGATCCTTCGGATTTATGGGCTTATTTTGGGTTTTGTTGTGGCATTTTTTAGTTTGGCTTTTTGGATTACTATTGATGTTTCGTTTTCTGCACCAGGAGTGACACGCTCCTTGGCTGAGCGGACTGAATTACGCGCCCTGGTCAGCGGCCAAGTTCAGCGCGTGGCCGTGCGGGAAAATCTGCTGTTTTCAGAAAATTATATTTATACTCATGCTCATCTCTACCTATTTTCCTAATAAAAAAAGGATCTTAGATCTCATTTCTGTGGTTTGGCTACACTTTTGGTATGTTTTAATGATCAATATTGCAGTGATACTTCCTATTAGTGCCTTAGAGAAGACCTTGGGAATTACGTTACTTATAGATCAAAATCAAGATTGTAAAGAAATACCTAAATATTTACTCTTCTCTCTCCTAATTGGACCTTTCTTTGAAGAATTGATTTTTCGGCTGCACTTAAGTCAGCGAAAAGTCCATTTTGCGATTTCCATTACTTTATTCTTCCTTTTGCATTTCTTTATTTGGAATACAAATGTGTTTGATTGGCGGGATCTAAATACACAGATGGATTATCTCTACCTTTTTTGGATGGTTTGGCTTTATTTCCAACGAAATCAGCCCATTTCCATTTGGACCATGGTGGTGAGCGGCCTTTTTTTCGGTTTGATCCACATTGGCAATTTTCAAGATTACAATGCTCAACCTTTTTATGCTTTGGTGGCTTCCACGGCGAGTATTTCGGTTTTGGGTTTTTTTCTGGCACGCATTCGTATAAGCCACGGCATGGCAGCAGCCATCAGTCTTCACATAGTATGGAATGTATTTATTGCATTGGTCAAGTAAGGCTAGGTATTTAAAAAAAAGTACCGGTTGGTAGGAATCATCGTAAAAGACCCGTTTTGTTGGTTAATGTACATAGGAGGGCTTATCTATTGTTAATTAGGATAATTTTTGGCAGGTTGAATATGATCCTTAAATGACCACCAACGGGCCGCTCCGAAGGAGCTTGATTGTTTTGGTGCCTGGGATGTTGCTACAAACGGAAGGCTCCGAAGGAGCCATGAGATGTCGGCAATTATTACAATTTGTAAAAAATAGGGTAAACTATCGAGGTGAGAAAAACCCCGAGGGGGCTGATTGGCTAACGAACGGCTCCGAAGGAGCCATGAGATGTCGACGATCGTTACAGTTTTAGAAAACAGGGTTATTTATCAAGAACAAGAAAGCTTCGAGAGGGCTGGTTCTCTAAAGAACGGCTCCTTCGGAGCCCCCCGTTTGTAGCCAATTGGTGGTGGACCCGCTAGCGGACAAGCGCCGTCGGTGCGACCCATTGGAGGCATTCATTTTTGAAAAACAGGTATTGGGGCGATAGGGGAAGGCGAAGGTGGAGGCCAACAAACGGCTCCCTCGGAGCTCTCCGTTTGTAGCCAATTTGTAAATTATTTAAAGGAATAATCTTCTTGGAATCAATTAGTAGAATATTTGTATAATTTTTAAATTTGAAGACATCTTGATAAAGAATCTTCTTCAAGATTTTATGCCATAAAAACTATAATTAATATGCCAAATACCTACACCCAGCTGTATGTACAGCTTGTTTTTGCTGTCAAGAATCGTGAATGTCTTATTCCGAGTGAAAATAGAAAAGACATACAAAGGTATATCACTGGAATTATACAAAAGCGGGGGAATAAACTTCTAGCCATTTATGCCATGCCAGATCATCTGCATTTGGTCATCGGACAAAATCCCCATTTATCATTATCGGACCTTGTTCGAGATATAAAGTCGGTATCATCCAAGTATATTAATGAGCAAAATTGGATCCCTAAGAAGTTTCATTGGCAAAACGGCTATGGAGCATTTTCTTATTCTCGAAGCCATATTGACGCGGTAGTAAACTATGTTTTAAATCAAGAGGAACATCATAAGCGAAAGACATTTAAGGAGGAATACTTGGATAATTTGCGAAAATATGAAATTGATTTCGATGAAAAATATGTTTTTGAATGGATAGAATAAACATGTGATTTATTCTATTTACCGGTTGATTTAATGTAAAATACCATTTGCCACTAACGGGTCGCACCTACGGCGCTTTATGGGGTGTAGTGAAATCATCGTTATTCTACAAATGGGGGGCTCCGAAGGAGCCATTTAGAGCCAATTCACGATTTAATTTGTGAAAAACAAGGTAATCTATCGAGGTGAATAAAGCCATGAGGAAGTCTGATGATTTAACCACTGGTTACAAGGGTGCCATTCGCTGGTGATTGGCTCCTTGGGAGCCCCCCGTTTGTAGCCAATGTACAAGATTCACCCGATACCGGACAAGCGCCGTCGGTGCGACCCGTTGGAGGCGTTCATTTTTGAAAAACAGGTATTGGGGCGATAGAGGAAGGCAAAGGTGGAGGCCAACAAACGGCTCCTTCGGAGCCCCCCGTTTGTAGCCAAATGGT